>MDTB01184151.1_pt1 | contig 12771 bp, 16 predicted proteins | sample 811161 | NCBI WGS metagenome assembly MDTB01 (sample SAMN05326650, study PRJNA326480) | marine metagenome | isolation source: seawater | place: Mediterranean Sea | collected 2009 | reverse complement strand
TCCGCCATTCGCCCTTAATTGTTTAATTATTAATTAAATAGTATAAGAACTAAAATTATATTAAAACCAAAAAATGTTTAAGACTCTTTATAAAAAATGTTTAAAATTAGCCGGTCACAAAAGTTCCAAATATTACTTAGCTATTGTTTCCTTTATTGAAAGCTCTATTTTTCCTATACCACCTGATGTTATGGTAATACCAATGGTTATTGCAAAAAAAAATGATTTTTTAAAAATTTTTTTTATAGTAACAATTTTCTCTGTTTTAGGAGGAATATTTGGTTATTTGATAGGTGCATTTTTTTTTGATATCGGAATGCAAATTATGAACTTTTATGGCTATGAAAATAAAGTTTATTTTTTAAAGAACAGTTTGACTGAAGGAAATGGTTTTTATGCTTGGCTTGGTATACTTTTTTTAGCTGGATTCACACCTTTGCCCTATAAAGTTTTTACAATAGTGAGTGGCTTGATTAGTTTTAATCTTATAACATTCATTTTTATAAGCATTATTTCAAGGGGATTACGTTTTTTTATTATATCGTATCTTTCATATAAATTTGGGCAGTTGTTTACTAGTTTTATGGAGCAACATGGGTCTAAATGGTTTACAGTAATTGGTATATTGATCATATCTTTTATATTAATTATCTACTTTATCTTAAAACCCTATGCCTAAATTAAAAGTATCTTCTTACTTAAAGTTAGTTTTTTTTATAAGTTCATTAGCAGTTATTTTAGCTTTTTTTGTTCAGTATATTCTTGGGCATCAACCGTGTAACCTATGTTTGATTGAAAGAATACCCTATATATTAAGTTTAATTATATTATTAATCAATTTAAGATTCAAAAAAATTGAGAAATATTTAATTTTATTTTTGTTTGTTATCTTCTTATTTTCATTAGTAATTTCAATTTACCATTTAGGAATTGAAATAGGTTTAATCCAAGAGTCAATGATTTGTGATTTAAAAAATAGTGCAAATATACTATCAAAAGAACAATTGTTAGAAGAATTACAAAAAAAAACTATCAGCTGTAAAGATGTGACATTTAGGGTTTTTGGATTTTCGTTGACTACTATTAATATGATTATAAGTTTAATATTAGTAATTTTGTCTTTTAAAATTTTTATTTCTTATGAAAAAAACAAACAGTAAAGTAACTGAATTTATAAGAGTTGATCACGCAGGAGAGCGTGGTGCTATTAAAATTTATGAAGGTCAATTGTTGGCTTTAAATACTTTTATCAAAGATGAAAGTTTAAAAAAAACTATAGAAGAGATGAAGGTTCATGAAAAAGAACATTGTGATTTTTTTGAAAAAGAAATTAAAAAGAGAAAAATTAAACCCACAAAATTATTACCATTGTGGGATTTATTAGGAGTTGGTCTTGGATTTGGTTCAACTATTCTGGGAAAAAAAGCAGCAATGTTATGTACAGCTTCTGTTGAAGAAGTTATTGATGAGCATTATCAAAATCAAATAAATGAACTAGGTTCTGATGAAAAGCATCTAAAAAAAAAAATTATTAAATTTCGAGAAGATGAATTACAACATAGAGATATAGCTTATAAGAAAGGTGCAACTAAGAAAGGTCTTTACTCGATAATGGATAAAATTATTAAGACAGGATCAAAATTAGCTATTAATATCTCTGAAAAAATATAAACACTAAGCCTCTAATTCAACATCCCAGTATAAATAATCCATCCAACTTTTATGTAGATAGTTGGGAGGGAAATTTTTACCATTTCGATGTAGATCTTCAGTCGATGGTTGGTAAGGATGTTGAGAAAGATTCATTCCAGAAGATTTTAATAATTTTCCCCCTTTTTTTACATTACACGACGAACATGCAGTGATAACATTGTTCCAATTAGTTTCCCCACCTTTTGATCTTGGTAACAAATGGTCAAATGTAAGTTCTTCTCCACTACCACAATATTGGCATAAAAACTTATCTCTGAGAAAAACATTAAACCTTGTGAAACTTGGTTTAGATTGCGGAACAATATAATCTTTTAATGCTATAACACTTGGCAGTTGCATATCAAATGATGGACTTCTTACAACTCTATCATAATTACTAACAATTATAACTCTATCTAGGAACACTGACTTTACAGTATCTTGCCATGACCATAAAGATAAGGGATAATAACTTAACGGTCTATAATCAGCATTTAATACTAATGCAGGGCATTTTTCTAGTGAAACATCTTGTTCGTAAAAATTATTCATGATTTAATTTTAACTTAATTAATTATTTATATCAATATTTAGAGATTATTAAATTTTTTTAAAATATAATTTAATGCTATACTTGATGCCTCGATAGGAATATTATGTCCACAATTTTTTATCAAATGAGTTTCGACATCTATTGAATTTCTAATTAAAAAGTCCTTACTTTCTAATAAAAATGTTGGTAGAACTATATCATCTAAGTCTCCATGAATTAATAATACATTAGTTGAATTTTTTTTTCTTTTTTTTAAATCTTCCTGATCAATTATCTTTCCAGAAAAACCTACTACACAACTAAAATTTTTCTCAGATGTTAAACCAAGATTTATTGACATCATACATCCTTGACTGAAGCCTGATATACAAATTTTTTCATTAACTAACCCATATTCACTTTTAACTTCATTTAAAAATTGTTGTAATTTCTTTTCAGCTTTTAAAGATTCATCTAAAATATAATTTCGATTATCAATTGATAAATCAAACCATTGATATCCTGAAGGATTTATCGAACACTTCTCAGGTCCATCAGGACATATAAAAATTGTATTAGGTAAATGCCTTTGCCAATTTAATGCTAACATACTTATATCTTTACCGTCACCACCATATCCATGTAATAAAATGATAGCATATTTAATTTCTTCACCCTTTACAGGATTTATTGTAGTTGCATCAAGGCAAAATGTCATATCAATTAATATTTGTTTTTTATTTTTTAAAACACATTACAATATAAATATGATTTCAGGAATAATTGTTAAAGTTTTATCCATAACTCTTTTAATTGCTGTTGGAATAATACTCATTTTAGGAATAGGAACTTTATTTAAAGGTGGATCAACTAGTAAAAAATATTCAAATAAATTAATGCAGTTAAGAGTTTTATTACAATTTTTTGCAATTATAGTTTTAGTATCTTTTGCTTATTTTTTTAAAGATTAATTATAACCAGATAACCATTCAATAAATTTTTTATCACGGAAATTTATTGAACCAATAACTCTTGCAAATTCTTTTCCTTCTTTATTAAAAAAAATAGTAGTTGGGACTCCTCTTAAAGATAATTTTTTAGCCAAAGTGATAGGTGGATCGAAGTATATTTCTAAATTATTTATTTTGAGTTCTTGATAAAACTTTTTTGATTTTTCAAGATTATCTCGGCCTACATTAATAGGAAAAATTTTTAAATTATTTAATTTAGGATTGGATTGTAAATCATCCAAAGAAGGCATTTCTTCTTTGCACGGAGCACACCAAGTAGCCCAAAAATTGAGCATAATTAAATTATCCTTAAAATTGTCTAATTTTAACTCAGTTTCACTCGAATCAAAAAAAGTAAGATTTTTATAGGTTTTAAATTCTTTGTTAATTAGTAAATTTTTTATATTAGGGGGTTCATCTGCTAAAACACTTGATAAGAAAAAAATAAATATTATTAAAGATCTCATATTAAATAGATATAATTAATTATCATGATCAAAAATAAAAACAACCAGGCAATATGGAATACGCGAATAAAAAAAAATTCTTTTTCATTATTTGAGCGGGTTGGTAGCTCTATTGATATTGATAAAAGATTATACAAAGAAGATATCAAAGCATCTATAGCTCACGTTGAGATGTTATTTAAACAAAAGATAATCTCATTTAAAATTAAAAATAAAATTATTTACGGTTTAGATAAAATTAATAAAGAAATTTTCAATAAGAAATTCAACTTTAATATAAAGTATGAAGATATTCATATGAATATAGAAAAAAGATTATTTCAAATTATTGGTGAAGAAGCAGGCTACATACATACTGCGAGATCAAGAAATGATCAAGTGATAACTGATCTTAAAATTTGGATGAAATCATCTACTGATGAAATTATTAAAAATTTAGAAAAAATAAATAAAACTATTATCAAAATTGCTGAAAAAAATATTGATACCATTATGCCAGGCTTTACACATTTGAAAAATGCTCAACCTGTATCCTTTGCTCACTATTTAATGGCATATATAGAAATATTTAATAGAGATAAAAAAAGATTTACAAATAGTTTAGATAGTTTAAATGAAAATCCTCTTGGAGTTGGTGCACTTACAGGAACTTCATTTAATATAGACAGAAACTACACAACTAAAAAATTAGGATTTAAAAGTCCTACTAATAATTCTATAGATACTGTCTCAGATCGTGATTTTGTCTTAGATTTTCTTTACAACGTATCTGTTTGTTCTATGCATATTTCTAGAATTTCTGAAGAGCTTATAATTTGGAGCTCAGATGGATTTAATTTAATTAATCTATCTGATAGAATTGTAACTGGATCCTCTATAATGCCTCAAAAAAAAAATCCTGACCTACTTGAATACATTAGAGGCAAATCAGGTTTAATGTATGGAAATTTATTTTCGATGTTAACAATATTAAAAGGTTTACCTTTATCATATTTTAAAGATTTACAAGATGATAAAGAGTTAGTTTTTAAATCAAATGATACTTTGATTAACAGTTTAAAAATATTTAATGAAATACTAAAAAATTTTCAGCCAAATAAAAAAAAAATGATAGAATTGACTAATTCTGGTTACTTAACAGCCACTGATCTAGCAGACTATCTTGTTAAAAATCATTCTATGTCTTTTAGAAATGCTTATATTAAAACAGCTGCTATAGTAAATTTAGCTGAAAAAAAGAAAAAAAAATTAAGTGATCTAAAAATAGATGAATTAAAAAAAATTGAACCTAAGCTTACAAATGATGTTTTAAAAGTTTTTGATATAAAAAATTCAATAAATTCAAAAAAATCCTATGGAGGAACAGCTTTTGTAAATATCAAAAAAATGATAATCAAATATAAAAACAAATATGATTAAAAAATTTTATATATTTTTATTTATTAGTATTTTACTAATTTCATGTGGGAAAAAAGGTGATCCAGTTTATAAAGAACAAAATGACAGTAAAATAGAGTCCCATATTAAGCTAAATACTTCCACATGATATATAAAAAAAATAAATTAATAATTGATGGCTATAATGTTGATTATTTAACTAAAAAATTTGCTACCCCAATTTATTGCTATTCACATAAGAAGCTAAAAGAAAATATTTTAAATTTCCAAAAAAATTTTCAAAAAATTAATCCTCTGATTTGTTTTGCTGTTAAATCAAATACAAACATCAAATTACTAAGTGAAATTAAAAAATTTGATTTGGGTGCAGATGTTGTATCTATGGGCGAAATGATGAAAGCATTTAAAGCAGGAATTAAGCCTAATAAAATTGTTTTTTCTGGAGTTGGTAAAACATCCAAAGAAATTTCTTATGCTATCAATAAAAATATATTATTAATTAATGCTGAATCTAAAAGCGAAGTTTTGGAAATAGAAAAAATTTCAAAATTAAAAAAGAAAAAAGTAAATATTGGAGTTAGACTTAACCCAAATACTGACGCAAAAACAATAAGCCAAATTTCTACTGGGAAAAAAGAGAATAAATTTGGTGTTGGAGAAAAAATTTTTCTTGAACTAGTAAAATATATTGACAATTCAAAAAATCTAAATTTGAAATGTCTAAGTGTTCATATTGGAAGTCAAATACTAGATCATAGACCGTATCAGAAAATGTTAAGTGTTTTAAATAATGTTATTAAAAAATCTAATCATAATTTTGAATATATAGATTTAGGAGGAGGAATGGGAATAAATTATGAAAATGATAATAAAAGATTAGATTTTAAAAAATATGCAAAAAATATTCAAAAGTTTTTAAATAAAAAAAATAGTAAAATTATTTTTGAACCTGGTAGATCAATTATTGGAAATACAGGCGTGCTGATATCTAAAATTCTATATATCAAAGAAGGTTTTAAAAAAGACTTTATAATTTTAGACGCTGCAATGAATGATTTAATGAGACCAGCTCTTTATGGTGCTAAACATAGAATAATTGCCTCTAAAAGAAAAAAAAACATCTCAAAAAAAATTTATGAATTTGTTGGCCCTATTTGTGAAAGTACAGATAAATTTGCCACTATCAAAAAATTTCAAAAACTATATGAAAAAGAATTTATTGTTATCTGTGATGTAGGAGCCTATGGAACATCTTTAAGCTCAAACTATAACGTTAGACCCAAACCTTTAGAATTATTGATTAAGAACTCAAAAATTCAAATTATAAACAAAAGACAAAAGCTTTCTGAACTATTATAGCTTTTGATTTAAATGATAAGAAATATTTTATTTTCATTAATATTTTTTTTTGGAATTATTCTTATATCGATTTTTTTTCTACCTAGTCTTTTATTACCTAGAGGAGTTGTACTTTTTGGTGGAAAATTAATGGGTTACTGGACTGGATTTTGTTTAAAAACAATTATGTTCACTAAAATTATTGTTAAAGGTAAAGAAAATATAATTCAAAACAAGAAATTTTTTATAGCTGCTTCGCATCAATCAATGTTTGAAACTTTTTATTTACAAACAATTTTTAATTCTCCAATTTTTATATTAAAAAAGGAACTTCTAAGGATACCAATTTTTGGTTGGTATTTAAAAAAGATTGGATCTATTTCAATTCAAAGAAATAAAGTTTCAAAAGATAACCTAAATTTTTTTGATGAAATAAGCAGATTAACAAAAAATTCAAATAGGCCAATTATAATTTTTCCTCAAGGAACTCGTGTTCCTCCAAATGATCGTCCACCATTTAAAAAAGGGGTTGCTCGAATTTATGAAGAACTCAATTTAGCTTGTCAGCCAGTAGCAATCAATTCTGGATATGTTTGGCCAAAAAAAGGAACAAAAACTTCAAAAAAAACAATTACAATATCAATATTACCAGCAGTAGATTGCAATAAAAATAAAGAACAATTTTTAAAAAACTTAGAAAAACTAATTTATTCTGAATTAAATTTAATTAATTAACCCTTCATAGGCATTACTACATAAATGCTATCAAAATCAGCTGTGTCTTTAATTAAAGCTGGCGACCCAGTGTCGTTTAGAAATATTTCTATTTTTTCACCTTCAAGCTGAGAAGCAATATCAATCAAATATCTAGAATTAAAACTTATTTCTAAATCATGATCAAATTTTACATTTAAATCCTCTTTTCCATCTCCATTATTTGTATTATTTACTGAAAGATTAAGAGTATCTTTAGACAAACTAAACTTTACTCCATCTTTTTTATCAAAGGAAACTGAGGCAACTCTATCTACTGATCCCAAAAATAATTTAAGATCTATTTCTAATTTCTTTTGATTATTTTTGGGTATAACTTGAATGTAATTTGGAAATTTGCCATCAATCAATTTAGAAACTAAAATACTATTGTTAAGTTCGAATTTTATTTTAGATTTAATATTTGAAATTTTAACTTTTCCATCATACCCGTCTAATAAAGAACAAAGTTGGAAAACAGTTTTCTTCGGTAAAATAATCGGATCAAAATTTATTTTTTGATCTAATCTAATTTTAGAAATTGACATTCGATGACTATCTGTTGCAACAGCAGTTAAATAATTTTTATCATCCACTTCTGTTTGATGAAAATAAACTCCACTTAAATAATGTCTTGTTTCATCATTAGAAACTGAGAACTTACATTTATTGAGTAATTTAAGAAGTTGCTTTGAATTCATAATAAATTCATTTTCGTTAAAATTTTCATCTGTTAATGGAAATTCTGATGGACTTATACAGTTTAAATTAAAAATTGATTTTTCAGACTCTAATTGTAATTTATTAGAATCATTTAAAGATAGATTTATTTTTTTTCCTGAAGAAAATTTTCGAATTATGTCATACATTATCGATGAAGTAGTTGTGGTTTTTCCTTCTTCTAAAACTTTTAAATTATTAATTTGATGAATAAATATTAAATCTAAATCTGTAGCAGTAATAGTTAATTTTGAATTATCTACATTTAATAAAACATTTGATAAAATAGGTAAGGTACTTCTTTTTTCAATTACTCCCTGACAATAATTTAATGCTTGCTGTAAATCTTGTTGATTAATACTAAATTTCATTTTCTTTATTATTATATAATATTTCAGTTTTTAATTTATTTATATTACTTATCATTTCTGGATCATTTTCTTTAATTTTTTCTATTGTTTTAACTGAGTGAATGATCGTAGTGTGGTCCCTGTTGGAAAATTCACGTCCAATCTCTGGTAATGATTTTGATGTTAATATTTTTGTCAAATAAATAGCGGTTTGTCGTGGTCTTACTAGATATCTAGATCTTCTTGATGATAACATCTCATTTTTACTAATTTTAAAAAATTTACAAACAATAGTCTGAATTAAATCAATTGTAATTTTATTTTGAGCTAAATTTAGCAAATCTTTTAAAATTGACTTAGTTTCAGATAAATTCGGAACTTTATTATAAATTCTTGAAAATGAAATAATACGATTTACTGCACCAACCAATTCTCTAATGCTTGCAGTTATTTCCAAACTAATCAAATCCTGGATTTCTTTTGAAATTTTTATTTGATCTGAATACAGATTATTTAATTCCTCTGCTTTATATTCAACAATTTTTTTTCTTAATTCATAATCTGGTTTTTGAATATCCACTACTAGGCCACCAGAAAATCTAGATTTTATTCTATCTTGAATTCTGGATAATTTATTTGGTGCTCTATCAGCAGACAAGATAATTTGAGAACCTTTATCTAATAATGCATTAAAAGTATGGAAAAATTCCTCTTGCATAGCCTCCTTACCATTCATAAACTGTATATCGTCAATCAATAAAATATCTGTATTTCTAAAATAATCTTTAAACTTAACCATATCATTTGATTTAATAGATTTAACAAACTGATACATAAAGCGCTCTGCAGAAATAAACATTACTTTATTATTTTTTTTTAATTCTAGACCAATAGAATTTAATAAGTGCGTCTTTCCCATTCCAACACCTCCATAAATGTACAAGGGGTTATAATAAGAAACATTTTCTGAAACTTTTAATGAAGCTTCATATGCAAGTTTATTACTGGAACCAATTAAAAAATTATCAAATCGTTTATTTGGATCAATCCTGTTATATTGTAAATAAGTGTCTTTAATAAAAGATATATTTTCATTTGTCTTAAAATTATTATTATCTTTTATCTCCTTTTTTTTATCTATTTCAGACTCTACAATTTTAAACTCAATTCTAATTATATTTTTTTTATGTTGTCTAACTATTTTCAAAATTTGATCTAAATATCTAGACGTAATCCAATCACGAATAAATCTAGTAGGCACTGAAAGTAAAATATAATTATTAAATTCCTCTAAAAAACTAATCTTTTTAAGCCAACTCTCATAAACATCTAAACCTAAACTTTCTCTCATTTCACTTTGAATAGTTTCCCAATTTAGATCTTTTAAATCAAAACTTTTTAATTCTTTTTTTGTAAAATTGTTGTTCATATAGTTTTATTGGGGAAACACCAGTTAGGATTATCTACGAATATTTGCAAGAAGAAATCATTAAAATCAAAAAAAAAATAAAATCTATGATTGAAAATTTAAAAAAAATTTTTAGTTAAAATTTTAAAAAATAAAATTTTTAATTGAATGTATTATTTTTTTTTATTTACTAAATCTAAATATAGTAACTATCCCCTATAAAGTTGTACATAACGCGTATGCTTTAAGTTGAACAACCTGGGGTATAAATAATTAAATTGCAGTAATTTTTTTTGTTATTCTAGAAACATTTCTTGAGGCATTTTGTTTTTTTACTATTCCAGTTTTAACTACTTTCATTAATTCAGAATTCAACTTGGGTAAGAATTTTAAAGCCTCGTCTTTTTTTTTACCTTCAATTAAAATATTCATTTTTTTAAGAGCATTTCTGTATCTACTTCTTCTTGCTTTATTTACAGCAGTCTGTTTACTTATTTTTCGAATTCTTTTAATTGCAGATTTAGTGTTAGCCATATGCGCAGGGGTATAACTTGAGAATTTATATCGGTCAATCAAATAATTAATTATTTTTGGCAAAAACTACAAAAGAAGCTTGATCTATTTGAGATAATTTTTTTCTTTATAATTCCTTTGCATTTTAATCTTATACAATCCAATCCCTCTCTTTCATAAACTCTAAAACTTTTTTGAAAACTTCCCTTAGTTCCAGAAGTATTTTTAAAATCTTTTATACTAGATCCACCTTTTTTAATTGCATCTCGTAAAACTTTTTTTGAATTAATTATAATTTTTTGACATTCTTTTTTATTTAATAATTTTGCTTTTTTATTTGGATTTATATTACTCAAATATAAAATTTCACTTGCATAAATATTTCCAATCCCTGAAACAAATCTTTGGTCTAATAAAAAATTTTTTATATTTTTTTCTTTTTTTTTGAAGAAATTATAAATATATTTTAAACTAAATTTTGATTGAAACGGTTCTGGTCCTAAATGGGCCAGTCTTTTACATAATAAATTAGAGTTTTTTATTATTTGGAAAAAACCAAATCTTCTTGGATCATTATAGATTAATCGAAAATTATTAAAAATAAATTCTATATGATTATGTTTTTTTGGTAAATTTAATAAATTATAAAAACTTGTATTTGTTATAAAATTTTTATGATTATTATTGACCAGATGAATAGTTCCAGACATGCCAAGATGAATTAAACAATAATTATCACTAGATAAAGAAATAATTAGATATTTTGAAAATCTTTCAACTTTTGTTATTTTTTGATTTTTTAAAAAATTTTCAAAATTTAATGGAATTTTAAATCTTAAATTTCTGTTTCTTACTATTACTTTTTTTATCTTTTTTTGGTTAATTTTTTTTGATAATGACTGTTTGACAATTTCTATTTCTGGTAATTCTGGCATTTAATACTATATTCAATATATAATTTATTTTTATGCAACAATATCTACAAAATAAAAAAGGACTAGTACAAAATGTTTTTGACAAAGTTTATGATCAATATGATTTGATGAATGATTTTATGTCCCTGGGTATTCATAGATTGTGGAAAAAAAGTCTGTTAAATATGATGAGTCCTTCTCCTGGCAAAAAATTGATTGATGTGGCTTGTGGTACAGGGGATATAGCTAAACTTTTTCTGAATTCTGTTAATCAATCATCAGAAGCAACTTGTGTTGATCCGAATAAAGGAATGATTAAAAAAGGCAAGAAAAAATTAAATGAATTCAAAAACCTAAACTGGATCATTGCATCTGCTGAAAAACTTCCAATTGCGAAGAATTCATTTGATTTTTATACGATAAGTTTTGGTCTAAGAAATACAAAAAATTTAGATAAAGCTTTGAAAGAAGCTTATCGTGTATTAAAACCAGGTGGTCGATATTTGTGTCTAGAATTTTCAAAGATACAAAATTCAACACTAGAAATTTTTTATAAGAATTATTCTAAGATTATTCCCTCGATTGGTAAAATAGTAGTTGGTGAAAAAGAACCTTATGAATATCTTATTAAAAGTATCGAAAACTTCCTAAATCAAGATGAATTAATAGATCTAATGAAAAAAAATGGTTTTAAAAAATGCAAATATAGAAATTTATCAGGTGGAATAGTTTCTATTCATAGTGGATGGAAAGTTTAATGTTAAAAAAAATAATTACCTTGTTCAAGTTGGGTAGAAAAGTTGCTAAGTCTGATTTATTAAATATAACCTCAAAATTTCAAGAGCCACCATTAACTATAAAAATCCTATTTAAAATTTTATCTTTTTCTTTTTCTAGCCAAAAAGAGATAGATATAAATAAAGATGAAGGGGATCGATTATCAAGTTCGCTAGAATCCATGGGAACAACTTTCATAAAACTCGGTCAGTTCTTAGCAACAAGACCAGATATTATTGGTGAAGAACTTTCAAAAAAACTGGAAAATCTTCAAGATAAATTACCACCATTTGCATTAATTCATGCTAAAGAAATAATAAAAAAAGATTTAGGTGAAGATACTTACAATTCTATAATTAACTTAAGTGAACCTGTTGCAGCAGCTTCTATAGCTCAAGTACATAAAGCTCAGATCAATGATAATGGAACAATAAAAGATGTGGCTATTAAAATTTTAAGACCAAATATAAAAAAAATATTTAATGATGAAATCGATGCTATGATGCTTTTTGCTTTTTTAATTGAGTCATTTCTTAAAAAAACCAAAAGGCTTAAATTGGTAGAAGTAGTTTTTTTATTAAAAGAAATTACTAATCTTGAAATGGATCTTAGATTTGAGGCTGCTGCTGCAAATGAATATGCTGAAAATACCAAAAATGATGTTGGTTTCATAGTTCCAGAAATTTACTGGAATTTTACGAGTGAAAATGTAATGACACTTGATTGGGTGGAAGGTGTCTCTATAAGAGAGACAGAAGAGCTAAAAAAAAGAAATTTAAATACAGAAAAAATAGCCGAAGATATTATTCAAAATTTTTTAAGACATGCTGTTAGAGACGGTTTTTTTCATGCAGATATGCATCAAGGAAATATATTTATAGATAATAATGGTCATATAG
>MDTB01139308.1_pt1 | contig 12771 bp, 8 predicted proteins | sample 811161 | NCBI WGS metagenome assembly MDTB01 (sample SAMN05326650, study PRJNA326480) | marine metagenome | isolation source: seawater | place: Mediterranean Sea | collected 2009 | reverse complement strand
TTTTATTTTGCTCGAAGGAGAAATCCACGTCGATTGCTTCTATTACGCGCCGACCTGATGGGGATGCATCTTCTATCTTGAATCGCCCTTTTATTGGTTTAGCTTGTCTTCGCGCGCGCTTTTCACGCATTCCCTCCAATGCTCTTACTCTTCCCTCATTCCGTGCGCGTCGGGCCTTAACACCCTTCCGAATCCAAAGCTCTTCCTGCGCTAGCTGCTTGTCAAAAAGTGCATCAGCTCTATTTTTTGCGGAATCCTGTTGTTGTCGCAGTACTAGGAATTTTTGGTATTCACAGTCCCAAACAGATAATTGACCATGATCTATTTCCCCTATTCGGTTGCACACCCGCTGTAAAAATCTGCGATCATGGGTGATCAGGATGACTGCTCCTGAAAATTCTCGTATCTGTTTTTCAAGCCAATCAATAGACGGGATATCTAAATGGTTGGTGGGTTCATCTAAAAGCAGGACATCTGGTTTGGTGACCAGTGCTTTTGCGAGGGACACACGTCGAAGCCAGCCACCAGAAAGTTCAGACATTTTTTCAGAGGGCTCAAGGCATAACTGATTTATCGTGCTCTTGATCCGCCGTTCCATCGACCAACCATCAAGGTGCTCAATCTCCCTTTGAATATTGGTTAACTTGTCTAGACTGTTTTCTGATCCCTCTGCCACTAAACAATTATATTGTGACAATAAAGCACTTAGCTCTGGTAGCCCAGAAGCCACATGGTCAATTACAGTTTGTTCAAGATCTTTGGGGAGAGCTTGATCAATTCGTGCGACACGGGAACCTTTGGCAATCCATCTGCTACCTTCTTCGCACTCCAATTCTCCCGCTATTATCCTTAGCAGGGTCGATTTACCTGCCCCATTGCGCCCCAATAGCCCTAGACGCTCTCCCTTTTGTAGGGTCAGGGAAACATTCTTTAACAACAAGGTGTCTCCGATACTGAATTGGATTTGATCTAATCTCATTAGCAACATAAAGATTCTGCAACTCCATTTAAAACTCTTTCGAACCGTCGGTGAGGTGGATAGAATTTGGTTACAATGTGTCCAAAGCGAGAGGGATATAATAATGGGAACCGCGATAATACCGCAGCGCAGTGAAAAGTGGATCATTCTATGGCTGTTCGTTTGCGCAACTACGATATTGGGAATGATCTTGTTAGGTGGTGTGACGCGTCTAACAGAATCAGGTTTGTCAATGGTCGACTGGAGGCCGATCATGGGCATAGTGCCGCCGCTAACAGAATTTCAGTGGTTGCAGGTCTTTGAAGCATACAAACAATATCCGGAATACCAGAAAATAAACCTCAATATGAGCTTGGAGGGTTTTAAGACGATCTTTTGGTTCGAGTACTTGCATAGAATCCTGGGGCGTATGATTGGCGTGATGTATATCTTTCCTCTGGCATACTTTGCGTATCGCAAAATGATTAGTCCAAATTTATTTCCTGTCTTATTTCTCATGGTGGCTTTGGGGGCGGCTCAAGGTGCGCTGGGGTGGTATATGGTTCAAAGTGGGTTGGTAGATCGCCCTTCGGTGTCTCAATATCGGCTGACTGCCCATCTGGGTGTAGCCGTTGCAATTTATGCAATTATGGTGTGGGTGTTGTTGCGTGTGCGCAGTCAGCGACCCCCCTCATTCAGGCACATCAACACAAGAGGGTGGGTCTTGTTGGGTGGTATTTATGCGTTAATTTTATCGGGAGGTTTTATGGCAGGTACTGATGCCGGCTATGCATACCCAACTTGGCCCCTGATGGGAGAGTCATTCGTTCCAATGGGTTATTATGCGCACGGATGGGAATCTACCTTTGAAAGCGTAGCGACCATTCACTTCAACCATAGAATCCTCGCTTATTTTATAGCTTTGATCATTGTTTTTTTCAGTTTCTTGACTATACGCAGCCAATGTTCAACTGAGGCTCGTTTAGGTGCGTGGTTGATGCTTGGGATTTTAGTCGGTCAGGTTTCATTGGGGATTACTACCGTTCTCAGTCAGGTGGCCATTCCAATTGCGGCCGCTCATCAGGTAGGGGCGGTGTTGTTGCTGACTGCCGCTATCTACTGGGTTCATGGACACAAGGATGAAACCAGAGGGGCTAAAGATCTTGAGAACAGTTTGATGGTGGCGACCTGAAGTAAGTAGGTGCTTCGATCTTCGTTCTTTTGAAAAAGCAAACCACACGCAATGATGCGGTTTGGAAACCGGTGCGTTTTTTGTCAACTAAATATTCTATTTCGATGCTATTGAATCGTCCTATGAAAAACTTCATTCGGCTGTCGTTATTCCGTTAGCCCTTAAAAAACGCTCATAGCCCTCTGATCACCTAGATCTCCTCGTTTTATCAATATTTAATTTTGAGGCTTCCCTTTCAATTATCACTTGGCGCGATACATTGACTGCGCGAATTTACCAAAGGACATTCCACGTGAAGATTGCGAGTGAGATGGTTCCTGCGAGCTCAGACTCACTTGTCCTAGTCACATACGCTGTCTAAATTTGCCATCCTAAAACCCAGTTTTACCCAAGCAAGTATGAACCATACAGGCGGATATGTGCTCCAAAGACGCGGGTATGTGATCGGTAATATCCTCAAATATTTCCAAATGTTGTTTTTTTAGGTTCAATTTTGAAAATGTGCGGAACCTAATGGCATTTCTAAAAATAGATGCTCGCAACACCCTAAAGCCAGAGCAGTGATAGCAACTGCGATTCTTCTTTCTTGTTGACTTATGCGAGTATCTTCCAACCGTTTTTAGTAATGCTTATCAAGCGATTCCTGGGTACATATCATTACACAACCAATACAAATTCGTGATCTTGTCGATTGAGATAGCGGTTTAATAGCGTTACGGCCGGATAGAACTGATCATATCGTTTGACTAGGCCCTCTGTGAAAATCGTCAGCAGGCCATGATTTGTCAACACAAATACTCGTTTGGGTGTGCTTTTCTCTAATGGCTGTGAAGATTCATTGTTTGACCAGGAATACTTTCTTATCATCGAGCCGATGGCGTTTATTTTATCCTACAGAAGAGTAATTTGTGCCCGAAGTTTGAGTTCGGCATCATTCGCGCGCAACTCGCTATCTGATCTAAATTTGTGCATCATTGGGAACGACCTTTTCCTTCTAGCCGGTATTCCTTTCTCATGAGCGACAGTTTTTATCCCCCTGAGCGAATTTTGATGGGCCCAGGACCTTCAGATGTATCTTCACGCGTTTTGAGCGCACTAGGCCGACCTACAATTGGCCATTTGGATCCTCAATTCATTGATTTAATGGACGATACCAAGCGTCTTTTACAGTGGGTTTTTAAAACAAAAAATGAGTTGACTCTTCCTTTGTCGGCACCAGGATCTGCAGGTATGGAAGCATCATTTGTAAATCTGGTATCGCCAGGCGATACGGTGATTGTTTGCCAAAATGGTGTATTTGGTGGACGCATGAGAGAGAACGTGGAACGATGTGGTGCGACGGCAATTATGGTTTATGATCGATGGGGCGACGCAGTTGACCCCCAGAAGGTCGAAGACGCGCTGCGCTCAAATCCTGAAGCTAATCTTCTCGCATTTGTGCACTCTGAGACTTCTACCGGTGTGAGAAGCGACGCCGAAACCCTTTGTGGACTTGCTCGCTCGTATGATGCGCTTACTATAGTGGATGCTGTGACAACGCTTGGTGGCATTGATCTTCGGGTAGACGATTGGGGTGCTGACGTTGTCTATTCTGGAACTCAAAAGTGTCTTTCATGCGTGCCGGGATTGTCACCGATAACATTTAGCCCCGCTGCAATGGAGCGGATTATGGCAAGGGAAAATAAGGTTCAAAGTTGGTTTTTGGACATGCAGTTAGTGATGAGTTATTGGGTGGGCAAGTCAAAACGAGCCTACCATCATACTGCTCCCGTGAATGCTTTGTATGCTCTTCACGAATCCCTATTAATCCTTGAGGAGGAGGGCCTGCAAGCTAGTTTTGCCCGCCACCAAAAGAATCATCAACATCTAGTCGCGGGACTTGCTGAGCTCGGCCTTGAAATGGCTGTGGCACCTGAGTGTCGGTTGCCGCAACTGAACGCAGTTCTTATTCCAACGGGCATCAACGATGTTCAAGTGCGCGCTCGATTGCTCAATGAATTTAATCTAGAGATTGGAGCAGGCCTTGGGGAACTGGCTGGCAAACAATGGAGGATTGGCCTTATGGGCTATTCTAGTAATCCAGTCAATGTAGCCAGGTGTCTAAGCTCTTTTCATGAAGTGCTCGAGTTGCGAAGTCGCGGTGACCTTGGATTCTAAGTTGTGCTTGTGGGTCTAGAACCCTTTAGCGCTTAAGTGCTTCAATTCACTTTTAGTTGCCTGGATTATACCCAGATGGTGACTGCTCGCTAAATTAGCGTTTCAGTCGACAAGGCGGATGAAGTATAAAATGAACTTTCATAGGAAAAATCTCAACACAGCGTGTATTACACGGGGTATTATTATCGCCGGTCAGGAATTTATCAAAAAATAGTAGGTAAAAGTTTGAGTGAGAAGCGAGGCAGCTTTCGTAATGGAGCATGACCCAAAGCATAGATATCTCTCTAAGTTTGAGAAACTTGCTGAAGAACTATATAAAAGTGGTGATACCTCGGTACAAGACGATGCTTGGAAAAAAAATCGACGCTTTCTTTATGGTTATGGCGACGCCGGCCTCACCGTTTCCCTTGTCACCCGAGCGGACATACAGAGCGCAATAGATAGAGCTCACATTAATGTCTTCGGCGAAGAGAGGCTGGTAAGGTCCGAGAGACTAAAGATCATAAATGAGGATGCAGATGAGCGGAATTGGGATGTTTTTGATCTTCCAGCTTGTAGGCCGGTAAGCAGCACTCATCTTTGAAATCGATTTCGATATCAATTAGTACGATAGTTCATCTAATAGATATGTTTTTTTAGTTTGGCAAGTATCCCCCCTACATGGTTTTGGCTTTATCGAAGCAGCTAATGGTTGCCTTTTAATAAGGAGCTCTTTTTTTCTTTGATCAACTGCAGAATTGATTCTTGTAACATGGGTAAAGTTATACTACCCATTCCCACGGCTCGGTCGTGAAAGACGCGCAGATCAAAATGCGGGCCAAGTTCTTTTTCAGCTTTTGCTCGTAAGGCAAGTATCTCCAGCATACCAAGCATGTAAGAGGTCGCCTGTCCTGGCCAAGAGATGTAACGATCAATCTCATTTTGGATGTCTACTGCTGACCAGCCAGAGTTGTCCATCATATAGTTGATTGCCCTCTCGCGCGTCCATCCCATGGTGTGAATGCCCGTGTCTATGACCAGCCTCGATGCTCTAGCAAGTTGGTCAGAGTAAAGCCCGACTTTATCGATTGGAGAGTGATATAAGCCGAGTTCATCAGCAAGACGTTCTGAATACAATGCCCACCCTTCGCCGAAACCGGAATTCCAGAGATAGTGAGCAAGAGGATGGAACTTATCCCCCAGCTCAAGGGCTATGGCGCCTTGCAAATGGTGACCAGGAAAGGTTTCGTGATAGAGGGTCGATAGTTGGCTGGCTTTTGAACGTTTGGTAGGATCGACGACGGAGATATAAAAGATTCCCGGGCGGCTCCCGTCTTTGGAGGATGAGTGGTATTCGCCTGAGCCACTCTCAGCAAAATTTGGATAGGGTCTCACTACTACATCAGCAACTGGCAAAGTGGAGAATGCTTCTGGCATAGCAGCTTTGGCGATAATCAAACCTTTTCTCGAATACGCCAATACGGCATCTTCCGATTCGAAAGTGAATTGAGGGTTCTCGTTTATATGCCGTAAAAATTTACTGATGGAACCCCCACCGAAGTGTTCATCTAGTGTTTGCCTAAGTTCGCCTCGAATTTTATCAACTTGCTGTAGGCCGATTTTATGAATTGCTCTCGCAGGAATCGGCAAGGTAACAAATGAACGAATAAGCTTTGGATAGCAATCACTACCTTGATTGTTTTCAGTAATAGGCAAAGTTGTTCGTGTTTCTTTAAGATAATGATGTTCGATAAACTCTGCGTATCTTTCTAGAGCAGGTCGAATTTGTGCTCTATATATATTTTCTGCTGACACAGCGAAATTTTTATCATTGCTTCGATGGGCGGGGCTTAGGAAAATGCTCTTTTCGCTGATTAATGATCTTACTTGGCTGGGGACGGCTTTCACGGTGGTCGCGGGGGCGCTGTAGCCTAGTTCGAGTCCTCTCCTTAGATTCGTGATTTCGGTGTCAATGTATCCCGCTACTTTGCTCAGGCGTTCCAGAGCTTGATTCCTCTCTTCCAAGCTTTCGATAGGTTGTAGCTCAAACACGAAGGGTAGGCCCGTATGCCAACTGGTTGAGGTGCTCGCTTGCCAAAGCTCATTTCTACAAATACGTAATGCGATTGAACTCTCTAACTGCTCTAGCAGTAGCCCGAAAGTCACCCAATCCCGACTGCCGACTTCTGTAGGTATCTCCATACCTTTTAACTCAATAAGCCAGGCGTCCTCTTTTTGCTGCCAACTATTTAGGGCTGAAAGAGAGTTATCTGGTAATTGGTCATGCCGAGCGGCTTCGATTGAGTAATAGGTGCCCATCAGAGCGTCTTTCTCTATCCATGCTGAGAGATATTCGTCGGCAAGAGTTTCTATTGAACTGATTCCATTATCTAAGGGCTGTGCCTCGGTAAAATAAGCAATAGCAATCGAAAACGGTACTATGTTGAACCATGCCGCGAATTTTGTGACCGTTTTCATATGCACCTTCAAAGCCCAAAATGTTGTTTCTAACAATTTAAGAATCTTTTAGTCACCAATCCCAAGGAGGTATTGGAGCTGATTGTGCCATGAGTTATAAATTGCAAGCTCACGTGGTTTTTCACTACCCTCAACAACAGATATAGCTTCGGCATTTGCGATTCGCTCGTCACGTCAGCAATCAATGCTGATGCAGATCCTCCGTTGGGGGGTAATCTCATCGAAAATTTTTACAACCTTTTCTTCAGTTCGGCCGCTTACACATGCATGAAAACCATCCTCATCAGCTCGACAGCATAATCCTCCCCAAGCCCTCTTTGTGGGAAGATTTATCAATCAGCTTTTTTAGTTAGCGATCATTTAAAATTCAACTCAAGGAAGGCCCTCTCTCCAGCTAGCAATGTGGACGAGAATTATCGCATTTTTTTTAAATTGAGTAAGTCGTCAAATTTTGTGCCCCACAAGTAACCTAAGGAACTACTTTCTCTCTAAGTCCGGATTAAATTCCGCTTAAATATTGCTAAAGAACGGAGTGAAAGGAATGATTTCGAGAGAGCTCGCCCTGATTATGCGGCGGCTATAATCACCCAACCATTATGATCAACTCCAACGCTTAAAAGTTCGATGCATATTTTGCAGTGGTCAGGTGTTTAAAGCTACTCTGTGTTTTCAGGTTAGCAAAGTAAAACCTTGACAGATCTTTCGCGGTCAGGCGGTATTATACAAATGATTATCCTTGAGAATATTGCCCTTCGGCGAGGGGGAAAACTTCTGTTTTCAGATGTGACGGTGACATTGAGGCCAGGGCAAAAGGTTGCTCTGACAGGAGCGAACGGATCGGGCAAATCGAGTCTATTCTCATTTCTTTTGGGCGTTTTGCAGAGTGACAAGGGTGATGCTCGCGGTTTAAAAGGGATTCGAATATCACATATGGCCCAGGAGACTGCCCAGAGTGAGCTCTCTGCAACAGAATATGTTTTAACGGGGCACGCAGAGCTTTATCAAATACTGCAGGCTTTAGCTGCATCTGATGCTGCTGAGAATTTTGAAAAATCAGCGGTCTTTCATCAGAGGATAGAGGACCTCGATGGTTATGTTGCCGATCGCAAGGCGCAGAGAATTTTACTTGGATTAGGGTTTTCGGCTGATGAGCTAGGACAGTCGGTTTCTGATTTTTCTGGTGGCTGGCGTATTCGGCTAAATCTGGCAAGAGCGCTAATGATGCCATCAGATCTTTTGCTACTTGATGAGCCGACAAATCATTTGGATCTCGACGCTACTGTTTGGCTGCAGAGTTGGCTGCAGAGATCCAAAGAGACTGCAATCATCATATCCCATGATCGCGACTTTATTGATGCCACTTGCGATAGTACATGGAAGCTCGAACGTCAACAGCTTACATCTTATCGGGGCGGGTATTCAGATTATGAACGCCAGCGGGCAGAGAAAATGGCTCACCAACAGTCCTCATTTGAAAAACAACGACGACGGATTTATGAAATCGAGTCTTATGTGCGTCGCTTCAGAGCCAAAGCCACTAAGGCGCGGCAGGCGCAGTCGCGACTTAAAGAGCTTGAGCGAATGAAAAAAGTAGCTCCAGCTCATATTGATTCTCCATTTAGCTTCAAATTTCCCCATGCTGGAAAAACCAGCGACCCTTTAATTACTCTGAAAGACTCAAATCTTGGTCACTGTGGAGATACTGTGTTGAGCACTGTGACACTTTCACTGAGCCCAGGGGATCGCATTGGATTGCTGGGGAAAAATGGCTCTGGAAAATCGACGCTGCTTAGGAGTATTGCAGGCGATATCCCCCTTATCAGTGGTGAGCGCATAGAGGGTGCTCATTTGAGAATAGGATATTTTGATCAACAGCAAATTGATGTCCTTGATTTGGATGCTAGTCCACTTCTTCATCTTCAAAGGCTGAAAAAGGTGTCTAAAGAGCAAGAAATTATGAATTTTCTAGGGGGGTTCGATTTTCGGGGTGACAGAGCAAGAGAAGCTATTCATCTTTTCTCTGGTGGTGAGAAAGCTCGGTTGGCACTGGCGATAATCGTCTGGCGGGATCCTAACATCCTTGTTCTTGATGAGCCCACCAACCATCTTGATCTCGATATGCGCCACGCTCTTGAGCTGGCCCTTCAAAACTATAATGGTGCAATTCTCCTAGTTAGTCACGACCGACACTTGTTGCGCCACTCTGTGGAGTATTTGTTGCTTGTTCACAATGGTTTCGTCTCGGAATATGTGGGCGATGTGGACAGCTATGAACAATGGATTTTAGGCTCCAGTGACACTCAGGAATATGTATCGACCTCCAAGCAAGATCCCTCATCTCAAAATTCTGGATCTCAAAAAACAAAACGTCGGTCAGCAGCAAAAAAGCGAGCCCAACTAGATCCACTAAAAAAAACATTGAAGAAGTTGGAGTCCGCCATCGAACGAAATCAACAACAACTAACGAGGGTGCAGGAAAAGCTATCGAATAACCATCTTTACGAGACAGAAAAAAAGAAAGAGTTAAATCACCTGATCGCTGAGGAGAGACAATTAAAACAGCAATTATTAGAGTTGGAAAATAATTGGATATCGCAACAGGAGATACTTGACTCTCTTGAAGAGGATTCTGTTTAGGTAAAAAAACTATATGCATTGCCGCGACATGTTCGGTGACTTTTTGAAATTTTGAAGGTGCTTCATGCATGATCAGTCACCGTAGTTTAGTCACTGGAACTCCGGATAGGGTGAAGCTAGCACCTCTTTTGAATTCCTTCTTTGAATTTCTTTAATTTCCTCTGTGATCTGTTTTACAGACTGGGGATTATCGTAAATTTCAAGATCCAGACGAATTTTGTATTCTTGCTTGGGTTGTAGATTAACGATTCTCTTGGCCGACCTTTCCATTGTCTTTGGGTTTGGGAAGGAAGTGCCTGGCTCCATAGCAGTCACGTACCCATCTTCGACCGCCGCCGTATTTTTCCATTGAGTGAAGCAAGGCAATTGATTAATGTCAAAGCGCAAAACAGCAGCTTTGTCACCCCCCGGGGTTATTAGCGCCGAGAGAGAGCGTTTTTTGTCGTCGCCCAAGGGTTGATAATAAAAAACTTGCTCGGCAAATTCTGGCGTTGGTTTTCGATAGGTACTGGCTTCATTCACAGATTTAGCCGCCTCAGTATCTCGGGGAGCCATTCTAGAGAAGGGGACAAGCATGCGAGCTCCTTCTCCCAAAAATGGCTTTCCATAGTTGCAATGATAAAGAATCTGAATTTCCGCTGGCCGTCCGGATATGTTGGTTATGGTGTCCTCAAGAGTAATTCTGTTGGATCCTGGCTGGGTCGAAATTAAGCAGGATAGATGAACTGAGGGGCCAAACATTGAGGACTCTTGAATATGTCCTGTAATCTGAAGTTTCTGCTGATCCGGGAGAGAATCTACTTTAACTAGATGTGCCGAAGTGTTAGCTATTTTCCCATGAAGAGGCAGTAGGACCTCCGCGGGAATCCCCATATGATCCGAGATAATGTCCTTCCCTGGCGCGCCAATAGAGCTCAGACCGCATCGACAGATCCATTCATCAAAGCCATCTAAAAAACCCAGTCCGTTTCTAGATTCTAAGTTGATATTGACTGGATTAACTGGGCCGCGCACTGGTGAAATCCAACCGAGATAATTTTCTCTATAGCTTCCTTTCCAGAGACCCATCCCTCGAGTGGGAACCACTGAAAATTTCAACACGCCGTTGTCTACTTCGATGATGTCTACCCCCGCTCGACGACCGTCACGCAAAGTTCGTTTGGCCAAGGACATACCAGATAAGCACAAGTCTTCATCCGAAAGTTGGATACTATCTAACCAAAGATTTGCCTCGTCATCCGTGAAAATCCACGACTTGGAGTCTGTCATTTCGTTATCCTTTTGCCCCTGATTAAAACACCTTAAAGCAGTCGCTTTACCTTCCGCAAGCAGTTCATGTACGCTACAGCTAATCAATCCAAGTTATGCTATCGGTTTATCTCCTACGTGCATAATGAGGCCACTCAGAAATTCTTTACTACTTACAAGGGATTAGAGATGAAGAAAAATCCTGTTAGACACAAACTAGCAAAAGGACAACCCACATATGGCGGTTGGCTGGCAATTCCAAGTGGATTTTCTGCGGAGGTGATGGCGCATGCAGGTTTCGATTGGTTGAACATAGACATGCAACACGGCCTGATCGATTTTTCCTCACTAATAAACATGCTTCAGGTCATATCGACTACTGATACGGTTCCCATAGTGCGTCCTTTGTCAAATGATGCCGCCATTATTGGACAAGTTCTAGACGCGGGAGCCCGCGGTGTGATCGTGCCCATGGTAAATTCTCGTGAAGACGCGATTAACGCTGCACAAGCTTGTCGATATGCGCCGCGGGGGATACGAAGCTACGGACCTGCAAGAGCATCAATTGATTTGGGTGTCCCTTATGGTGAGTTTCCGGACTCAGATGCCTTATGTTTGATAATGCTAGAAACCGTTGAAGCGATAAATAATATTGAAGATATCGCCTCTGTCCCCGGTATAGATGGCATCTTTATCGGACCTGGCGACCTGAATGTTTCAATGGGTTTACCTCCAAACAATGACTCGGACAACCAGCAATTCATGGCCGCGCTTGAAAAGACACTTGATGTTTGCGATCGAAACTTATTAATCCCCGGAATTTTCGCGGACCCGAATACTGCACAAAAACGTTTTCAGCAAGGCTTTAAGTTTGTTCCGATTGCCGTGGATTTCGGATTGCTGGCCACCGGTGCTGATAATGCATTGAGATTGATGAGAGGCTAGAAATCATGATGCAACTTGGCGTTAGTCACCAAACTCCCGAATCACTTACGAAAGACAGACTGAAATATTTTATGAGTATGGGTGTAGAGACTGTGGAGGTAAGGATGCACAGTCAAAATGCTTCTCTTGATGAGATCATGAACGTAAAAAAAAAGGTAGAGGTTGCTGGCTTAGCTTTACATGAGATTCTCTTGACTGACTTACACGATTCGGAGCAGATCACACTAGGCGGCCCCCACCGCGAGGAGAAAATAGCGATTTTTAAAAAGTTCCTCATTAATCTAGGTAAGGCTGGTGTTCGGCACACTACCTATGCGTGGAGGACGGGAGGGGCCGCATATGAGACCCATCGAGCAGAGACTCGAGGGTGCGAAACGAGACGGTTCGAACTTGACGCAGCGTTATCTCTTCCCAACGAATATGAACGCACCTACAGCGATGAGGACATGTGGCGGACTTATGAAGCGTTCGTTAAGGAAGTTTTGCCGATTGCAAAGGAAGCGGATGTGCGTCTCCAGTTGCATCCAAATGACCCACCCGTTACGAATAGCGGGGTTGCGCGGATCTTTAGGAGTGTAGAAGCATTCAGACGAGGCATGGCCATCGGTGGCGACTCGCCTTATAACGGTGCACTTTTTTGCGCAGGAACTTTCGGCCAGATGGCGGGCCCAGATGGCGCTGGGGAAAATATTCCATCTGCTATTCGAGAATTTGGTTCAAAAGGACTCATTCATCTTGTTCACTTGCGCAATGTTGATAGGTGCCTACCTGTTTTTAATGAAACGTTCCCGGACAATGGGTGGCTTGACTTTACTGAGATTGCGGAGGCCTTGGCAGATATAAACTTCGAAGGGGTAATAGTGCCTGATCATGTTCCCAAGACAGTCGATGGTACGTCTGGCGAGGCTTATATTTTTGGTTATTTACGAGCCTTGATTCAGTTCGCTGAGCGTCGCAAAGCAGAGATAAAAAAAAGTATGGGAGACTAACAACGTGTCAGAAATTATCTTGCACCACTATCCGCAATCTCCAGTGGCAGAAAAAGTAAGAGTCGTCTTGGGGATGAAGAAGCTAAGCTGGCGATCAGTAGAGATTCCAAGATTGCCACCTAAACCAGATCTGATTCCGCTGACAGGTGGTTATAGGCGTACGCCAGTGTTGCAGATTGGTGCTGATA
>MDTB01212208.1_pt1 | contig 12772 bp, 22 predicted proteins | sample 811161 | NCBI WGS metagenome assembly MDTB01 (sample SAMN05326650, study PRJNA326480) | marine metagenome | isolation source: seawater | place: Mediterranean Sea | collected 2009 | reverse complement strand
CGTTATCGTATGGTCGATTTCAAACGCACAAAACAGGGAGTGATGGCGACTGTTGAACGAATTGAATATGACCCTAACCGAACAGCCTTTATTTCGCTGATCACTTATGAAGATGGCGAGCAGTCATATATCATCGCACCACAGCGCTTAGCTGTTGGCGATAAGGTTGAAGCTGGCCCATCAGCAGATATAAAACCAGGTAATGCCCTGCCGCTAAACAATATACCTGTCGGCACCTTGATACACAATGTTGAGCTTAAGCCTGGAAAAGGTGGTCAGCTCGCCCGTTCAGCCGGAACATATGTTCAGCTAGTTGGTCGTGACCGTGATCACGCAATTTTGCGCCTAGCCTCTGGGGAGGTTCGTTTGGTGAGGTCTGAATGCATGGCGTCCATTGGCGCTGTATCAAACTCTGACCAGCAGAACATCAAAATTGGTAAAGCCGGCCGGAACCGCTGGCTTGGAAAGCGCCCGCATGTGCGCGGCGTCGTCATGAATCCGATTGACCATCCACATGGTGGAGGTGAAGGGCGGACTTCAGGTGGCCGGCATCCCGTAACCCCTTGGGGAAAGCCAACCAAAGGTAAACGCACGCGCAACAATAAAAAGACTGATCGTCTGATTGTGCGCCGTCGCAAACCTTAAAAGGAGTATATGTAGATTATGGCTCGTTCAGTTTGGAAAGGTCCTTTTGTGGATGGCTATTTGTTGAAAAAAGCAGAAATAGCCGCTGCATCTGGTCGAAATGATGTCATTAAGATTTGGTCACGTCGGTCGACAATCCTGCCACAGTTTGTTGGGTTGACATTCGGCGTTTACAACGGCCGTAAACACATTCCTGTATCGGTATCTGAAGACATGGTTGGGCACAAGTTTGGCGAATTTTCGCCAACGCGTACATATTATGGCCATGCCGCCGATAAGAAATCAAAGCGATAGGTAGATTTAGATGGGTAAACAATCTTCTCCACGCAGGGTTGCGGATAACGAAGCAAGGGCTGTGTTGCGGAATCTCCGTGTAAGTCCTCAGAAACTTAACCTTGTTGCGGCAATGATTCGCGGCTTGGATGCCAATAAGGCGTTGTCAGCATTGTCATTCTCTCGTCGCCGAATTGCTGGTGATGTAAAAAAGGTTTTGCAGTCGGCCATTGCCAACGCAGAAAATAATCATTCACTTGATGTTGATCGTCTCAAGGTAAAAGAGGCCCATGTTGGTAAGGGGCTTGTGATGAAGCGGTTTAAGGCACGGGCACGTGGACGAGGCGCACGCATACTGAAACCATTTTCACATCTTACCATTGTTGTTGCTGAAAAAGAGGAGCAGGCATAGATGGGTCAGAAAGTTAAACCAATCGGCCTGCGGGTCGGAATCAACAGAACATGGGATTCGCGCTGGTATGCAGATCGCAATTATGGAGAGCTTCTGCATAAGGATATTGAACTGCGAAATCATCTTATGGAGCGTTTGAAGCAAGCAAGCATTAGTCGCGTTGTAATTGAGCGTCCAGCTGGTCGAGCACGCGTAACAATTTACGCGGGTCGTCCTGGCTTGATAATCGGTAAAAAGGGCCAGGATATTGAAAAGCTGCGCGTTGATCTAACAAAGCGCGTAGGGACTGAAGTCAGCTTGAATATCGTTGAAGTTCGAAAGCCAGAAATTGATGCTAAGTTGATCGGTGAAAATATAGCGCAACAACTAGAACGCCGTGTTGGTTTTCGTCGAGCAATGAAGCGGGCTGTTCAGTCAGCTATGCGTCTTGGCGCGCAGGGCGTTCGAATTAATTGTGCGGGTCGTTTAGGCGGTGCAGAGATCGCTCGAACAGAGTGGTACCGTGAAGGGCGTGTGCCGCTGCATACGCTGAGAGCGGACGTTGATTACGGTGAAGCAACCGCACAAACAACCTATGGTGCAATCGGCATCAAGGTCTGGGTCTTTAAAGGTGAAGTGATAGGTCACGATCCGATGGCTCAAGATAAGCGCCTTACAGAGCAACAGTCTGGCCAACCTGTTAGACAGAATGGCTAAGTGAGTAGAGGATAAGTTACGATGTTATCGCCAAAACGTACCAAATTCCGGAAAGCCCATAAGGGCCGTATTCACGGCATGTCAAAAGGTGGCACAACCTTAAATTTTGGAGCTTATGGGTTGAAAGCAACTTCACCCGAGCGGATTACAGCGCGGCAAATTGAGGCGGCTCGTCGAGCAATAACCCGACACTTGCGTCGTACTGGTCGTCTGTGGATCCGCGTATTTCCCGATGTGCCTGTATCATCAAAGCCTGCAGAGGTAAGAATGGGTAAGGGAAAGGGCTCGCCGGAATTTTGGGTGGCAAGGGTTGCTCCTGGCCGGATCATGTTTGAGTTGGACGGTGTGTCATGGGATTTAGCGCAAGAAGCTTTCAAACTAGCTGCTGCTAAATTACCCATCGAGACAAAGATTGTCCGTCGTCTAGGCGATATCGAGTAGATTGAATCAAGGAGTATTTCGAGCAATGTCGATTGTGAAAGCAGAAACATTCCGTAGCCAGTCAGCCGACGAGCTGAAGGCAAAGCTGGTTGAGTTAAAAAAAGAACAATTCAATCTGCGTTTTAAGGTTGCATCTGGTGAGATGGATAACCCTTCTAGAATGCGCATTGTGCGGCGCGAGATTGCGCGCATTAAGACAGTACTTGGCGAAATGTTAGCAGCAAAAAGTGAAGTGTAAGAGGTAGTAGTTATGCCAAAGCGTATAATGCAGGGCACTGTAGTTAGTGATAAGGCGGATAAAACCGTTATAGTGCGTGTTGAGCGCCGGATCATGCATCCCGTCTATAAAAAATTTATTAATACGTCTAAGAAGTTTGCAGCACATGATGCTGAAAATAAGTCGAAAACAGGTGATACAGTCAATATTCGCGAATGCGCACCTATTTCCAAAAACAAATCATTTGAAGTCGTCTATGACGACGCCGCGAAATAGCTGGCGTAGAGGAGGACTGTTATGATTCAAATGCAGACAAACCTTGAAGTGGCTGACAATTCTGGTGCGCGGCGCGTCCAATGTATTAAGGTTCTTGGCGGTTCGGGGCGTAAAATCGCTGGCGTGGGAGACATTGTTATAGTTTCGGTTAAAGAAGCTATTCCGCGTGGTAAAGTGAAAAAGGGTGATGTTTATCGAGCCGTCATCGTGCGTACAGCCAAGGAAATTAGGCGCAATGATGGTACAGCCATTCGCTTTGACAAAAATGCGGCTGTTCTGTTGAACAAACAAAACGAGCCCATAGGTACACGGATTTTTGGTCCTGTTACACGCGAATTGCGTTCGCGTAATTTCATGAAGATTGTGTCTCTTGCTCCGGAGGTTTTGTGAGATGGCAAAGCTTAAGATTAAAAAGGGCGATCAAGTGATTGTGCGGACTGGCAAAGATAAGGGGCGCAAAGGTGCAGTGATTGATGTCCGGCCCGTGGAAGGTCGTGTCAAGGTTCAGGGTATAAATATGGTAACACGGCATCGTCGGCCGACACAGGCCAATGCTGGTGGCATTGAGCAGATGGAAGCTCCTATTCATATTTCGAATGTTGCGCTGATTGATCCTGAAACAAATCAGGCCACTAGAGTCGGTTTTGACCTCTCTGATGGAAAAAAAGCTCGAATTGCTCGCAAGTCGGGCAAGGTGATTGGTTAATTAAAGGAAGCTGAGATGAAAACGCGTCTTGAAGAACATTATTTGACGGCTGTTCGCCCGGCTCTTATTGAAAAGTTTGGATATGGTAACATGTTCGAAGTCCCGCGCCTTGAAAAGGTTGTGATCAATATGGGTGTTGGCAACGCAGTGCGCGATTCTAAAAAAATTGAACATGCAGTGAATGATATGACAGCCATCTCTGGCCAGAAGCCTGTAGTCACGCGGGCAAAAAAGGCTAACGCGGCGTTTAAATTGCGCGAGGGTATGGCTATTGGCTGTAAGGTGACTCTGCGTGCTAATAGGATGTATGAATTTCTGGATCGTTTGATTACAATTGCGCTGCCGCGCGTACGCGATTTCCGCGGCCTGAATGCAAAGAGTTTTGATGGTGGTGGTAATTACGCACTAGGCATCAAAGAACAGATTGTTTTTCCTGAAATTGAATATGACAAAGTCGATGAAGTTCGGGGTATGGACGTCATTGTTGTTACAAGCGCAAAGTCGGACGATGAAGCGCGCGAGCTTCTTCGCGGCTTTCAATTTCCGTTTGCGAACGCTTAAAACAGCCGATAGAGAAAAGGGTATAAATCATGGCCAAGAAAAGTGCTGTTGAAAAAAATAACCGCCGGATGCGCATCGTTGCTGCAAAGGGCGCGCGCCGCGACAATCTACGCGCGATAATGCGTGATAAATCAATTTCCATGGAAGATCGGTTTGCTGCATCATGTAAGTTGGCCCAAGAGCCACGTGATAGCGCGCGCTCACGGGTGCGTAACCGTTGCTTGGTGACTGGTCGTCCTCGCGGTTATTACCGTAAATTAAGAATGTCACGAATTGCACTTCGAGACTTGGCTTCATTTGGTCAAGTTCCGGGTGTCGTGAAGTCAAGTTGGTAAGAAGGAGAGATTGCAATGTCTATGAGTGATCCTCTTGGAGATATGATAACACGGATTAGGAATGGTCAATCAGCCCGCAAAGCTGTTGTGTCAAGCCCCGCTTCGAGGCTTCGTGCGAATGTGCTCGAAGTATTGAAGCGCGAGGGGTATATACGTGACTATTCGGCTGTCGAGGTCCGTCAGGGAATTTCCGAGCTGAAAATCGAATTGAAATATCATGAAGGTCTTCCTGTTATATCTGAAATAAAACGGGTTTCCACACCAGGCCGTCGTGTCTACAGTGGCATCAAAGATCTGACAAGAATTTATAACGGTTTGGGTATTGCTGTACTGTCCACACCTCAGGGTGTCTTGTCCGACAATGAAGCACGTGTTGCCAATGTTGGCGGCGAAGTTCTTTGTCAGGTGTTTTAAGGGGTAATTACTATGTCACGTATTGGAAATTCTCCGATTAAATTGCCCGATGGTGTGAATATAACAGCTGAAGGCTCACGGCTTGTAGCCAAAGGCAGCAAGGGTGAACTGGAAATGGCATTACCGGATAATGTGAACGTATCTGTTGGTGAGGGTTTGGTTAAAGTTGTACCTCTCGAGAAATCCATCCATGGTCGTTCCATTTGGGGAACAGTTCGAGCAAATATCAATAATATGGTGGTTGGTGTGTCCAAGGGATTTGCGCGTAATCTCGAGATCAACGGGGTTGGTTACCGTGCAGCTATGCAGGGCAGTAAGTTGCAGCTGAATCTTGGCTTCAGCCATCCTGTTGAAATGGATATACCTGCTGGTTTGTCTGTAAAGGTGGAAAATAACACAAAGATTGAGATCACAGGTACTGACAAGCAGTTGCTTGGCCAGTTTGCCTCAGAAATTCGAGCTAAGCGGCCTCCAGAGCCTTTCAAAGGCAAAGGTGTAAAATACGCTGAGGAGCATATCGTCCGCAAAGAAGGCAAGAAGAAATGAGGATTTAAGTCAAATGTTGAGCTCAAGACAAATGTTTGAAAAGCGTCGTGCACGTAACCGCGACAGCCTAAAGAAAAACGCAAATGGCCAGCCACGCTTGTCCGTTCACCGCTCATCACGGCATATCTATGCGCAGATTATTGATGATGCCACTGGCGCAACGCTCGCGTCAGCCTCAACCTTGGATGCTGATTTCAGAAAAAGTGGTAAGACTGGCGCGGATATGACCGCAGCGTCAGCTGTTGGCAAGTCGGTAGGTGAGCGAGCTGTTGGCAAGGGGGTAAAGAAAGTTGTCTTTGACCGTGGTGGATATATGTATCACGGCAGGGTGAAAGCCCTAGCCGATGCCGCGCGAGAAGCCGGACTTGAGTTTTAAAGGAGCGAGCAATGGCACGCAGCAATGATAGAGCAGAACAAAGCAACCTGAGAGAAGAGCCTGAGCTAGTTGAAAAGCTGGTCGGGATAAATCGCGTGGCTAAGGTGGTCAAAGGTGGCCGTCGCTTTGGTTTCGCCGCCCTCGTCGTCGTTGGCGACGGTAAAGGCCGTGTAGGCTTTGGCACAGGCAAAGCTAAAGAAGTGCCTGAAGCCATTCGCAAGGCTACTGAAAATGCTAAGCGTGATATGGTGCGTATTCCGCTTCGTGACGGTCGTACGTTGCATCATGATATTCTCGGTTGTTATGGGGCAGGCCGGGTACAGCTTCGCTCTGCACCATCTGGCACAGGAATTATTGCTGGTGGTCCAATGCGTGCCGTTTTTGAAGCTCTGGGGGTTCAAGATGTTGTGGCAAAGTCAATCGGCACATCTAATCCGCATAATATGATTAAAGCCACATTCATGGCCCTGAAATCTATTCAGGCACCGCGTTCTGTTGCGGCAAAACGTGGGCGCAAGGTCGCTGAAGTGCTGGGCAAAACAGCTGAGCAGACAGAAGCATCTTGAGTGCTTCTGGGAGGAAAGTAAGATGGCAAAATCAACAATAAAAGTGGTCCAGATTCGCAGCGCAATTGGCCGTGAAGGTTCGCAGCGTAAGACGTTAATTGGTCTCGGTCTGAACAAAATTGGCCGTGTCCGTGAATTGGAAGACACACCAGCGGTTAGAGGGATGATTAATAAAGTGAAGCATCTGGTACGCTTTGAACCCGCACCCTGAATAATTAAAGAACGTTAGGCCAGCTTAACAATCAGAAATGGTCTGGCAGGAGTATAAAGATAATGAAATTGAACGTATTTAGAGAACAAGAGGGCGCAACCCGTAAACGCAAGCGCGTTGGTCGCGGTATCGGTTCTGGCCGGGGCAAAACATCTGGATCTGGACATAAAGGCCAGAAGGCACGTTCCGGTGTTTCGATCAACGGCTTTGAAGGTGGGCAAATGCCAATCCACCGACGTCTGCCGAAGCGAGGTTTCAATAACATATTCCGTAAAAACTATGTTGAAGTCAATTTGGGTCGGCTCCAATCCGCCCTAGACGCCGGAAACTTGGATAAGAATAAGCCTGTTGATGTTGCTGCCCTTGTTGCTGCTGGCGTTATCTCAAAGCCGCGTGACGGGGTCCGTGTGCTAGCAAATGGAACACTCAAAGATAAAATTGAAATTCACGTAGTTGGCGCATCAAAAGCAGCTGTAGCAGCAATTGAAAAAGCAGGTGGTAAGATTGTAATTGCAACAGCTCTGCCAGCCAGTGGGCACGAAAAAAGGTAAGTCAGTTAAATGGCGCAATCAACACAGGCAAATGCAGGCTTTGGCCTCGGTGCATTAGCGAAAGCAGATGATTTAAAAAAACGTCTCCTGTTTACTGTTGGAGCGCTCATTATCTACAGATTGGGCACATTCATTCCGCTGCCAGGGATTGACCCCGTAGCTCTGTCTGAGGTGTTTGGGCAGCAGACGACAGGCATTCTAGGGATGTTTGACATGTTCTCAGGCGGCGCTCTCGGCCGGATGACAATTTTTGCTCTGAATATAATGCCCTATATTACAGCTTCTATCATTATGCAGTTGATGACGGCGATTGTGCCGACGCTTGAAACTCTGAAAAAAGATGGGGAAGCCGGTCGTAAGCAAATTAATCAATACACTCGTTACCTCACTGTATTGTTAGCTACTGTTCAGGGTTATGGCATTGCCGTTGCTCTCGAATCCGCAGGCACGGTTGTGACTGAACCTGGATTATTTTTCCGGTTGACAACAGTGGTGACGCTTGTTGGCGGCACTTTATTCCTGATGTGGCTGGGTGAGCAGATTACAGCACGTGGTGTGGGGAATGGGATTTCTCTGATTATCTTTTCTGGTATCGTGGCTGAAGTGCCCAGTGCTCTGGCTGGTACGCTCGAGCTTGGCAGAACCGGGGCCTTGTCAGCATTTTTGATTGTTGCTGTGTTTCTTATGGCCATAGCCGTCATTGCGTTCATTGTGTTTATTGAGCGTTCCTTGCGTAAGATACTTGTGCAGTATCCGAAGCGGCAGCACGGGAACAAGGTATTCGGCGGTGAGGCTCAGCATCTGCCCTTGAAGATCAATGTTCCTGGTGTGATACCGCCAATTTTTGCTTCATCACTGCTATTAATGCCTATTTCGATCATCAATTTGACGGGGGGGCAGTCAGGCGGTGCGGATTGGTTAGTCGCCTTGAACGCCATGCTTGGAAGAGGACAACCGCTTTATTTGGCAATTTATATTGGGTTGATCGTCTTTTTTGCCTTTTTCTATACAGCCATTGTTTTCAACCCAGAAGACACTGCTGAGAATTTGCGTCGAAACGGTGGCTATATTCCGGGCATTCGACCTGGCCGGCCCACTGCCGATTATCTAGACTATATCTTAACACGTCTTACTGTTCTCGGCGCAGCCTATCTTTCTGCCGTTTGCATTCTTCCTGAAATTCTAATTAGTAATTATGCCATTCCGTTTTATTTTGGGGGAACTTCCCTGTTAATCGTTGTGACGGTGACGTTAGATACAGTTTCTCAGATTCAGTCGCATTTGATGGCGCATCAGTATGAAGGTTTGATTAAGAAATCACGATTGAAAGGGCGAAACAGATGAATATCATTATTTTTGGCCCTCCAGGAGCAGGAAAAGGTACGCAGGCTCAGATTATTGTTGATGAACGGGGTGTAGTTCAGCTATCCACTGGCGATATGTTGCGTTCTGCAATTGCTGCCGGAACAGAACTAGGCATGAAAGCGAAGCAGATTATGGATGCGGGCCAGTTGGTTTCAGATGAAATCATGGTTGGAATGATTAGTGAACGCATGACAGAAAATGATTGTGCAAATGGGGTTATTTTGGACGGATTTCCACGCACAGTTGCTCAAGCAGAAGCCCTTGATGCGATGCTCGATGGCCGAGGAGTAAGCCTGGACAAGGTTATTGAAATACAGGTGGATGAAGTAGCGCTGTTTGCCCGTATTGAAAAGAGGGCTGCGGAAACCGGAGCGGCTAGAAGCGATGACAATGCAGATGTGTTAACACAGCGGTTGAAGGTCTATCATACTAATACAGCACCAGTGCTACCCTATTACCATGAAAAAGGACTGCTGATGTCCGTAGATGGCATGAAGGCTGTTGAAAAGGTGAGTGAAGCGATTAGACAATGCCTTGATAGCTGAGCAAAGGATAAGAAGATCAAATAAGCTGCTGAAGCAAAGCTGTATGAGACGTGAGTTAAAGTTTGAGCTGCGGTAATCGTCCGCAAATTAACGAAGGAGAGACCAGTGGCACGAATAGCTGGTATAAACATACCGACCAAAAAACGTGTAGAAATAGCACTAACATATATTCATGGTATCGGCACAACCAGTGCACGATCCATTTGTAATAAGGCGGGTATTATTCAGGAACGCCGAATAAATGATCTTACAGAAGATGAGCTATCAAAGTTGCGCGACATCATTGATGCTGACTATCTGGTTGAAGGTGATTTGCGTCGTAAGACATCAATGGATGTAAAACGTTATCTGGATTTAGGGTGTTTGCGGGGCTTGCGCCATCGTCGGAATCTGCCTGTACGGGGTCAGCGCACGCATACTAATGCTAGGACGCGTAAAGGTCCAGCAAAGGCAATCGCCGGTAAAAAGAAATAGTAACGGGATAGAGCAGGGAACATGGCAAAGCAACCAACACAAGCACGAGTCCGTCGCCGCGAGCGCAAAAATATCACCAATGGTATTGCGCATGTGAATTCGACATTCAATAATACCATGATCACAATCTCAGATGTTCAAGGAAATACTATCGCCTGGTCATCTGCAGGGACTCTTGGGTTTAAAGGGTCGCGGAAATCTACTCCTTTTGCAGCGCAGATGGCAGCTGAAGATGCAGGTAAAAAAGCAGCAGAACACGGTGTGAAGAGTATTGATGTCGAGGTGCGCGGCCCAGGTTCCGGGCGGGAATCAGCTCTGCGTGCACTTCAGACTGTTGGGTTTTCTGTTACATCCATCCGTGATGTCACACCTATCCCACATAACGGGTGCCGGCCTCGCAAACGCCGTAGAGTTTGAGCTTTTGATTTTTTGAGGGGAAGTTTCTCACCAATGGTGGAATATAGAAACGTCACCTCCTGTTTGCTGAACAAAAAGGAAATTCGTCTATGATTGAAAAGAATTGGCAAGAGCTACAAAAGCCAGACAAGGTTATCGTCAACCCCTCGGAATATAATCCGCGTCAGGCCGTCGTTACACTTGGCCCTCTTGAGCGTGGGTTTGGGACCACCCTAGGAAATGGTCTGCGTCGTATTTTGCTGTCGTCACTGCAAGGTGCTGCGGTGACAGCAATTCAGTTACAAGGAGTGGTGCATGAATTTTCCTCGGTCGCAGGTGTACGCGAAGACGTGACAGATCTTGTTCTGAATGTGAAGGGCATCGCTGTTTCTATGTCTATTGAAGGCGAAAAGCGCCTTCGACTGCAGGCGGAGGGACCGGCCGTTGTCACAGCAGGTATGATTTCTGATGCTGCTGGCGTTGAAATCATGAATCCCGATCATGTGCTTTGCCACGTTGATAAAGGCGGGTCTATATCAATGGAATTGACTGTCGCTTCTGGGAAAGGTTATGTGCCAGCGAACCAGAACCGTTCAGAAGATGCTCCGATTGGACTTATTCCAGTTGATTCTGTCTTTAGCCCTATCCGTCAGGTTGCTTACAAAGTTGAAAATGAACGTGTTGGCCAGATTACTGATTATGACCGCCTGCTTCTTACAATTGAGACCGATGGGTCAATAACACCTGAAGATGCGGTGGCCTATGCGGCCCGTATTTTGCAAGACCAGTTGCAGCCGTTCATCAATTTTGATGAGCCCAAGATTGATGCAGCAGATGCAGCAGTTGATCCGTTTCCGTTTAATCGTAATTTGTTGCGAAAGGTAGATGAACTTGAGTTATCTGTTCGTTCAGCAAACTGTTTGAAGAATGATAATATCGTCTACATTGGCGACTTGGTTCAAAAGACGGAATCTGAAATGTTGCGGACTCCAAATTTTGGACGTAAATCTTTAAACGAAATTAAAGAAGTGCTGAAGATAATGAATCTCGAACTGGGTATGGATGTCGAAAGCTGGCCGCCAGAAAATATTGAAGAGTTGGTCAAGCGACTAGACGAACCTTTTTAATTTCAGCCCTGGGTTTTAACCCGGCCTGAACAGATTTAATCAGCCTGTCTTTTGGTGTCAGGCAACAATGGAGACTAACATGCGGCATCGTATCTCTGGCAGAAAGTTGAACCGGACGTCACAACACAGAAATATGCTTTTCCGGAATATGGCTCAGGCACTGATAAAACATGAACAGATTGTAACAACACTGCCAAAAGCGAAAGAGTTGCGCGGCGTTGTCGACCATCTGATTACTCTGGCAAAGCGTGGTGACTTACACGCTCGCCGTCAGGCTCATGCACGACTGCGCGATGATGCTATGATAGCTAAGCTGTTTGAAGTTCTGGGTACGCGTTATGCTGATCGCAATGGGGGATATACGCGTGTGCTTAAAGCAGGCTTCCGTTATGGTGACGCAGCTCCTATGGCCGTCATTGAATTGGTTGATCGTGATGAAGATGCCCGCGGACAGGACTCAGGTCCGGTTATGTCTGATGACACACCTGTAGAAGAACAGGCAGCTGTGGCGACGGCCTGACCCTTCTCGATAAGCATGCATAAAAGGTTGTCTGGACTGAACAGCCTTTTTTGTATCTGGGTCAGGAAGACAGGGATTAAGCTTTATATTCTTTGGCAAACAAGGCAGAATGGCAGGCGATATGTCTGACAGTTTGTTTTCAAAATCACCGCTTGCTGAAGTTCTGCGTCCGCGCACCCTTGCTGATGTTGTCGGCCAGCCGGATGTTACTGCGGCAATGGCCGCTAGGCAGGGCGGCTCGGCGTCTTTAGTGTTGTGGGGTCCGCCTGGGACGGGTAAAACCACATTGGCCCGAATTCTTGGTGAAGAAGCAGGACAGCGTTTTGTCGCTATGTCTGCTGTGTTTGACGGCGTTGCTGACTTGCGGCGTGTGTTTACCGCTGCTGAAAAGAACTTTCAGCTAGGCCAGCAGACTTTACTGTTTATTGATGAAATTCACCGCTTCAATAAAGCCCAGCAGGATGCGCTTTTGCCTGTGCTTGAAAAAGGGATGATCCGATTGGTGGGGGCAACCACAGAAAACCCTTCTTTTTCGTTGAACAGTGCGTTGTTATCCAGACTTCAGGTTCTTGTCCTTCACCCTTTGGACACTGATGCGCTCTTAGAAATACTCAGTCGTGCAGAAACCCAACTCGGAACCAGGCTGCCGCTTAATGAAAACGCCCGTAATGCGCTTGCTTTGATGGCAGACGGTGATGGTCGCTATCTTCTGAATTTAGTTGAATCTTTGCATGAATTCGCGCTCCCGCCAGAACATCTTCTTAACTCGGATGAGCTGGCTATTCATCTCGCGCGACGGCCGCTGAATTATGATCGAGCAGGGGATGAACATTATAATCTTACCTCTGCTTTGCATAAATCATTGCGGGCGTCTGACTGTGATGCTGCCTTATACTGGCTGGCGCGTATGGTTAAAGCAGGTGAGGATCAGCGCTATATTCTGCGACGGCTGACACGCTTTGCGTCAGAGGATATCGGCTTGGCCGCCCCTGAAGCGGTAGGTAAAGCGATTGCGGCTTGGCACTCCTTTGAACGGCTGGGCGCACCAGAAGGCGATCTGGCGCTTGCTGAACTAGTGATTTTTCTGGCTACCGCTCCGAAATCAAATGCGGCTTATGT
>MDTB01197930.1_pt1 | contig 12772 bp, 3 predicted proteins | sample 811161 | NCBI WGS metagenome assembly MDTB01 (sample SAMN05326650, study PRJNA326480) | marine metagenome | isolation source: seawater | place: Mediterranean Sea | collected 2009 | reverse complement strand
TTCATGTAATGAAATGAAAAATCCATCATCAAAACAAGGAATTATAAGAATTTAGGTTGAAAATGTTGAAAATGATGAAATTTTAATGAAAATATGCGAGTCGTAATGGTATGTAGTTATAAACACGTGATTAAGGTTTTCAGCATGTTTTTTGAACAACAAAGTCGGTTTCCAAAACCATCTAATACTAATTATAGATTTTAGCAGATAGATGTGTACAAACAACTAAGGATTAAAAAAATAACAACTAAAACAACAATGATGTAAAAACGATTAAATGTAAAATCAATCGTTCTGTCAATTTCTTTTTAAATTGTTCTATATATTATTTGCTAATTCGATTAACGGTCCATTTCATATTGCCATTTTTTTTTTGTATAAGAATATATATATATATCCCACTGGTAAGAATCAAAAACATGGAAACATCACATCGTCATCATGAAAAACATAAAACGCATCCAGTAAAATTTAGTATTATACAATGTACAGGAGAGGAAAGTGGATATCCAGTCACGGAGCTTCAATATTATACGGATAATACAAAAGGATGGTTATCACCAAGATTTTGCGATTATCCTCAAGAAATGGTATTACAATTTCATCATCATTGCCGTATGAGTTCAATACAAGTTTTATCACATGAGTCAAAAATTGCAAATAAAATTGAAATATTCATTTCCGATGGTAGAAATGCAGACCCGGATACATTAGAATGGACTCGTTTAGGATTTTTTACGCTTGGCGATAACGAAGATACAAAATGGCAAGCTCGTGAATTGAAAACTGTTGATGTTGCTGGACAATTACGATATTTAAAATTAAGAATATTAGGGTGCCATATTAACAGGGAAAATATGTTTAATCAAGTTGGTATGGTTGCATTAAAAGTAGTAGGAAAAAAAGTTAGTGGCGGTGGCGCAAAACATGAAATAAAAAATAAAGAGAAACAGAAGGAACACATCAAAAAAAGTAAAAAAGAACATATATTGGAAGAATTGCCACCGGAATTGGATGATAAAACGAAGCAAATCATATTAGACATAATCGAATTAAAAACAAAGGCAGTCAAAAGCGAAGATTTTGCTGGTGCAAAGGGTCTACGTGATGCTGAACTTGCATTAAAACGCGATGCAAATCGTTTGATTGCAATGAGAAAGGAAAAGCATGCATGTGTGGAAGCTGAAAATTATGAACGGGCACATTATTGTAAAGAAGAAGTCGAAAAGTTAGAACAAGGTATATTATCTACGGCAAGGTCAAAGCGTGGATATCGTTTAATAGAGAAAAAGAGATTAGCATTAAAGGCAGCTAAGGCATCTAGATTTGGAAATTTAGCAAATAAAGGACGCTGGGGATTCCATGAAAGTAATGCAGAATTAAATGCAGTGCCTCAAACAAACGAAAATGGATCAACAGATAAATATAAAGATGCCCCACCTCCTAGATTGAAAGGTAGTAAACCAACATCTCGAATAGAACAAATGCTTCGTATGGGAGTCTTAATGAAGCCTGGCAATCCGTCTCAAACGGCTACTCCACGTAATTTAAATGAACTAGAATTATTTGAATTTCAAGTGGAATTTCCAGAAGGACCGTTAGGGATTGGATTAGAGCCACCCCCCAATCGCGATAGAGGCAATATAATTTCCGTTGTTACCCCTGGTAGTTTTGCCGCACTATCAAAGCCAAAAATTGTAGTAGGTGACACATTAACAAGTGTTGCAGGGAAAGTTACAATAAATAAAAAACATGAAGATACAATTGATATAATAAAAAATGCTGAACGACCAGCCATATTTACATTTGCACGTATAGTAATAAAAAAACCAATACATTTAACAATACAACAAGAGGAAAGGATTAAAACAATGTGGGAGAAAATGGATAGCGATTCATCTGGTTTAATTTCTGTTGAAGAGTTTCAAAAAGGGTTTGCTGCTTCAGGTGTTAAAATGTCCTCCGATCAAGTAGAAAAATTAATTGATTTTATTGATAAGGATAAATCAGGACATATTGATTTTGAAGAATTTAAAAAGTATATTATGTATCGTGCGAATAAAAAGAAAAAGAAAAAGAATGCGTCAAATATTAAATCTTTACCACCAGTAACAACAGATGAAAATGTTGAGATTAAAACAAAAAGAGTAAAGAATAAAGATGAGAAGGCGTTAACACCCCGTACACCCTCACGAAAAGATAGAAAACGCCGTCCTGGAAGTCGACCTAAAAGACCAAAATCTAGAGCTCTTGATGTTAATCGGGATAAATCTCAAGACGAAGAACAAATACCAAATGGTGGAAATCACAGGCTACCATCACCAGAACCATTGAAAGCTGGTGTAATAGCAGAATCTGAGGCATTAATTAATTTATTTGGAATGCGATGTGTACGTGGATTTTACAGTAAGACATGGCAGTTGCGAGACAATTCGGTTAGCCAAATGTTAAAAGATTTAGACGATAAAATCAAAGATCGAAAGCCAGAAGATTTGATGGCTCAGGTATTTGTTCCTTGCATGCAAGCTATCAGTTCAAACGCGAATGAAAAAGTATTAAAAGTCTTTAGCCGTGAAGTCAAATTGCTTTTGTATATTATTGAAAAAATCGATGAACGAAGTAAAGGAGTATTTCCACGTACGTTAAGGGCACCTTTGGATCTATTTATGACCCAGCTAGCAACTCGCATGGGCGATAACAATGCTAAAATTGCCATTGAAGCCAACGACGCTATGTGTTCTGTTGCTGGGCATAAACATTATGGCAATGAAGTGATACGAATTGCATTGAAAATCCCAGATAAATTAAAACCATCTGCTTATCGACCTGTACTGGGTATTTTACGTTTCATATTGTCAATGATGAACATGTATGGTTTAAAATTTAATGGACTCCAAGAAAAGAATATTTTAAAAACATTAAGTGGTTTGGATTCTGCACATCATTCAAATAAGAAAGCTCGAGATGGGACTTTGAAAGTGATTATAAAGTTGTGCCAATTGCAAGGTCGTACACCATTTATTGATGGCTATTTAAACAGTTTAAATGAGCATCAAAACGAAATATTTCATAAAGGATTATTAAAATTTAAATTAGACGCAACGTCGACATATAAACCTGGTGGAAATAAAACTCAAGGAAAAAAGCCTCGAAATCAACGAATAGAAATTGTGAACCCAAATAAGGAAGAAATCGAAAAAGCACAACAAAAAAAATTGCTTAAAATGTGGAAAGCTATGGATGCAGATGCGTCTGGGCATCTAACAATGGAAGAGATGAAAGCCGGTTTTGCAAAGTCTGGGGCTAAACTTTCCGAGAAAGATATTGAAAAGCTTATCAAAATGATTGACAAGGATGGATCTGGGCATATTACATTTGAAGAATTTAAAGCATACGTTGAAGCAAAAGATAGGAGAAAGAAAAAGAAACAAAAACAGGAAAAAATCAAGGAGCCTATTGAAACGGTAGGAAAAACATTTGAAGTTGAATTTCCAAAAGGTCCACTTGGTTTACGATTAACATCTGTCGATGGCAAGTCAAATGCCAGCATGATAGTTGACAAAGTAGAAGCAAATAGCATTGCTGATGAAGGTCGGGTATGTGTTGGTGACATACTAGCAGCCGTAGCAAATGATGATTGTACAAACATACCACCAAATGATGTGTTAAAATTAGTAAAATCAGCTTCACGCCCGATGAAATTGTCATTTATACACACCGTTAATTCTAAAGAAAAACCTGGAAATAAAAAATCATTTGAACCAACACGTAACGTCGTTCAGAATGATACAAATGAAACAAAAAAGAAGATTGCAAACAATTATCCGGCAGACAGTTTTGTTGTCACATTTCAAACAAAGAAAACAGGCTTGCAATTTGGAAAAAGCTCAGATGGAATGCTGTGTGTTAAAAAGATGGAATTGAACTCTCAAGTTCAAAAAGAAGGAATGTTGAAGGTAGGAAGTCGCCTAGTCGGTGTTGAAGATACAAAATGTGTAGGATTAAGTAACAAAGAAATTGCAAATGCATTGAAGGCTGTTAGAGCACCGTTTCAAATGCATTTTATCCCGCCATTACCAAACACAAATGATACTACCTCTGGGAAAGACAAGAAAGGGGGAAGCAAACCTGAGATTGGAAATAGTAATAAATACGATTATATTTTTCAAGAGGGTAAACTGGGCTTAGCTTTTTCAAGTAGTGTAGGTGGCAAAGGTGTTGAAATCAGTAAAATAGATGATAATTCACAAATAGGTAAAAGTAAAGATGCAGCCATAGGTGATAAAATATATAGCATCAATAAAAAAGTTGTAGTTGATTGGACTAAATCCCTGATTATGCAAGAGTTAAAAAATTCCAAAAGACCGATGGTAGTGGCATTTGAGAAAAAACAAACGATTGCAGAAAAGAAGAAGATAAATATGGATAATGCCAAGGATGAGAAACCTGCAGCTACAGCTGGTAATATTATAGCAAAGTATACTCCAATAGATGCAGAAGATGCAAAAATCAGAAAGTTGTGGGATAAAATGGATGCAGATCAATCTGGCACCCTAAACCACGCCGAGCTTAAAGAAGGATTTAAGATGCTTGGGAAGGATTTATCTAAAGATCAAGTCACAACATTACAAGCTGGTCTAGATAAGGACAAATCTGGTAGTGTAAATTATTTAGAATTTAAAGCGTTCTTTCAAAGGCAAATAGGAAGTGGTAAGAAGAAAACAAAAGACGATGCGAAGGCTGATGAGCCACGAACCGGAGTGCAAACCAATGAAAATACGGACAATACGGTACCCAATCTAATTGAAATTCATGTTACAAAGGGTTCATTAGGTATACAGTTAAACAAAATACCCGGTAGAAAAACAAGCTTATTAATCAAAAAAGTAGATCCAAATGGTCCATTAAAAGACAAAAAAAATTTAAAGCTTGGGTATGTGTTATATAGTGTAAATGACGAGCAATGTTATGAGAAGACGTCGATGGAGTGTATGCGTCAACTTAAAAGTGCTGGTAGACCAATCAAATTGAAATTTTGTCCTTTGAAGAGCCTGCCTACCACACCTCGCAAATAAATTAAATGATAGGGAGAGACAGAGGGGAGGGTATATTTTAATTTATTTCGTAAAAAATTATTTTTTTTTACGAACACTATAAATTATTGCGTATTGTACAATTGTACCATGTACCATAGCTTATAACGATCTTATACGTCGTAACATTTTCGTGTTTTTTACAGTACCATCTTACTTAAGTCAAAAATATCAAGACCAAACTTTTCAATCTCTTCCACAAGTACTTCTGGCTTTCCTTCTGATGCTTTTCCAAGACCAAGGTACACATTTAAAAAGTAATTTACTAATTGTAAATCTTCTATATCATCTTGGGTCTCTGGGGGATCGCTGGTAGTTTTTAGATGATCAAAACACATACTTAATATATGCTCTTCTTTTGCCAATATATAGGCCAAACATGCACCAACTCGCCTTGAAAATTTAAACCTTTCCGTCTTTTTCTTTTCAATCATCTCAGCATCAGACTGAGGTTTTAAGCCCTCAATAGTTGCAATCGAGGGTATGATAAATGGCAAACCATATTTAATGCCTATTCCAGCACCAAATTGAAACAAAGTTGTATCATCAGCCTGTACACCCAAAACATCCCTTCTTTGGCAGTTTAATGTTTGTGATGTCAATGCATCATAATATGCTATAGGATCTTGCCACATATTTGCTTGATATCCGGTACCTAACGTTTTGTTAGAGTTCACAGATGTACTTGATACACCTTTTGTATTATCACTCATTCCCCCGTTACTCTCTTCCTTAACATCTTTCTCCGTGGCGTCATCAACTTTCTCTGAAAGATCATCGACTTTCTTTGCAGTGTCATCGACTTTTTCTTCCTCATCTTCTTCTTCCAAATCATCACTTCCAAGAACTGGTAAGGGGCCCACACCATTTTTCAAACTTCGTTTCCATTCATCGTCTAATAATTTCAATATGTTAACCCATCCATCTAAACTGCCATTATCATTCTTTTTCTCATACGCCTTGAATGCCTTATTTACAATTTTAAACCACTTTTCATGACCACCCTTAGCTTTATCAATACTAGTTTCACCAGTATTGATATCTTTGAAAGAGAATGCATCTTTCAACCCGCATGCACGTTCCATGTCAGCAATTTTTAGCTTGTTTCCGCTCGACGATGCAATAAAATACTTACATGAATGTTTGACTTGATCAGCATTTGTCAAACGTCCACTTATAATGTACGTCTTGATTTCTTGATTTTGTTGTGTCTGAAGCTGATTATATTCATTTCTATCAACCACTTTTAGCAATTTCCTTTTGTCTGGATATTTGACGTAATCTTTAGCCAACGCAAAATCTCGATTCTTCCATAGATTGTTTTTTACACTCATCATATTAAGCCGAAATTTACGATAGTTAACGATTCCTTTCTGCATCTCAACTTGGGCCATTTTGTAGTCTAGCTCATTATAATATTGTACGCCAGTAGTAACATTAACTAAATCAATTCGATGTTTTGGTAATAAATTTATGCCAAGATAAATTTCGGCAAATACAATTGGAAAAAATTCATGTCCCGGCCCCTTAATGGTCGAGCCTTTGCTAGTGCTACTGTACTCTCTTACATTTTCTTTTAATCGTTGAGTTAATAGCTTTTTCAATTTTATTTTCCTTGTAGCGTCAAGGCTTTTTTTGGATGGTTTCTTTTCTTGTACATCTTTCACCTGAGCTTTCAATGCTTTTGGAGTTGAAGGATTTCCTTCAAAACGCAACCTCTGGAGCCTCCAATTAGCAACTAGCATCATTGCAACCGACAAAGCACCTTCATCTTTAATTTGACACTGAGAGATGTCCAAATCGGTTAATCCACCATGTTTAGAGCTAAATCGGTTATGTCGGTGACAAAGCGCCCTTGCAAGAACATGGGCCCCCCTGTTTCCAAGTGCCACACTTCGCAGCGATAAGCGTTTCATGGTTGATCTACCAGCAACACTGTGTATTAAGGCATTTAAACCATCCATTCGACCAAAACCCTTTGTAACTAATAAGTCTGCAATATCATTTTCATCCATGATTAAGCTTTCCAAGCGACAACTGCGACTACGTGGTTGAACTTCAACAACAGAACCAGGACTAATATACGTGCCTGTAAGAGAACGTATTCTACATTTTGCAGCCCCAACTTCTACGTAACTTTCACCAGGTGGTTGTACAAATGCTTTTGCCGCTGGAATATTGTTGACAATCTCATGATACTCATCGATCATGTTAATGTCATATGCCGTTGTCATTCGAGTCACTGACGCGCTTGGGCAAGTAACTGTAACGTAAACATATTTGTAAGGGTCCAATACTGTTTTGCCCTCTGTATCTTGATATTGTATTACTGTACCATCTTTTAGTATATCTTGTTTCTTTGGCTGGTACGTCTCATTATTATTACCCTCTATCAAATACTCATGTGGAACCCATTCTGACATTTCATCGTCCGTCGTCATTTGAATTTTCATACAGCTTTCGTTACGACATGTACCACGAAATTCTATATACCCTCCTGGCATCTCCTTAGATTCATCACCTTCAAATAACCCTAAGGGTACCAATTTGGACGCATAAGCGGGGTTTCGTTTGTATTTGTTATATTCGGTTTTATCATAATATAGATATTCAGCTTTTGCTTGAGTTGGATCGTTCGCAATAACTACTTCATCAATACGCTTAGTTATTATCTTCAAATACATTACCTGCGCCATTCCTTGCTCATTATCCCTTAAGGAACCATCGTCATTCTTTAGTATATAAGCTTGTCGGCTGTGGCGTATGCGCACACGCAAATTGTGCTTTACCATGTAAGAGGAAGGCAAGGAAACACAGCTTCTCTCAATTATAGGATATATCTGTTCATTAGTAGTGTCGTAAATCTGCTCCCCCCATTTTTCACGCCATTTTGCATCTGTTTTTGTCCATAAAGGCATGACTTGCACTTTTCTCCCATTATCAAGCTCCCGTATTACTTCACAACGAATGTATCCTGGGCGCTGCCGTCTTACAAACACAGTATCACCAGGAGAGTTACCTTCTCTCGGTTTCAATACAATTAAATCGTATGGTATACCAGTCATATAGGTTTTATCCTTCAGCTGAACATCTAGTGATTCGTTATAATCTACAAGGTTATAGAATGTTAGTATAGTTGCGGTTAAAAATAGCAGTAGTGTTAACACTGTCAGAATATGGTAAGGGAATGTGGGAAATTATTTTATAATACCTACCTTTAATAATTCCAATTTGATATTGTGCAATGTTCTTCGCTAACATTAAGGCACCTAAGCCTGTAATGGCATTTCCTCTTAAATCTAAATGCTTCATTGACGGTTGGTTAGATAACACTCGCGATAGTTTACTGACACCTTTGTCACTTAAATTATTAGCGCCAAGATCCAGAGACGTTACCGTTTGATTTGTAAACAAGCCTTTTGCCAGAGCATCGATGCCATTAATACCTAGACCACACGCTCTTAAACTTAACGTAGACAACAGTGGTTGTGGTTTCAGAAATACAGACATAACCGGAGCTTTGAGGGTAGAATACTTCTTGTAAAAAGCTTTTACTTGTTCTTCAACTAGTGCATCTTTGCTCTCTTCCACACTTTCGTCCGTATCAAAAGCTTCTGTACCCGAATTAATAGAAATACCAGTAAGCAAAACTTGCAGAGCTTTTGCACCATGTACACCTATATCCGTATAATTCAAATTTAAATGAGTAATCAAAGAGCGACATTGCAAGAATAGCTCCACCATGGATGACTTATCAAATTCCTTCGCTTCAGCTGTCTTGACAGCTTCTACATCTTCTGCTGGCACGGTAATCGTCTTCTTGATATCCTTGCCGTCCTCTATCGCCCGTAAAGTTTTCGCTGTATCACGTCGGACGTCATAGGTACCATCATTTACTAACATGACCGTTCCATTTTCTTTACGGTGTACCCAGCCATTCATCCCCTCTTTTAAATGGGAAATAGCATATGGTGTAACCAGTGATAAACTTCGTTCCCATACTTTTGTTGCGCCTTCTAACACATTTATATTTTTCAACGTTGTCATTCTTCTATTAGGTGGCAATTGTCTAAGAAGCCCCACTACCCTGCGCAATGCACAGAATGCTACAAAGAACATGTGCTCTCGTGTTGAATTTTTATACTCACTATAAAATTTAGAATTCATCTTCTCAAATTCTGTTGTTTCACTATCCGTCAGCAAGAACGAATAATTGTTGTTCCATTGCCACAATTGATCTTCTACATAAATATTATAACCACTTCTAAAGTCACCCGATCCATGCATACGCAAAAACGTTTGCAACGTATTATTGAAGTTATTGTCTTTAACGACTTTCTCTTCGTTTCCGTAAACCGCTTTCTGAATAAAACAAATCATGGGAACAAGATCACCATTTGCATGCTTCCATTTCGTATTAACAAATCGACCATTTTTATCGGGATTATTCACAAATTTTTTAATATTCATTAAATTATCTTGACTGACAGCCTCCTCTTTCCCCGTTTCCATGTTGTAGAACAAACACTTATGCTTCCCGAAGTTCCGAGCTTTCGACATACTTTTAATACTATTTTTGATACTATTTGTATCCGTATCATCTACACTCGTAATCAAACATTCCGCACCTTCTAAAATGAACCTGGTAAGATTTTCGGCACGCCCAACGTCATCGCTAACAGTAGAAGTGTCCTTACTCATGAAGATTTCCCATACTTGAAACTCTAGCATTGGCCTTCCGCCTTCAAATTCAACTCGTTTATACTTTTTGAACCAGGAGTCACCACCGCCATTACCACCAGCGCTTTTTTTTCTACCTTCCTCCACGTCATAATCTACCATATCACTGTATAACGAAGGCATATTACCAATATAAGGCCCTTGCAAGGTTATATTTGAGCTTGCATCAGACCACGTTTCTTGTGTTGGAGGTTGCACTTCAGTCCATGCTGATCTCTGCCTTTGTGGCTCTGATCGTAAACGATCCTCTTTTTCCTCTTTTAACATATAATATTTTCCGTTATGATATACAATATCATTTTGGTTGTACTCTCGCGACTCAATATCCGTGTTATAATTACCTTTAAATGACAACGTACTTTCATACATTTGATTTTTGAATTGAGAAAGAAATTCTTGTGAAATCCCTCTGCCTTCGCCCTCTTCTGCCGCCATTTCTGGGTCTATTCCAAACGGATGTACAATTACAATAATTGGTATATTACTCAATTTTTGTTTGTCATAATCAGAAAGATTTCTGTTTCTAGCAAACACCCTATCGTTCTTAAAAAATTCACATGCATTATATCTATGATTTGAGTCCGAATTAGACTCATATCTTAAATTCATGTTGTCAAATTCTATCCTATAATGGTATAGCGGAATCGGATTTGTAACAGTTGCCTCTGGCATTTTATTTTGATTTTCGTCCTCATCCTCTAAATTCAAATCAAGGAGCTCATCCATAGATGGTATTTCTATTTTTGGAATTTCAAGAGGTGGCATCATCTCCTCACCCACTTGAAACGTAAAATCTAAAAGCTCATTCGTATCACTTGCAAAGGCACCGTCCGGTTTATCATATGGGATAACGTTTAAAATAACGCAAGTTCGCAAATGGCCATCATTCCCACCAACTTTTATTGCAGCTCTGGCACCTGGTTGTGGCAAACATATTGACATAGGATCACAATTTGTAAGTATCTCACCTGTGCTCAATAACTCGACGTCAAAGTCATATTTTATGGTTTCCATTTTGCTTACTCGTTTTGCCTTCAACATGTTCGTTCTTATAGAGTTTTTTGTATCGCTTTTGGATTTGATGCTTTCATTGATTTGTATCTTTTTCACGTTATATGCCATTGGTAGTTTACACCACTTATTTTGTAACGCTAAAGGAACGCGGATACCACTTACAGTACACTCTTTCATTTCCTGCCCAGCATACTTTCTACACCACCTTGTCCCGTACGTAAAACTAGTGGTTAACACTTCATCACCTGGAGCTAGCACGTAAATTTGGTGTATATTTGTGCGTCCATCAATTTCTAAGGTAAAACCTTTATTTTTTTTGTGTGTCTCTAGGTCATTGTTTTCTCGCTCATCCAAATGTCGACATTCAACAGTGTATATATCTGTTTCTTTGTCATACCCAATAACATGGCCATAAAAATAATGATATGGAAATTTTGAATCAGCTGTAAAACGGCTTCGTACATGGACCATCGCCTTATTTGTAGCTTTTAAAGTATTTGGATCAATTCCAGGATTTCTTGTTGAGTCAGCCTTAACATCACCTTTAAAAATAACAGACAATAAGTTTTGTTAGTAAGAAAGTATAAAAATTTAAAGAAGTGTATTTCAGAGGTATCATATACTATTATCGATCTTGAGGTTATACTTACATGGCCATAATTTAAGTGCAGACACTTTCTCCATTGTAAGACCGTTTTCGAATCGAATGTCATACAGATATTGATATGGCATATCTGTTGGTTTGTTATGTCTTTTTACAATCTTTGCTTTATCACTTAATCGGTATCCTTCTAAATTTGGATTGGCTGGCTTCGAGTCCAAATATTTATGCACCATTTTCAATTTACGTGCAGAAATCGCAGATATAAGATCATCTTCAGGCAATTGCGTCTGCTCCAACTCGAATTGTACTTTCAACGTATCTTTTCCAAGAGCTTGAATTTTCTGTGTCAACTTATTTTCGCTTTCATCATCGTCATCTTGATCTTCTTCTTCATCACTCATTTCTTCGTCATTTAAAAATTTATATTCGATCTCTTTATCAATTGAAGGGAAAAGTCCATATGGACGCGAATGGGCAGGTCGAAATTCATTATTTGTACATACGTAACCATCTATTTCTGTAATATCGTACTCCTGCAACACATGAAATGGTGGTAATGGGTAATAGGCTTGAATGTCATACCCACGCTTACAATTTTCAAATATTTTGCCAACAAGTCCCTCAAGATTTGGACAACTTGAAGTAGGTCTATCAATAATCTCCACATTATACTTCCAATGAGTAAATGGGATCAAACCAAAAATATCATGGTAAAGTCCTGGTCCTGTCATTTCTGATTTATCCCCATTTGTAATTTTTATTATTCTTGCTATTGCAATCCGCTTACCATTTTTTGGATCTTTCTCCCCAAGATCATTTAATCGTATTAATACATGCCGGAAATCATCCTCGTCATCAGGTATTTCATTCTCATCTTCTCGCAACATTGGATCTGGCGGGTATACACTTTCGTTATTTGCTTTGTCGTAAAGCTCCTGGTCTTCCTGTAGCAATTCCACACTGATGGCACTAAATTTTAGCTCTAATTCAGGATTTAACCAAATATCCTCGCGTCTCACGCCACTTTGTTCTTCCCCATTACCCAAGAGGAGATCGTAAGTATTATCATTTACAATACGGATACGAGACGGAACGCAAATGTCACCATAATCACGAACGCGGATAGTGTCATTTCTTTTTAACCCGGGCATAACACGAATCCAGCTACTTTTCGCAATTGTTGTTGAGGTTGATTTACTTTCTTCCCTGTCACCAAAAGCGTTATTATCAAGTGGTAATAAATCGTCATCGAAAAATTTTTCGGTGGCATTTAACTTCAAAAGTCCTTTACCGTTTTCTTTGTCTTTTGTAAACATTACAT
>MDTB01185654.1_pt1 | contig 12772 bp, 13 predicted proteins | sample 811161 | NCBI WGS metagenome assembly MDTB01 (sample SAMN05326650, study PRJNA326480) | marine metagenome | isolation source: seawater | place: Mediterranean Sea | collected 2009 | reverse complement strand
GGCGGTTAGCTCAGTTGGTAGAGCATCTCGTTTACACCGAGAGGGTCATAGGTTCGAGTCCTTTACCGCCCACCAAATTAAAAAGTGGGGGTGTAGCTCAGTTGGTTAGAGCGCCTGCCTGTCACGCAGGAGGTCGCCGGTTCGAGCCCGGTCACTCCCGCCACTAATTGATAATGGTTTTCATCTAGGCAAAAATTAGTGCCCTACCTCCTTAAAAGTGCTACCATGTTGTACTGTACACTTTTGATTTAAGTGTTATATATCAGGTAACAATTAATATAAGAATCCTTGAACTTTTAGTATCAAGGTAGGTATTGATTAAAAAATGATTTATAACTTTTTAACTGAATATTTATCTATAATTTTATTTTTCTTTATTGCTTTAGGCTTAAGCATAGGATTCATTTTAGTAAATTTTTTATTTTCTCCCAACAATCCTGACCCAGAAAAACTATCAGCTTATGAATGTGGATTCGAAGCATTCGATGACTCCAGAATGGAGTTTGATGTTAGGTTTTACTTAGTAGCGATTTTATTTATCATTTTTGACTTAGAAATAGCGTTTTTATTTCCCTGGGCAATTTCTTTAGGAAATATTGGTTTATTGGGCTTTTGGTCAATGATGATTTTTTTATCAATCTTAACTATTGGATTTATTTATGAGTGGAAAAAAGGAGCTTTGGAATGGGAATAATGAAAAATTTTGAAGAAAAAGAAAAACAAATTCCTGCTGAGTTTAAAAAACTAGCTAAAGATTTTGCAGACAAAGGTTTTATAACAACTTCAACAGATAATTTAATTAATTGGGCTAGAACCGGATCATTACATTGGATGACTTTTGGATTGGCTTGTTGTGCAGTTGAGATGATGCAAACTTCGATGCCAAGATATGATTTAGAAAGATTTGGAGCAGCACCTAGAGCTTCACCAAGACAGTCAGATGTGATGATTGTAGCAGGTACGTTAACAAATAAAATGGCACCTGCGCTCAGAAAAGTTTATGATCAAATGCCAGAACCAAGATACGTTATATCTATGGGCAGTTGTGCTAATGGCGGTGGATATTACCACTATTCATACTCTGTAGTAAGAGGATGTGATAAAATAGTGCCCGTTGATATATATGTACCTGGGTGCCCTCCTTCAGCAGAAGCTTTACTGTATGGGGTTTTACAATTACAAAAAAAAATTAGAAGAGAAGGAACTCTTCAAAGATAAAAAATATGTCTACACATAATATTCAGAAACTTGAAAAGTTAGTTAATTCCGAATTAACTAGTAAAGTGCAAAAATCTTTAATAGAATTTGATGAATTATTAATCGAATCTTCTCCTGAAAACTTATTAGAAATAATACAGTTTTTAAAATCAAATGATAATTGTAAATTTAGACAATTAATCGACATAGCTGGAGTAGATTACCCCCAAGAGGAAAAAAGATTTAAACTTATTTATCATTTATTGTCCCATGAGTTTAATTTAAGAATCAAAATTTCAGTTGATTTAGAGGTAGATAAGAAAATTCCAACTTTAGTAAAAATTTTTCCTTCAGCGAATTGGATGGAAAGAGAAGTATTTGATATGTATGGCATAAAGTTTGAACATCACCCAGATCTAAGAAGAATTTTAACAGACTATAATTTTAAAGGTCATCCATTAAGAAAAGACTTTCCCTTAACTGGATTCACTGAAGTTAGATATAGTGAAAAAGAAAAAAAGTGATTTATGAAAAAGTTAAACTTGAACAAAATTATAGAGATTTTGACTTCGAGAGTCCATGGAAAGGCACTAATTACAAAAAAGAAATTTTAGAAAAGAATATAAAAAATGACAAAAAAAACTAAAACTTTAAATTTAAATTTTGGTCCCCAACATCCTGCTGCACACGGGGTTTTGAGACTTATATTAGAATTAGATGGTGAAGTTGTAGAAAAAGCTGACCCACATATTGGTTTATTACATCGAGGAACTGAAAAACTTATAGAGCATAAAACGTATACCCAAGCTCTACCATACTTTGATAGGTTAGATTATGTGGCTCCAATGAATCAGGAGCATGCTTTCGCTTTAGCCACAGAAAAATTACTTAATATTGAGGTACCAGTTAGAGCAAAGTACATTAGGGTAATATTCTGTGAAATTGGCAGAATACTTAGCCACATTTTAAACGTTACCACTCAAGCATTAGATGTTGGTGCTTTAACTCCATCCTTGTGGGGTTTTGAAGAAAGAGAAACTTTAATGACCTTTTATGAGAGAGCTTCAGGATCTAGATTGCATGCAAATTATTTTAGAACAGGCGGTGTTCACCAGGACTTGCCGACAAAATTAATAGAAGATATTGGAAAATTTTGTGAAACATTTCCTAAAATTATAGATGATTTAGAGAGTTTACTAACAGATAATAGAATTTTTAAACAAAGGAATGTTGAAATTGGAATTGTTACTAAACAAGAAGCATTAGACCATAGTTTTTCAGGTGTAATGTTAAGAGGTTCAGGTATAGCTTGGGATCTAAGAAAATCACAACCTTATGAATGTTATAAAGATTTAGAATTTAATATTCCAATAGGAAAAAACGGTGACTGTTACGATAGATATCTTTGTAGAGTTGAAGAAATGAGAGAAAGCGTAAAAATAATAAAACAATGTTTGAAAAAAATACCAAGAGGACCAATAAAGTCAGTTGATGGAAAAATTTCTCCACCTAATAGAGAAGATTTAAAAGAGTCAATGGAAGCCTTAATTCATCATTTTAAATTATTTACCGAAGGGTATAGGGTACCCGCCGGTAACGTCTATACGGCTGTTGAAGCACCAAAAGGTGAATTTGGAGTCTATTTAATTTCTGATGGCAGCAACAAACCGTACAGATGCAAAATCAGAGCCCCTGGATTTTCACATTTGCAAGCAATGGATTATTTAATTCGAGGCCATATGTTAGCAGATGTACCAGCTGTTTTAGGTTCTTTAGATATAGTTTTTGGTGAGGTTGATAGATGAGTTTAAAAAAAGTTCACAATGAACAACCAAAGGAGTTTAAGTTTTCAGAAGAAAATTTGACACAAATAGAAAATATTTTAAAAAGATATCCCAAAAAAAATAAAAAAAGTGCAGTTATGCCTTTACTTTATCTTGCACAAAAACAAAACAATAATTGGATTTCTTTAGCTGCAATTAAATTTATAGCTAAATATTTATCAATGCCATACATTTCAGTTTACGAAATTGCAACATTTTATTCTATGTACAATCTTGCACCTGTCGGTAAACACTTTATTCAAGTTTGTACTACTACTCCTTGTTTGCTTCGTGGAGCAGATAAGATAGTAAAGATTTGTAAAGATAAAATTTCACCTAATGAAAATGAAATCTCAAAAAATGGAGATTGTTCATGGGTTGAAGTAGAGTGTTTGGGTGCTTGCGTAAGTGCACCTATGGTTCAAATAAATGAAGATTATTATGAAGATTTAGATGAAAAAAGTACGATAGAAATCTTAGATTCGTTAATTAAAAATAAACCTTTAAAACCTGGCTCATATAGAGGTCGTAAAAATACCTCGCCGGAAAAAACAAAAACTTCTAACGGAAGTAATCATGCTTAAAAAAGAAGATAAAATATTTAATAATCTTTATAATGAGTTAGGTTGGGAAATTGACAATTCAATAAAAAGAGATGATTGGAAAAATACAAAAGATTTGATTCAAAAAGGTCGTGAATGGATAATAAATGAAATTAAAACCTCTGAATTAAGAGGTAGAGGCGGTGCAGGTTTTTCTACAGGACTCAAATGGTCATTTGCACCTAAAGAAGTTGGGTCTAGACCGCACTATTTGGTTATTAATGCTGATGAGTCAGAACCAGGAACATGTAAGGACCGAGACATATTGAGATTTGAACCTCAAAAATTAATAGAAGGCTGCTTAATAGCTGGGTACACTGTAAATGCTCATGTTTGTTATATCTATATTAGAGGAGAATACCTTAATGAGGGTAAAAGATTACAAGAGGCAATAGATCAAGCGTATAAAAAAAATTATTTGGGAAAAAATGCTTGTGGTTCAGGATGGGATTTTGACCTACATATACATTATGGAGCGGGAGCCTATATTTGCGGGGAGGAGACAGCATTACTTGAAAGTTTAGAGGGAAAAAAAGGACAACCAAGGTTAAAACCGCCTTTTCCTGCTTTGGTTGGATTATATGGCTGTCCTACTATTGTTAATAATGTTGAAACTATTGCGGTTGTACCAACAATACTCCGTAGAGGTGGAAAATGGTTTGCTTCAATTGGCAAACCTAAAAACACTGGAACAAAAATATTTTGTATATCAGGAAATGTAAATTCACCATGTAACGTTGAGGAAGAAATGGGTATTCCATTAAAAGAATTAATAGAAAAACATGCTGGAGGTGTAATTGGAGGATGGGAAAATCTTCAAGCAGTCATTCCTGGAGGATCATCAATGCCTCTATTACCAAAAAATATATGCGATACAATTACAATGGATTTCGACTCTTTAATTCAAAATAAAAGTGGATTAGGAACCGCTGGAATAATTGTAATAAATAAAGACCAGGATATTGTTTCTTGCATGGCTAGAATAGCGAGATTTTACAAACATGAAAGCTGCGGACAATGCACACCTTGTAGAGAAGGATCTGGATGGATGTGGAGAATCTTAGATAGAGCAGCAAAAGGAAACGCTACTCATACAGATATAAATTTATTAGCTGATGTTACAAAACAAATAGAAGGACATACAATTTGTGCATTTGGTGAAGGTTCTGCTTGGCCAGTCCAAGGACTATTAAGACATTTTAGAAAAGAAATTGAAAAACGATGTAGCAATGAACCAATTGTTAAAAAAAAGAGAAATGTTCCTTATTTAGTTGATCAACATTTATTGGAAGATAAAAATGCCTAAGATTATTATAAATGGTAAAGAAGTAGATTTTGAAAAAGGTATGACAGTGCTACAGGCTTGTGAAATAGCAGAAGTAGAAATCCCAAGATTTTGTTATCACGAAAAACTCTCAATAGCTGGAAATTGTAGAATGTGTTTAGTTGAATTAGAAAAGTCTCCAAAACCTATTGCGTCCTGCGCAATGCCTGCTGCCGAAGGAATGAATATTAAGACAGATACTAAATTTGTGAAAAAGGCAAGGCAAGGTGTTATGGAATTTTTATTGGCTAATCACCCTTTAGATTGCCCAGTTTGTGACCAAGGCGGAGAATGTGATCTACAAGATCAATCATTATTTTATGGAGTTGATAAATCAAGATTTGTAGAAAATAAAAGAAATGTAAAAGACAAATATATGGGACCATTGATAAAAACTCAAATGACAAGGTGCATACATTGCACACGTTGTGTACGTTTTGCAACAGAAGTAGCAGGAGTTCAAGAAATTGGTGCCATAGGAAGAGGTGAGAATATGGAAATAACAACTTATTTAGAGAAATCTATGGAGTCAGAGTTATCTGCAAATGTAATTGATTTATGTCCTGTTGGAGCCTTAACATCAAAACCTTATGCTTTTGAGGCTAGACCGTGGGAATTAAAAAAAACAGAGAGTATAGATGTAATGGATTCAGTTGGCTCTAACATTAGAGTTGATACATACGGATGGGAAGTCAAAAGAATTTTACCAAGATTAAACAATGATATAAACGAAGAATGGATCTCTGATAAAACCCGTTTTTCTTGCGACGGCTTATTAAAACAAAGATTAGACACTCCTTTTATTAAAAAAGATAATAAATTAGTTAAAAGCAATTGGGAGGAAGCAATAAATTTAATTTCACAGAAAATAAAAGATTTTACACCTGATCAAATTGCTGGACATCTTGGAGATATGGTGAGCTTAGAAAATGCTTTAGCATTTAAAAATTTATTTAATGAAATAGGTAGTTCAAATTTAGAATCAAGAGAAAGGAAGTTTTATATTAACAAAGATGATAGAATTAACTATATATTTAACTCTTCTATTCAAGGCATAGAAGACTCCGACTTAATTTTGTTAATAGGCTGCAATCCTAGACTTGAAGCAACCATGATAAACGCTAGAATTCGGAAAGCAGTAAATCTAAATGAAACTAAAGTATACTCTATAGGAAACCCGGGAAATTTAAATTTTGACTACCAAATAATAGGAAATAACACCCAGACAATAAATGATTTAATTAATGATAAAAATGAAATAAGCAAACTATTCAAAACTTCAAAGAAACCTATGATTATTATAGGTGAGTCAGCTTTAGAAATGCAAAGTGGAAAGTTTATATTTGAAGAAATAAAAAATTATTTAAAAAAAAATAACCATATAAAAAAAGATTGGAATGCATTAAATATTCTAGTTCAAAATGCTTCTACAGTTGGTTTATTAGATTTAAAATTAATTGACACAACTGAGGAAAATAATTTTATTTTTTTTGATAAATTAGAGACAGGAAAATTTAAATTTTTATATTTATTAGGTTCAGATAATTTAAAAATTAAAAAAAAAGATGAATTTATTGTTTATCAAGGTAGTCACGGTGATAGAGGTGCGGAATTAGCAGACGTGATACTTCCTGGAGCAGCTTACACAGAACAAAATGGTCTTTACTCTAATTTAGAAGGTAGGGTTCAGGAATGTAGAAAAGCATCGTATCCACCAGGAAATGCGAAAGAAGATTGGAAAATATTTAATTTAATACTTAAAAATTTACAAAAAAATTGTTTATATAAAGATCAATCTGCAATAAAAAAAAATGTAATTAATTTAATTCCTAATTTTACGAACATAGATGATCTTCCTGACAGAAGTTTTGTTGAAACTAATAAAAAAAATGGGGAATTTATTGAAGAAAATATTAATATAAATGAAATAGATTATTATTTTACTAATTCAATCTCTCGATCATCTAAAACTATGGCAGAGTGTAGAAGTGTAAAAAAGCAAGAACTAAGAAAAGGAACATTTAATTAGATGGATTACTTAAATATTTTCTTTCAAGAGTTATATAAAATTATATTTTTATTAATTCCAATTCTTGTATCCGTAGCCATGATAGTATGGTTAGACAGAAGAGTCTGGGGATTGGTTCAAAAAAGAAGGGGCCCGAATGTTGTTGGACCATTTGGTTTGTTTCAAACTTTGGCAGATGCGTTAAAATATATATTTAAAGAAATTATAATTCCAGCTAGCGCTAATAAGCCAATCTTTATACTAGCTCCTATAGTAACAATGACATTAGCTTTGGTAGCATGGGCAGTAATACCGCTTAGTGAAACCATTATATTATCAGATATTAATGTTGGTATTTTATATATATTCGCAGTTTCATCTCTTGGTGTTTATGGAATAATAATGGGTGGTTGGGCTTCTAATTCAAAGTATCCTTTTCTAGGAGCAATTAGATCTGCTGCTCAAATGGTTTCATATGAGGTTTCAATAGGGATAATTATAATTAACGTTTTGCTTTGTGTCGGATCTTTAAATTTAAAAGATATAGTGTTGGCACAACAAAATTTATGGTTTGTAATTCCTTTATTCCCTATGTTTGTAATATTTTTTATTTCAGCTTTAGCAGAAACAAATAGACCTCCTTTTGATCTCCCAGAAGCAGAAGCTGAACTAGTTGCAGGGTATCAAACAGAATATTCCGGAATGATGTATGCAATGTTTTGGTTAGGGGAGTATGCAAATATATTATTAATGTGTGCTTTAGGAACTATATTATTCTTAGGCGGTTGGCTACCGCCGTTGGATATTTATCCCATAAATTTAGTACCAGCTCCTTTATGGATGATTTTTAAAATACTTTTTTTATTTTTTTTATTTGCTTTAGTTAAAGCTATTGTTCCAAGGTATAGATATGATCAGTTAATGAGATTAGGATGGAAAGTCTTTTTACCTCTTTCTTTAATATATGTAGTTCTAACAGCAAGTTTTTTAGTTTACTTTGAATTATTACCAACAAGGGATTTTTAATGAGATTAAACAGAATAATAAAAACAGTATTTTTAGTTGAATTTGTTAGTGCCTTAATTTTAGCAATAAAAGAGATGTTCAAACCATCAAAAACTCTTAATTATCCTTACGAAAAAGGATCTATCAGTCCAAGAATGAGAGGAGAGCATGCTTTAAGAAGATATGCTAACGGAGAGGAGAGGTGCATAGCCTGTAAACTTTGCGAGGCAGTTTGTCCTGCTCAAGCTATTACAATCGAGTCTATCGAAAGAGAAGATGGAAGCAGAAAAACTACTAGATACGATATAGATATGCTTAAATGCATATACTGTGGCCTATGCCAAGAGTCCTGTCCGGTGGAAGCAATTGTACAAGGACCAAATTTTGAATTTGCCACCGAAACGAGAGAAGAATTATATTACAACAAACAAAAACTGTTAGAAAACGGAGACAGATGGGAGTCTGTCCTCGATAAAAATATAAAATTAGACAAACCATACAGATAAATGTTAGCACACGCATTCTTTTTTTACTTTTTTTCAGCAATAGCAATCTTTTCAGCACTAATGGTTATAACTTCAAGAAGTACAATTAATTCAGTTTTTTTTTTGATTTTAGATTTTATTTCAGTTGGATGCCTGTTCATAATGGTAGGAGCTGAATTTTTAGGCATGATACTTTTAATTGTATACGTAGGCGCAGTTGCTGTCTTATTTTTGTTTGTTGTAATGATGTTGAATGTTGCATCTCAAAAACAATCCTGGTTTATAGGAAAAAAAGCAACTCACATCCCCTCAGGATTAATAGTAAGTGTTTTAATTTTACTAGAATTATTAGTTATAGTTGGTGGCTGGAAATATAAAGAAGATATATTAAGTAGTAGCTCTTTGATAATCGATGAAAGTTTATCTAATACACATCAAATAGGATCAGTGATGTATACAGATCATATTTTATATTTTCAAATGTCGGGTATGATATTATTTCTATCAATGATTGGCGCAATTCTTTTAACTTATAGAAAAAGAGAAGGTGCCAAAACACAGAGTTATATTAATCAAATTTCTAGAGAACCTTCAACTTCTATAGAGATAAAAAAAGTTGAGTTTGATAAAGGGGTTAAAATAGATGATTGAAATTGGATTAGGTCATTATTTAACTTTAGCCGCAATTATATTTTTTTTAGGAATAATTGGTATTTTTTTGAATAGAAAAAATGTAATTGTCATCTTAATGTCAATTGAATTAATTTTATTAGCTGTAAATATTAATTTAATTTCATTTTCAATTTTTTCTGGTGATATTACCGGCCAAATTTTCACAATGATAACTTTAACAGTAGCAGCAGCTGAAGCAGCGATAGGTTTAGCAATAATAGTTGTTTTTTATAGAAATAAAGGATCAATACGTGTTGAAGACATACATGGCATGAAAGGCTAAATGGAATACATATTATTATTTTTACCTTTATTGGGATCAATAATTGGCTACTTAGGAAAATCAGTTAAATTTTTCTTTTCAGAAATAATCACAAGTCTATTTACTTCAATATCTGCTATCTTATCAATTATAATTTTTTACAATGGAATAACTTATGGTGATTATAGTAATTATAAAATATTTACGTGGATAAATTCAGGTAATTTTATAGCCAACTGGACGATCAATATTGATCCCCTAAGCTCGATAATGTTAGTAGTTGTTACGTTTGTATCTGCATTAGTGCATATTTATTCAATCGGCTACATGTCTCACGATCCTCACAAACCACGTTTTATGTCCTATCTTTCTTTATTTACTTTTTCGATGTTAGCTCTAGTTGTTTCTGATAATTTTTTACAATTATTTTTTGGTTGGGAGGCTGTTGGGCTATGTTCTTATCTTTTAATTGGTTTTTGGTATAAAAAAGAAACTGCAAATAACGCTGCAATTAAAGCATTTATAGTTAATAGAATTGGTGATTTTGGTCTAGCTATAGGTATATTTTTAATTTTTTATCATTTTGGCTCAATAAATTTTAACGAAGTATTTGAAGCCACTCCACAACTCGTTGATAAAAAAATAAATTTTTTAGGCCAAGAAGTGAAATTAATTACCACGATATGTTTATTTTTATTTATTGGTGCAATGGGAAAATCTGCTCAATTTTTTCTTCACACATGGTTACCCGATGCTATGGAGGGCCCTACTCCTGTTTCTGCTTTAATACATGCAGCCACAATGGTAACAGCTGGTGTTTTTTTAGTTGTAAGGTGTTCGCCAATTTTTGAATACTCTCAATTTGCTCTAGGAATTGTAGCTATAATTGGGATGATAACCGCATTATTTGCAGCTTCGGTTGCATTAGTTCAAAATGATATAAAAAAAATAATAGCTTATTCAACTTGTAGTCAATTAGGATATATGTTTTTTGCTGCTGGCGTAGGAGCATATCATGTTGCTATATTTCATTTATTTACCCATGCCTTTTTTAAAGCTTTATTATTTTTAGGTTCTGGTTCAGTAATTCACGCATTTAAGGACGAGCAAGATATTAGAAATATGGGAGGAGTATGGAAAAAACTCCCCTATACTTATTTTTTAATGATAATAGGAACACTTGCTTTGACCGGATTTCCTTTTTTATCTGGATTTTATTCCAAAGACGCTATTATTGAATTTGCTTATTTTAAAAATTCCTCAATTGGTAACTATGCAACTTCAATAGGAATATTAACAGCTTTTTTAACCGCAATATATTCTTGGCGTTTAATTTTTAAAACTTTTCATGGAAAGTATAAAAACAAAAATTTACCAATAAACCAAACTCACGAGTCACCTTTAGTTATGATAATTCCATTAATTATTTTAAGTATTGGAGCGATATTCGTTGGATATTTTTTTAAAGAAACTCTCATAGGACATCACAATCAAGAATATTGGAAGTCCTCAATCTTTTTTCTAGAACAAATTAATCACGATCATCTACCATTATGGTTACTTCTTATAACACCAATATTAGTGATAATAGCTATACCTATATCTTATTATTATTTTATTAAGAATACAGAAATTCTAGATGAATTTAAGAAAACAAATATACAACTGTACAATTTTTTATTAAACAAATGGTATATTGATGAATTGTATGATTTGATAATAGTTGTCCCTATTAAAAAACTTGGTCTATTATTTTGGAAAAAAGGTGATATTAATACAATTGATAAATTTGGACCTGATGGCATATCAAAGGTAATTAAATTTATTTCTAATAAAGCAATTAAATTTCAAAGCGGGTATATTTATGATTATGCCTTTGTGATGTTAATTGGTTTAACAACATTAATAACTTTTTTAATAATTTATTAATATGAATTTTCCAATTTTATCATCTATAATTTTTTTACCACTATTAGGTTCTTTTTTTATTTTTTTATCACGATCACAAGATAACAATCAAAGTGCAATTTATGTTTCATTGTTTACTAGCATTGCTAATTTAGGTTTGTCTTTATTTTTATGGTATGCTTTTGATAAAAGTGTAACAGATTTTCAATTTATAGAAGAAAAAAATTGGATAAGCGGTTTTATAAAATTTAAATTAGGTGTAGATGGAATTTCAATTTTATTTATAGTGTTAACTGCTTTAATTACGCCAATTTGCTTAATTTCTTGCATTAATAGTATAAAGGTAAGAGTTAAAGAATTTTTAATAGCAATTTTAATCCTAGAAACATTTATGATAGGTGTTTTTTGCTCATTAGATTTAGTGGTTTTTTATCTCTTTTTTGAAGCAGGTTTAATACCTATGTTTTTAATTATAGGGGTGTGGGGAGGGCCTAAAAGAGTTTATTCAGCTTTTAAATTTTTTCTTTATACTCTACTAGGCTCAGTTTTGATGCTGGTTGCAATAATTGCAATTTTTTGGATCACAGGAACAACTGACATAACGCAAATTTATGAAATAAAAATTCCAAAAGAGTCTCAATATTTACTATGGCTAGCTTTTTTCAGTTCATTTGCAGTCAAAATGCCAATGTGGCCAGTTCATACATGGTTACCAGACGCTCATGTAGAAGCACCAACTGCTGGCTCAGTAATATTAGCAGCCATACTTTTAAAAATGGCGGGGTATGGTTTTTTAAGATTTTCAATACCAATGTTTCCTGTTGCTTCTGAATTTTTTATTCCGCTAATTTACGTACTTAGTATAATTGCAATTATCTATACTTCTTTAGTTGCATTAATGCAGGAAGATATGAAGAAATTAATAGCCTATTCTTCTGTGGCACACATGGGTTTTGTTTCACTTGGAATATTTACTTTTACTCACGAGGGAATAACAGGATCAATTTTTCAAATGATAAGTCACGGAATTATATCTGCAGCTTTATTTATATGTGTTGGAGTAATTTATGATAGGGCTCATTCTAGATTAATAAGCTCCTATGGAGGAATCGTTAATTATCTTCCAGTGTACTCATTTATTTTTTTGATTTTTGTACTTGGAGGATTGGGGCTTCCAGGGACCAGCGGATTTTTAGGTGAGTTTTTAGTTTTAGTAGGCACCTTTAAGAAAAATTATATCGTTGCTATGTTGGCTAGCTTAGGTGTTATTTTAGGTGCCGCATATATGTTATGGTTAGCTAAAAGAGTCATATTTGGAGAAACAAAAAATGAAATTATCAAAACATTAAAAGACCTAAACTATTCTGAAGGAACAATTTTATTTATATTAGGAGGAATAATGATATTCTTAGGATTTTACCCCCAACCATTAATTGACACTATAGATGTTTCTATCAACCATCTGATTAAAAATTACCAGTTAGAT
>MDTB01182067.1_pt1 | contig 12772 bp, 13 predicted proteins | sample 811161 | NCBI WGS metagenome assembly MDTB01 (sample SAMN05326650, study PRJNA326480) | marine metagenome | isolation source: seawater | place: Mediterranean Sea | collected 2009 | reverse complement strand
TTTCAGGAGAAATAATAGAATAAATTAGCGGTGCAACTAAAGAAAGTCCAAATAGATCTAATAAAGAAGCTAAAAGAAAAAAAATAAAAATTAAAGGTATTTGTTTTTTTTTATTACCTAATACCAGTAAATAACTTTTTATATAATTTTTCATTTATATAAGGCTTCACTTATTTTTGAAGCAATTACTAAATGCTCAGTTCTTAACAAAGGAATATCTTTTAGTATAGGATACGCAAATCCCACTTTTTTATTAAAGAAGACATCATCAAATTTTTCTAGTTGAAGACCTGTTGCAGGGCACTGCCAAGAATTAACAAGATTTTTGCTTTGTTTATTATCTTTTTTTTCTATAACGATAATGCCACTTTGATTTAGGGGATTGGAAAATATTGGCAATAGTTCGTATCTTAAGATATTCACATTAAATTTTTCAATTGTAGATTTTAAATTTTGAACATAACCATGGTTTTTCATTCGATCTTTTTGTTTGTCGCTCGCTAATTCGTATATGGGTTCTATGAGTATCACTTTTTCATTGGCAACCCGAAGAAGTTCTTTGATTGCTTTCTCTTCCTTGCCTCCATTTGGCTCCAGACTGTGAGAAGAGTAAACAATATTCACACTATTATCTTTTAGTGGGATAGAAAATAAATCACCTACAAATAAATTTTTCTGAAAAGCATCACCAAGCAATTTTTTTCCCTCATATATTCTAGACCAACTTATATCAAAGCCTAAAATATCCTGGGTAGGATTATTTATATATTTTAACATTGATGACATACTAGTACATTCACCACATCCCACTTCAAGTATTGATGAGTCTTGAGAGGAATAATTTTTTAAGATTTCAGCTAATTGTTGGCCGTATTCATCATAAAAGGTGCTTAAATTACTATTTTTATTTTTGTTGTAACTACCTGCTTGTAAATCGTAAGAAAGAAGTATTGGCAGTAAATTGTTTTCACCTTCATTAGCCAATTTATCTGCTGCGTAAGACATAATATTTTCACCTTGATCATACATCTTGGAAATTTTTAAAATAATTTCTTTTAATTCCTTATCAAACATAATTGATTTTGAGATTTATTTTTTTTAAAAAGTCTAAAAATAGCGAAAATACTATGGTAATCGATGATCTACTCATTTTTCTTTTTTAAAAACCCGAGCTACCTGTGCAATTTTTAAATCGTCGTAAGTGTCAATATCAATTGCTGAGACCCAATCTAGTGGGTACGCGTGATGGTTTGGACCATAAAACGTTTTGTGCTCAATCAGCTTTGATGACTTTGAAATCCAAAGGGCTCCTGATGGGCAGTAAGCTTCTTCAAGATCTTGTGAACGTATATTTAAAAAATTTGGAAAATTATATTTTGGTTTTCCATTATTATCTATAGTGAATGACCACCATGGCAACAACATGTTCATTTTAGTACAGCTAATAAGAGATTCTAAATTTTTCTCATTAAAATAATTAAATGCATCTTGTATATTAGTTTCATTTCTATTTGGACAATTAGCCATTAGTTGAACGACAATCTCATAATTTTCACTCCAATGTTGTTCAGCTTGTTTAAGAGCAGCTATTGTGACTTCGCTAATGGGAGTAAAATCATCTGCCAAACCCTCTCTTAAAAACGGCACTTTTATTCCAATTAAAGAAGCAATATTGGCAATTTTTTTTGAGTCAGTTGAAATTACAATTCGATCAAAAATATTACTATCTAAAGCAGCCTTGATAGTCCAATAAATCATTGGTTTACCATCGAAGTCAATGATATTTTTGTTTTTAATTCTCTTTGAATTTTCTCTTGCAGGGATAATACAAATTACCTTATTTACCATATTGTCCATCCACCATCGACGATAATATTCTGGCCGTTAATACTCAATGAGTCTTCTGAAGTTAAAAATTTTATAACACCAAATACTTCGTCTTTTGATAACATTTTTTTTTGCGGGCTAAGACTTGAGTATTTTTTTTGAAATAACTTACTTTGCTTATTTTTAACACCTCCAAAAGAAACCGAATTAACACGAATTTTTTTTTCAGCTAATCTTACTGCTAATTCTTTAGTAATATGTATTAATGCGGCCTTTACAGTGCCATAATTAATAGGAGACTCTTTTAAAGAGTTTTTATAAATGTTAGGATTTGGAGCAACAACTCCATAGATTGAAGCAATATTAATAATATTTTTTAATTTGCCTTTATTCAACAATGCTAACTTAATACTTAATTCATATGGAATTATTAAATTAATTGTAAATTCATTTATCCATTTACTTCTATCTAATAAATAGCCTGACTCTAAAATTAAATTTTTTTTGTCCCTGGCATTATTTACTAAAGTTTCTGGATATAGTTTTAAATTTTTAATTGCAGTAATAATTTTTGTAACTGCTAAATTGTCATACAAATCTACATGGATATCATGAATTTTTTTACATCCGTTTTTTTTTGCAAACTGTATTAATTCTTTTGATTTTTCTTTGTCTCTGCTTGTAAATAAAATATTAAATCCTAATCTTGAATATCCTTTTATAAACTCATAACCTAAATCACCTGTTGCTCCAGTTATCAAAACTGTCTTTTTTTTGTATCATTATTTTTATGTTTCATTTAAATTATATATACATCATTTAGTATCCAGTTTCGATTAATTTAACATATAAATATAATTCGTTTTCAGAATAAATATTAGAATTGTTTCGAATCCCATGAATAAATTCAATAATACATCTTTTAAAAGCATAATAAGTATCCTTAAAAATGATTTTTTCTGACTTATTAGATCCTATAATTTCTAGTGATAATTCACTTTCAATTTCACCAGTCGTGATAAATTTTACAGACTCAATGCTGTCCCATTTTACGTTTAATATTTTTCCATTTTGTCCATAATTATCATTGCTAACTATCTCAAAGTTATTATTTAACTTAAAAACATTTATGACTGGCTCAATGATATGAATTGAATAATGAGCCCAGTCTTTTGGTGCTTTAGCAATTAATTCTTTTATTTTGCCAAATTCATTAATGTAATGTTTATCAAAATTAAATTCCTTGGCAAATCTAAGAGCAGAGTGCGAAAATATTTGTCCTTTATAAAGTTGTTTTGTAAGAATATTGTCTAGATTAGAAGTATTAACTGCTATTGGCTTATCAATATAAATGGGTATTCCTGCTTCAATAAAGGGAAGGCTATGATAAAGGTGATTTTCAAAATCATCTCTTGCTAATAAGACTGCGTCTACAGCACCTATCATATCATGGAAGCTATTAACAATGTTAGGTATGTAAGCAAATTCAGACACCATTTCAGAATAGTCCCTACTTTGTGTCCAAATATGAGTAACATTCACCCCATCTATTACGTCATCAAAATTCTGACGATCACCTAGATACTTTCTTATAATTGGAAATGGGCATTTATTTAATTTTTTTTTTGTTAAATCCATTAATAATTGCTGACCATGAAAAAGGATGGCCATTGCCATCAGAAAAGCCAATTATTCCAACATTTATTACTTTTTTCATGATTATAAGTCCCACTTCCTAGGATCTATTAATTCTAAATCATTGCACTTGATATCTGACGGTATGGTTGGGATATTATCAGTTCGCTGATTAGAAATTTCAATCAGGTCATCTAATGATGAAATACCTAAAACAACTTTTGCTTCTTTGATGCTTGAAAGCGCATGATTTAAACACACTTCAGTTGCTGATAAATTATTTTCTGCTAACCACGACTCCCATTTCCTAAACACACGATGCCATTTCTTAAAATAAATATGGTGATTATTTGATCTTGTAATTAACAATCCCTGCAAAAATATTGACCTTATATATACTTTTATAGATTGTTTTTTTAATTCTGAAATTATTGTTTGCTTATTGAACCTGTTATCTAATATATTTAATGGAAACTGAACGACATCGATTTTAAATTGACTGATTATTTCAATCATTGTTTCAGGTGAATAAATAGAGATGCCAATATTTTTAATTATCCTGTTAGATTTCAGAAGTTTTATAGCTTGATATATTTCTAATCCATTATCACCTAAAAGATCTCTGGGATTATGTAAATAGAGAGTATTAACACTTGATTGATTAAGTTTTTTTAAGGATCTTGTAACTTCATCATTTATCCACTTTTCAATATTTTTTATTTTTTTGTTTTTTTTTGAGAGCTTTGTCGAAATTTTGTAATTTGTAAGATTAATAGTCCCAAGTATTTCTTCACATTTTTTGTAATCTATTGCCGTATCTATTTCTTTAATATTATTTTTATAACAAAATTTTAATATTTCTTTTGCCTCTTTTTCGCCAATAATATTCTTATTGGTTATTCCATAGTTAGAGCCAAACTGAGCCGTTCCAAGTACTAATTTATTTTGTCTCACACTAAGTTTCATTTTGTTAATTGAATTTATATAACGAATTAAAAAAAATTAAATTTTATTAATTAGATTTATAATTTTATTTAATTCTTCATCAGTCAAGTCGGGAAAGAGTGGTATACTTAAACATGAGTCATAAAAACTTTCACTTGAAGGAAATTTTTCATCTCTGCTATATCGTTCTTGATACCATGGTTGTAGGTGAATAGGTATATAATGAACTTGAGAGAAAATACCATTATCTCTCAAAAAATTGCAGGTTTTTATTCTCCATTCTTTGTCTTCACCCACATATCTAATTATATATAAATGCCAAGCTGGATCTGTATCATTTGGTATTATAGGGCATTGAATATTATTGTTACCCCCAAACGCTTTTTGATATTCGTTAAAAATTTTTTTTCTTTTTTCGATTGTTTGGTCTATCCGCCTAAATTGTGATGTGCCAAGCGCTGATTGAATATCAGTAATCCTATAATTGTATCCTAATAATTGTTGTTGATATAGCCATGGTGCTTTATCACAAGTACCTTCATCAGTATATTTTTCTAATTTTCCATTTTTATTATTAATTTTCCATTCTTTAAAGTTGTTAGACTCTCTCTCCATCCCATGATTTGCGAACATTCGAACCCTGCGAGCTAGTTCTTCATCATTTGTAAGTACCATTCCTCCTTCTCCAGCAGTCACGGTTTTTACCGGATGAAACGAGAAGACTGCTAGATCTGCATGTTTACAATCTCCACATTTATAAACTTCATTGTTATATATATATTTACTGCCAACGGAATGAGAAGCATCTTCAATTATCTTAAAGTTATATTTTTTGGAAAGTTCTGATATTTTTGGAAGATCAGCTGGAATACCTGCAAAATCAACGGGAATAACCACTTTGGGAGCGCCCTTTTTTTTTATGTATTCCTCTAATTTTACTGGACTCATGCATACACTTTGATTGTCAATATCAACAAAGTCTACTTCTGCTCCACAATAAATAATACAGTTTGATGAAGCTAAAAATGATATAGGAACAGTCACACCTATATCACCTTTTTGTAATCCTATGGCTAAACATGCAACATGTAGACCTGATGTTGCATTTGATAATGCAATAGCATGCTTTGCTCCTGTAAATTCCTTTACTATGTTTTCAAATTTTTTAACAGCAGGCCCGCTTGTGAGATATTCACTTTTAAGTACCCTTATTACTTCATCGATATCCGCTTGTGTAATATGTTGCTTTCCATATGGAATCATAAATTATTTTATGTTTATTGTTTCTTTTAATACATTATATATCTTTGCATGTGATAAGCCAAAGAAATCTCTATAGTATTCTGCATCACCGCCAGGTATCCTTGAATAATCGCCTACAAAAAATGACTCAATTTGTGTCTGAATTTGTTTATCTATAAGGTATTTATTTAAATGAGAACTAATGCTACCCGCATATACGGCCTCATCAAAACTTATTATTTTTTTATACTTACCAATATTAAGCATTTCAATGCTTTTTTCTGAGAAATTACATATTGAACACAAATCTATAATATCATTTAATTTTTCTTTCTGAATGATGCTAAATATCGTAGAAAGAAGGAATCCAGACGATAACACTAAAATTTTATTATTTTTAGTTTTGTTAAAATAATTTGAGTAAACATTTAGATTTTTTTTGTCATTTACTTCACATTCTTCGCTCAATGAAGATAACCTCAAATATGTAGGCTTTTTATTTAAAAAAAAATGTTCTACTGATTTTTTTACTTCACATCTACTTGAGGGGCTTAAAACTGTTAAATTTGGTAAAGATCCTAGACAAGCTATGTCCTCTAGATTGTGGTGGGATGGACCTAAAGCACCATAACCAAATCCACCTCCAACACTTACTATGCAAACTGGTACATCATGAAGACAAATATCATTTCTTATTTGCTCTAAACATCTTAACGTTGAGAAATTTGCAATTGAATATATGAAGCACGGCTTTAATTTTGCAACACCTGCTGCAAAAGAGGCCATAAACTGTTCATTAACTCCAGTATTTAAATATTTATCAGGAAAATTTTCTTTAAGTGGCTCTATAACCCTATAACCTACGTCACCAACCATAAAAAGAAAATCTTGATTTTTATAATTTAGTAATTCTTCAATTAAAACTTTTCGCATTACGTTTTATATTTCTCTATAATTTCATCAATAGCTAGATCATATTCTTCTGAATTAGGTGGGCTATAATGCCATTTTGTCTGATTTTCCATAAATGAGACGCCTTTACCTTTAACAGTTTCAGCGATAAATGCAAATGGCTTACCATATCCGCAATTTGTTTTATATGTCTCAATCATCTCGTTTACTTCATGTCCATTGCCTCTTTTGACATTCCATCCAAAAGACTCAAATTTTTCCTCAAGAGGATCAATATTCATTGTTTCAGAAACCTTCCCAAAGCTTTGTTGGTTATTATAATCAATTGTTATGAATAAATTATTAAGACCTAGTTTTGGAGCAACCATAATTGCTTCCCAATTTGACCCCTCTTGAATTTCCCCATCACTTAAAACAACCGATAAGAGTTTTTTTCTATTTGCAAAAGCTATCCCACACGCCACTGGTAAGCCATGACCTAATGATCCAGTTGAATGAGTGATATGATCTATTTCATGAGAAATATGGCCTGTATACCAAGAATTATTTTGATAATATTTTTTTGGATCTATGCTTTTGTCAAAGCAAGATAATAAACCATAAAATGCTGAGGCTCCATGTCCCTTAGATAAAATTATTTTTTCTAAAGCTTCTAAACTAGTAACTTTATTTTTTTCTTTTAAAAATAGTAGATTGGCAATTAGAATATCTATACAAGATAGAGCAGATCCAACATGAGAGGATTGAGCATTATATATTGAATCAAGAATATACTTTCGAGAGATAAATTGCAGTTCTTTTATGTTATTCTTCATATTTTTATTTGTAAAATTTGCATATAAGATTTATTACTTTTCTTATATCACTATCAGATATTATTGTATTCATAGGAAGCATTATACACTTATCATAGTATTCTTTAGTCACCGAAAAATTAGACTTTGAATTTTTAAAATAATCTCCAATCATATTAATTGTAATACCTCCCCATTGTATGAGTGTTCCTACGTGATTTTGATTTAGAAAATCTCTTAATCCATCTCTATTTTCAGCCAAAATTTCGTAATTTTGAAATGTGTCTTCATATTGAGTGTAAGTATCCAGATGATACATTTTTGGAAGCTTTAAAGTATCAAGATGCTTTAACCCGTTGTAATAAATTTCAGCAACTTTTCTTCTCCTATAAATAGTTTTTTCAAAATCTTTTAATTGAACATTAAGGAAAGCAGCCATTAAATTGTCTAACCTTGAATTCCTTCCTATATTTTTAATTTCGTTGTTTTTATTCCGCCCATGATCTCTATGATTTTTTACCCAATTATAAAAACCTTCATTGTTAGTGATTATCGCCCCTCCATCACCAGGACCACCTAGTATTTTAGCTGGGTAGAAACTCAAACAACCTGCAATACCAAAGGTACCAGCTGATTTATTTTTATACTTAGATCCCAATGCTTGAGCGGAGTCCTCTAACAAAATAATATTGTTTGCATTACAAATATCAATTATCTCATCCATATTACAAGTATGACCATTAAGTTGTGTCACAAATATTGCTTTCGTATTCTTGTTTATGTTTTCTAATATACTTTTGGGACATATTGAGCCATCCAGTGTAATATCTACAGGTACTGGTTTGGCACCAGACCTTATTATCGAACTTAAAGTCGCAATCATTGTATGACTTGACAAGATAATTTCGTCTTTATTAGTAAAATTGTTGTATTCAACCATCATTTCTAATGCGTCAGTTGCATTAGCTACTCCTAGGCAAAATTTACACCCTACTTGATTAGCAATATTATTTTCAAATTCTTCTAAATTATTGCCGAGAATAAACTGACCGTTATCAATAATTTCATCAAGTATATTTTTAAAATTTTCCTTATACTGTAAGAAAGTTTTATTATATGGGAAAAAGGGTATATTCATACTTATCAAAACAGCTCACTATTTATATGATATTTGAAATTAATAATATCAAAAAAAATTTTAATTTTTTCATACTATTAAACTTTTTTTGCCGAGCAATATATTATCTTAAAAGGCACAGATTCTTTGTTGCAAGTAATTTTAAACAATTTTGAAGTATTAATTTTTGAATGATCAATCTCCTTTGGCAACTCTTTTAAAAAACCAAAAAGTTTTTTTATTTGAACTATTAAATTTTTAGTCAGCATATTTCTTATTAAAATTTTCATGAATTTTATTATTGGTTTGCTCTCGTGATCGTTTGCTTTAAAAGCACCATAAAACTCAGTTTCATAGCCATATTTATTTAATAACAATTTTAATTCCTCTAAGTTGTAATATTCCTGAGTAAACTCACCTTTTGTGAAATCATTATTTAGTTTATTTGAAGTACAAAAAATTAAATATCCATTTTTTTTTATAACATTATTGCAACTTTCTAAATAATTATGAATATTAAAATAATATATATTTGCCATAGATATAATACAATCAAACCTACCGTAGTTTTGAGAAATAGTTTTGCTATTTTTAGTAAAATCACCTTCAAGTATAACATCATTGGGATAATTTAACTTAAATAATTCTACATTTTCTGATGAGTACTCTATTGCTAAGTACGAATTTGAACACTCAACAATTTTCTTTGATGCGAATCCAGTGCCGGGTCCAATTTCAAGAATATTCTGCTTATCACAATACACCATAGCAAAATTATACCTTTGTGATATCTCATTAATCGAATTTTTAGGAAAATAAGACCCCTTTCTTTCCGTGTGCAAATGCATATTTTTTGAAAATAATTGGTCGATCATTGATTTTTTTATATTGATTATAAATCACCAGTCAATCAATTTTCCTAACAAAAGAATGACCTTATTATATTTTTAATTTGCATATGAAAATCATCATTATGTAATAATTTATTCATTCAAAAAAAATTATTTTTTTTTAACATCAGGCTTATATCCTTTTTATTAGGTCTATTTCGATATTTGGCTAATTGACTATCCTGAGAGATTTTATTGCATTGTTTATTTTTATACTTAATTAAATAATCTGGTATAAACTTAGCACAATTTTCACTTAACCCATACATAAGTTTATATAGAGATTTACTCTCAGTTGTAAATTTCTCTTCAAATATAATATCTCCTGTGTCGATTCCTTTACCAACCTCATGCAATGTAATGTATCCAAATTTTTCATTATCATAAAGTGACCAAAAAGCAGTCATTACTCCTCTATTTTCAGGAAGTTTTCCAGGATGAATATTTAAAAATTTATTAGATCTACTAAGAATATCTGGGGGAATTATTTTATTAAAATAAATTAGTAATATAATATCTATACTGTCATCCTGACTTATTTTACTAAGTATTTTCTCATAATTATTTTTTTTATTGTAAAATGGAAATTTTAGATTTTGACTTCTTTTTTTTTTAAAAATTCTAAACTTCTTAAATGCAATGTATTGAATAGCAATCTTTAATAAATTTATTATACCAAAACTAAAAAGGCGTTTAAATTTTGATTTAAATCCATCATCACCCGCAAAGGATTCTGAGCAGTAGATACCATTAATCCTTATTCTTTTATCAGCATTTAATGACTCTATTATTAATTTATTAAAGTCATTTAAGTTTGTAGTGAGTATGAATAAGTTGAGTTTATTTTTTGTCATTATAAATATTTAAATATAGTTTCTGAAATAAATTTATATATATTAAAAGGTAATATTCTCATTAGTTTTGAAAATATTAAGAAGAAATATGAATCTCTCTTTACATCAAGTTTAGTTGCTTTTTTTGGATGAACTAACATAAAACAATTCTCAGTTTTTGCACCCCATCTTTCTTTATAAGTTAAAAGGCTCTTATTGCTTAATGGAGTTTTGCCAAAATCAAGATATCTAAAATTATTTTTTTTTGCATACTCTATACCAAGCCACATTGCTAATTGGTTAGCTCCTCGGTTTTTTGTAAGATACTTTTCATCATTTGCACCATAAGCATAAATTGCTCTATTTGAATTCTTGTCCCAAAAAAAAACTGTGGCAGCAATTAATTTATCGTTTTCTTTTACTCCAAATATTTTTACTTTATTTTTTAAAAATTTAGTTAGATTTTTAAAAAAGTTTTTAGGATAATCAGGTGAACCTTGTCTATGTCTTGTTTTAGACTGTAAATTTTCAAATTCCTCAAATAATTTTTTATTTCCATCTACAATTAATGTAAAATTTTGCTTCATAGCTTTTAATACTTTACGCTGAATATTGCTTTTATTTAACGATTTAAATAATTTTTCAGAATTTGAATACTTACTCATATCTAAAGTTGATAAATAAAAATTATCTACGATAGCAGTGCCTTCAATTAAATTACTTGAATGAAAATATACCTCATCAGTTTTATTCCTTAATGCAGAAATAAATTTTTCTAAATTGTGAAAGCTTGATAACGGGACGACACATAAAGGTAAACTTACACTTTTTGTTGATGTTCTCGTAAACTTATTAATAAATGGAAGAAAAAATTCAATCTGTTTTTTTTTTATTAAAATAATAACTTATCTTTGGGTCTTTATTATATATTTCCCCCAAAAAAGAGAGCCAGTCATAAGAGAAAAAAAGACTTTTATTTGTAATTTTATTAAATTTTTTAAATTTATTTACATTTAATCTTGATAAAGTAGTTTCTTTTAAATTCATGTTCTTTTTAAATTAAATATTATAAAACTAATAATAATAACATTTAGCATTTTAATGAAAAATTTATTGAAATCTATTTCAAAAAGCAGATTTGTTTTATATTTTTTGAGTTTCATTATATTTTGTTTATGCATTTTTTATGCAATAGAAGAAATAATCACAACTCTTGATATTGAGAAACTTGGTACTGTATTAAATAAAAATTTTTTTTCTATTTTTCTAACATCAATTCTATTTGCAACTTCACATATCTTTTTTTCTCTAGCATGGAAACACTTGATCAACAATGACTCAATAGATTTTAGTTCAAAAAACTCTGTAACTTGGCACTCTTATTCGCAAATTTTTAAATATTTACCCGGACCATTTTTACAACATTTAGGACGTCATGGAATTGGTTTGAGAATGGGTATAAAGAACAAGATACTTGTTCAGTCAGCAGTTTTAGATTTAATAATTTCTTCTCTATCAGCAGTACCTTACTCGTTTACAGCAATTATATATTTCTATTTTTATACTAATATTTTTGCAATTGTTTTACTTCCCTTAACAGCTTTATTAATTTTCTATTTAATTAAATTTTTTTTAAGTAAGTTTAGTTCTAATGCGCATATCTCTTTTATATATTTTTTTATTTCTCAATTTATTCTCTTAGTTGCTTTCTTTGTTCTGAATTATTTCTTAGATATAATTAATCTTGATCTCACTACGTTAATTATGACATCAATGATATATATACTCGCTTGGCTTATCGGAATGCTAACGGTAGGAGTACCAGCTGGAATCGGGGTAAGAGAAGCAGTTATGATTTATTTCTTAAATAATTTATTAAATCAAAATGAAGTGATTATTCTTGTAATCTTAATGAGGGCCGTATGCATTATAGGAGACCTAATTGCCTACATGTATTCAATAAAGAGTATAAATAAATTACTTAAAATCTAGAATTGCTTTTTTTGCCAAAATATTTGAATCGGCCATAATTGTAAAAGTAGGCGATATACTCGGCAGTTTTGTAAATGTTGCTGAACCACAAAAGTAAATTCCTTTCTTTTCATATTTATGAGCGAATGTTTTTAGTGGAATATCGTCAACTTTTAAGTTGCCAAAATGATGTGAAGTTTTCTTCTTAAAAAGAAAAATTTTGAAAACTTTAAAATTATCACCAAGTAATAATCGAATTTTCCTCACAAATTTTTTTATTTTCGATTTTGAATTTGGCTCGATTTTTTTATATACGACATTGTTATTTTTATAATTTATTATGTAATTAATCTTATATTTATCATCCAAATAAATAACGCACGCGTAAATAAATCTTGAAAGAATTTTACTTAAAGGCCAAAACATTTTTGGTAAAGCTTGATACCATAATTCATCAGAAATCTTATAAATTTGTATGAATTCCTTTTCATTTTTACTATGATCTTGTCTTAATACTCCAATTAAACTTGTGAGGGAAAAACTATTATCCTTTGCATTACGTAAATTTTTTTTGAAAGAGAACATTGGTAATATATAAGATTGAGA
>MDTB01114520.1_pt1 | contig 12773 bp, 12 predicted proteins | sample 811161 | NCBI WGS metagenome assembly MDTB01 (sample SAMN05326650, study PRJNA326480) | marine metagenome | isolation source: seawater | place: Mediterranean Sea | collected 2009 | reverse complement strand
CTCTTTGATTTTGGTTAAAAATTTAAACAGCCAAATAGAAGTAGAGCAAACTGGAAACACAGTGAGCATAAAATCAAACGGCATTCCAAATCATGAAACCGGGGACTTTCCTAGACGAGGAAATCCACACCCAATAAAGGAACAGACACACATTTTGTACTTCACTAAAAAGCCCAAAAAAACGGGCTATGTAACACCAAGCAAATTTTTTGGTGTCGCGGTGAATGGCGTCATGTTTGTACCCGAAACAGCAGAATGCTGGAGTCCTGAAAAACAACTAACGCAATCAATAACAAAAAAGAGGTCATCTGCTCTGAATAGACCCAGACCACGAACAAGAAACAATGGACCATGCAGTTGGCGTGAGGAAGCAATTGTATCATCCCAAAAAAAGCTAGGCTTGGATATGAATAATGCACATGTTCAGCCAAATGGAATGTATCATTATCACGGCTTACCCATAGGTCTAATGCAGACACAAAAAAAACCTGATGACTTAATTCATTTGGGATTTGCTGGTGACGGATTTAAAATTTACGCATCCATGAAAAATAAGTTTAAATCAAGTTATCAATTGAAAAAAGGTTCAAGAAGCGGAGGGCCTGGTGGTTTGCATGATGGAACCTATACTCAGGATTTTGAGTTTGAACATGGCGCTGGCGACTTAGATGAGTGCAACGGCATTGATGCCGGTGAGCATGGATACATTTATTTAATCACAGAAGAATTTCCGTTCATTCCAAGATGCTGGAAAGGCTCTCCCCACCCATCATTCAAATCCCGTCCATAAAAAAGCTTGTTAATCATTTGTGCCCTCCTGATGACAAAAACGGAAAATCATTAGGAAGTCGTAAAATGCAACTGGATAGAGCGCTAGACTACGAATCTAGGAGTCAGGGGTTCGAATCCTCTCGAGCGCACCACTTTCCTGCCCTATCACACCCAAGATACCCTTGAGAAATATCAATAGGTTAGATAATCACTACAGTGTGTTAACAGACACATTTGCTATACCGGAAGTTACAGCAGTGTGAGACTCCTTGCTCGAAAGGGCACCCCCGGTGGATGACAACAAACACTAAATTCAAAAAGTAGCTAAAGGATCGGTTAGTTATTATTCCTTTTATATAATGGCAAAAAATACTTTCAACGCTAGGCTAAAATGACAAGAAAAGCCAAACAGACAAAAAAACCAATGCTTGAGCGAATGTAGTTAAATTTATTCCATCTGGCTTCAAACATTAAGCGCTCTTGATTGGCCGCTTGGTCATCCAATTTGTGCACTTGCAGTTTCTGAACATGATTATTTAAAGGAATATGAATAATGATGGTAACGCCCTGAGCACCAACAAGGTAGATAAAGCAGACGAGCAAGGTCAACGAAGCGTCTGGAAATCCAAAATAGACTATGGAAGTAAATATTGTAGTGATTACTGAGATTATTGAGCCAACCCAAATTAGCATAAAAAGCGGCTAATTGTTTTGAATTATCTCGTCTGTCACCTGAAATGCGCGAAGAAAATTTTTGTCCGTGAGCTTCGCCAGGCCGGGCATCACAACAATTGCATAGGTCAGAATAAATCCAGTTACAAGTCCACAGGATAATGCTGAGACGATTAATGAAGCATCAAAAAAGTCTAAATTATGAATTAATGTAATCATTACCCGATATTACTCAGGGTCATCTTCGGTTGGCCTTTTTTGTCAGATAATGTAGGGCAGGTTAACAGCTGCTATTATAATGGTACAAGCGATAGCAACCAGGCTAAAACGTATTGTCCAGTTTATGTCTTCAGGTTGCTGTTTAGACATTTTAACCCCATCTAATTAGGGGCATTATAATCAGGCGTCGAAAAAAACACAATATGTAGTGTTTTGAGGCATGAACAATGGTCACATGTGGTCAAAACTACAGTATTCTAGATAATGAGGTTCGGCTTTTGCTTTATAGCTGTCTGTAGGCGCATGATTGAAAAATCAATGCATTCAATTTGAGTTAAGAATTGTTTAATTTTGATATTCGACGTTGAGCGGCCAACCTAAAGGGGGCATTAGCTGCACCGAAACCACGATAACCTGTTCAAACATATTTTTTATGCATCCATTGCCGCCCGAATATCCTCATCCGCCATCTCGCGACCCAAATAAGCTTCAACAACGGCCGGGTCACCCTTTACGAATTCTGGGGTGCCCTCTGAAATCTTTTGGCCATGGTCAAGCACACTGATAGTGTCGCAGGTTGACATAACAACCTTGAGAATATGCTCGACCACAATAATCGTGAGGTTATAACGCTTCTTCAGTGTCATAATTGTCGACATTAGGTTGTCTACATTTACAGGTGAAAGGCCGGCCCCTGGTTCATCAAGGAGCAACATTTTTGGGCGCATCGCGATAGCCCGCCCAAGTGCCAACAGTCGGCGTTGACCTCCTGACAGTTCAGCAGCAGGAATCTCTGTATATTCAGCAAGGCCTATAAATTCCAGCAGTTCCTCCATTTCTTCACGCACGACCTTATCCTGTCGCCTCACCTCAGCGCCATTTATAAGTGGCGCTAGGGGCCCGTATTTTGTATGTGGATGGTAGCCCACCATTACGTTGTCAAGGACGCTCAATTCGCCATACAGACGAAGAAGCTGGAAAGTCCTTGCTAGCCCAAGCTCAGCAATGGTATGCGCCGGACTGCTGGTAATATCTATGCCATTGAAGCTAACATGGCTGCCTTCATCCGGTTGATAAACTCCGGTAAGAAGGTTAAAAAACGTCGATTTACCAGATCCGTTGGGCCCAATAAGTCCATGAACTGTGTTTGGTTCAACCTTGAGGCTCACCTTATTGATTGCCTGCAAACCTCCAAAACTTTTACTAAGATTACGAGTTTCTAGCAGTGCCACCTAACTTCTCCTCACTTCTCTTAATAAATCTGCGGTTCCGGAGCACGCCCTCGAACCAGCCGCCAATCCCTCTTGGCATAAATAGCACTAACAAAACCATTGAAAGTCCAAAGACGAGCGGCTGAATTACTATGGGACGATCCATAAAATATACCACTAAATCTTTTGTCTGGTCATAAGCGATAGTCACAACGATCGCGCCTATAACACCGCCCCAAACATTACCTATGCCACCTAAGACTACCATGAGCAGTAAAGTCACCATTTCAATTACTGTAAAATTGTTATGGTGAAGGTAACCTGGCGGCATATGAGCAAATAAAGCGCCAGCGAGGCCTGCGTAAATCGCGCTAAGTACAAATGCAAGCAGCTTGTATTTAATAACATTGATGCCGTTTATTGAAGCAGCAATGGTATCCTCCCGTATTGCCTGAAATGCTCGTCCTGTAGCCGAGCGCAGGATCGAAAAAGAGAAATAGATCCCAATAAGAGCAGCCGTCATTACCAAATAGTAATAGCTTGTGAAGGAATCGAAAACAAAACTGCCAATACTTGGTGCGGGGATCATCATCAAGCCTGTGCTAGATCCTAATGCCGGAGTAACGGCAATAAAAATACGCACTGACTCGCCAAGCCCAAGTGTAGCTAGAGCCAAATATGCGCCCTCTAGCCGGACAGAAGGCAACCCAACGATGAGACCGGCAAAGGCAGTTACTAGAACTGCTATTGGAATTGATACCCAGACCGGCAGGCCAAATCCAAGCGCTCCCCCAAATCCCCCAGGCTCAAGTGATAGAACAGCCGAAGTAACCGCGCCGATGGCGTAAAGGCCAATATGACCGACTGTAACTTGGCCGCAAAATCCTTTAACAATATTTAGGCCAACTGCGAGCAAAATAAACAGACAAGATCGGTTTGCTAAGTCGATTAAATAACTGTTAAAAAAAGTCGACATGATGAATGGAAGGGGCAGCAGCATAACATATGCGATCAACCAAGGCAGAAGTCTATGTCGACTTGCAAGCGCATCTATGAGGTCAGCAATACGCGATAAAAATATCATATGCAGCTGTTCCTTGTGGCAGGATCAAATATAAGTAACTAAAACTTCTAAGAAAATAGTTGGAGAACATGTTCCCCAACTATTGATTTTTTATGCTTACTCGAGTCCGAAATCAGGCTCCATCGTTACACGCGCGAGAACCTCAGTTTCAAAGTTCTCACCACCCTTTGTGTAACCAATGAGCACGGCAGTACGGTTACCATCACGGCACTGTGGGGTCGGAGCAGCGCAGAAACTTATTGGCCCTGAGGCTAAACCTTCATAACCCTCCACACTTGCGATTGCATCTCGTATGGCAGTTCGATCGTTTTTAAGTGACCACTGTTCTAATTTCAGGTCGGCGTTGTTCAGCGCAATTTCCATTATCCGCACAAGGTCATAAGCTTGTGAAAAATCATGGTCTGGCGCATGAATGCCATAACGCTTACGGGTCATCTCGTTAAACAATTTAGCGATTGGGCGATTATCAGCAGCAGCGTAGGCAGCTGTGAAAAATACACCCTTGGCAGCATCACCTGCAATCTTTGGAACTGGCGCGTTAGAAGCTGAAGACGAGCCAATACGGCGCACATCCTCACCAATGCCTGCTTCATAGGACTGTATGAGTGCTCGAGCCATAGTTTCAGCGAGAGCCGCAACTAAAATACCGTCGACATTCATGGATTTGATCTTCTGCATGTGGGAACGGAAATCCACTTCTTTTTCTTGCACATCAGCTCGGTACGCAGGGTCGACTCCAAAGCGAGCTCGCATTTGCTTTTCCATGTTGGCGCAGTCACCTACAGAGGCTGCGTCAGCAGCACATATATAGGCTATCTTTGTACCAATGTTCTCACCAACATATTTCGCATTGACACCTCCGTAGTAACGGCCTGACACCGGAATACGAAATACCCATTCACTTCCTTTTTGTGTAATTTTAGAGTTAGTGGAATGCGGGATCATTTGCGGAACACCAGCTTTGGCTGTCACGTCAACAATCGGCAAGGATACAGACGAGCATGTTGAACCAATAAGCAGATGAATGTTTTCCTGAAAGATTAACTTATTGGCGTTTGCAACGCCTTTGTCAGACTTACATTCATCATTCATAAGTGTGGCTTTGATCATATTGCCGTTGATGCCTCCAGCATCATTTATCCCCTTGATCTCATCCATCACCATCTGGCCGTATGCTTGGCCATTTTCACTCACCATTCGCATTGTGATCCCAACACGAATGTCACCAGCAAAAGCAGCGGTGGTAGCAAGACCAACACCTGTAGCTACTAGACCGGCGAAAACTTTATTCATTAGCTTCATGTTTTCCTCCATTTAATTTTGGGCTTTGCCCTTATTCATAGCGAAACTACCCGCTATGCCTTTACTTTTGCCTCAACCCCAAACAAGCCTGACGGCCTGAACATCAAAACCAAGATTAAAAGCAAAAATGCGTAAATGTCTTTATGACTCGCTGAAATATAAGCGGCGCCAAGATTTTCAAAAATGCCAACCATGATGCCACCAAGTATCGCACCAGGAAGCGAACCAAACCCGCCAACAACAGCGGCAGCAAACGCTTTCATTAACATTAAGTAACCCATTTCCACCTGCACTGATTGCATCGGGCCAATCAACACCCCAGCAGCAGCAGCAAGACCGCAGGCAAGGCCAAAAATCAGTGAAATCATCAAGGGCACATTTATGCCCATTAGATAGGCTATGTCCTTGTTATGAGCAACCGCACGAACAGCTAGCCCGGTCTTTGTGTACCGCAAAAAATAATGTAGTCCAGCCATTAGCAATACTGAGATAATTGCTGTTAATACATAACTTTCTGGAACATTGATATCTCCTGGAAAGGTTAACCGCGGTATGTAGTCAAGATTGGCTCGAAAGGGCTCTGCTTCTGCGCCAAAGAAAAAATAAGCGGCATTAACTAGAGCGACTGACATACCAAAACCGCAGATGATCATTCCCATACCAGCAACCGTATATCCGCCACCGGCACGTGTAAGTCTTCTGTAGAAAACTCTTTCCACTACCATCCCGAGTATGGCCGTAAGTATCATCGCCCCAATTAGTGCAACTGGGTAAGGCACACCAACGTTGTGCGCGAGCACAAGCCCAAAAAAGGCACCGAACATATACATTTCACCATGAGCGAAATGCACGATATCTAATCCAGAATAAATAAGCGAAATTCCAAGCGCCACAATTCCATAAACAACTCCAATGGTGACACCAAAAATAATGAAAGCCAGCAACGAGTTAAAATCAAATCCCATAATTTTTAATTCCTATAATTTGCTGTCTAATTCCTGAGAGCTTTTGTGGTGTCGGACACAGAACCGCCAAGGAACGATTCCTTAACTGCTGGGTCGCTAATAAGCTTTTTGGCTTCACCTTTCATCATAATCACTCCATCACGAATGATGTAACCATATTGGGCTAATATCAAAGCCATTCTGACATTTTGTTCAACAACCAATATCGTCACACCAGATTTCGCGATCCGATTAATATTAGCAAAAATCTCCAGAACCACTTTCGGAGCTAAAGCAGCGCTTGGCTCATCAAGCATAAGCATCTTTGGAGATGCCATTAGGCCGCGGCCAATTACCAACATTTGCACCTCACCGCCGGACAGCGTTCCAGATAGCTGCTTTCGTCGCTCGAGAAGAACTGGAAAAAAATCATAAACCTTTTGAAGATCGGCCTTTGTGGCTTCACGGTCTTTACGTGTGTAAGCACCAAGAACAAGATTTTCTTCGACTGTCATAGCCGGGTAGGCTTCTTTTGCTTGTGTTACCTGAACGAGGCCAAGACGCATGCGCTCATGAGGCTTCATTTTTGAAACACTTACCCCGTCAAAAACAATCTCCCCTTCCATTAGAGGAAGCAATCCTGAAATAGCTTTTAGCAGTGTTGATTTGCCGGTGCCGTTACCTCCAAGAAGGGTAACAATACCGCCAGTGGGAATTTCCATATCTATTCCACGCAGGATTTTTAGATTGCCATAGCCGGCGTGTACCCCCTTGATCTCAAGCAATATTTTCCCCACTACAACTTCAAAATAATGAATACCTTTTTGAACTGTTAACGCCGTAATTCAAGGCAAACATTTCACTTTAAGAGTAAAATGATATGATAGCTTTTCAGATACGCAAACACTTATTTGATAAAAAGTTATTATTATTTCACATATTTCTTACTCAGCTTTTTTGTCATGTTTTTAAAAATTTGTAATGTTTTTAGAAAGCAGAGTTCATCCTTTGTATGATTTCCGCTATCATCTTTTCGGCTGGAATTTTCCACCAACGGTCACGCGAGAAAATTTCGATTTCAACCGGGCCAAAATAGCCAGCAGCTTCAATCATTTGGCGCCAGTCACAAAGCGCGATCTGGCCGTCGCCTGGCATTCCACGATCAAGCCGGAGATCCCTTGTATCGGCAAGCCAATCGGAAACATGGTAATTCAGAATACGGTTACCAGCACGTTTCAACTTTTCCTGCAAATCATGTTCCCACCAAAGGGCATAGGTGTCGATGGCAAGGCCTATATCATGAGAATCATCCATTTGATCGAGAATATCGAGAGATTCTTGAAGAGTTGAGACAATTGACCGAAAGCCACAGACCATTGGGTGCAGAGGCTCAAAGGCCAGTCTGACCCGATAACTGTCAGCAAGCTCTGCTGCCAAAGCAAGCCGTTCTGCTAATAAACTACGGGCATAATCGATATCACCATCGTGGCCTGCAGACCTCACTGCCTCAAATCCACCAGTAATGATCACAAGAGTTCGGGCACCAAACATATCAGAAAGTTCAAGCTGCTCGCGAAGCAACGCTTCATCTTCGAAGAGGCATGCAACACAAAGAGACTCAGCCGTCATACCAGCGCTATCCCATATCCGTTTGGCTTCGGAAATACCACAAGAATTGATCATTGGCGTCCATAGCGCGGTTCTTTTGATGCCTGCATTTCGAAGCAATGCCAGTGAATTAGCGAAATCACATTGGCCTGAAAGTGTCACTTGATGCACGCAAAGGTCATCAAGCTGCAGCTGACGAAGTGCGTTTACCATGTGGCTCTCCCGCCAGTCACATCAAAAATTTGACCGGTGGTAAAACTGCATGCTGGGGAAGCAATAAACGCTGCTACACTGGCAATCTCTTCAGGTGTACATAGACGCCCCATGGGGATCCGGCTTTTCTTATCTGCAATATATTCCGCGCTCATCTCATCTAGCAAGTCCGTCATTGCCATCGAAGGCGCGATACAATTTACCGTAATCTCTGATGGTAGCAATTCACGCGCCAGCCCCTTCGCAAGTCCTATGACGCCGGCTTTTGCTGCGCCATAGGGCACGGCACCCGGGTTGCCTTCCTTTCCTGCAATAGAGGAAATAATGATAATCCGGCCTCGTTCCCGTTCCCTCAAATGACCAAGAGCGGCCTGCACAGTCAGAAATACCCCTGTCAGATCAACCGACATCACCATTTGCCATTCTGACAGCGAATAATCCCACAACGGTTTTGTTGGCCCATTCACCCCAGCATTTGCAATAACACCATCGATATCACCAAGAGCTGCGAGGCTGGCAGCGAATCCCTCCTTTGTCTGCAATGGGTTGGTGACATCAACAATCTGACTGTCAGCGAAAACTGGATTGTTCTTCATACCAGAATCATCGAGATCCCAACCAGAAACCTTTGCCCCTAGACTGTTAAAAAGCGAACTGATAGCTAAACCAATGCCTTTGGCTGCACCAGTTACAATGAAGTTTTGACCGGCAATATCGACCAGACTTTTCAATTTGTTCTCCCCATTTTGAGTTCCACTAGTAATTAGTTGTTCGGCACCCATTGAAGAATATGGCTGGCAACCGCGACAAGCTCATCATTCTGATTCGTAACCTCAATACCAGCTGTCGACCGGCGCCGCACAACATCGATTTCGCTTACAGTATATGCGACGGTAATCGTATCGCCCAGGAAGACTGGCTTTAAAAATCTAACCTTGTCATACCCAACTGAGACCGGAGTTTCTTCTGCCTCACGACTATGAGCAATTATCTGGGTCGAGACTGTAGACATAAATCCAACGATTAGAGCACCATGTGCCATCAACCGACCATAACTAGATTTTTCCATATAAGCCTTATTGACATGGTTTGGAGAAAAATCACCTGTAATGCCCGCAAACTGGTAGACATCACTTTCTGAGACCGTCTTGGTGAAGCTGGTGGTATCGCCAATTTTAAGATAGAAATCCGTCATTTTAATCCCTCCTAAATTTCATTTAATTTGAGAGTTGAATGCGCTTTCCACCCGTTGCTGCGCGCGCAGCTGCGAGTGTAGCATCAAGTGATCTGCTCCCATTTAGCGCATCGACAATAGGTGTTTCATAGCCTCGTGCAACAGCCCGCAAATGTTCGCACTGCGCCACATAGGCATCGATGAATGGGGCCTCAATCACTTCAGGCACGATCTCCTGATGCCAGTCACCATTATTATCAGAATGTTTCCACAGCACCAGATTCGGAAATTCCAGCGCACCCTGGACACCCAAAAAGCGAATACTATTCATGCCTGTCTTCGGAAATTTTACACTTTCACCAAGCGCCATTTCCCAAGTCCAAGGGGACGGCGTTCGATCCGAAAGCAAAAAACTTCCAACCGCCTGATTGGCAAATTTCAAGCTTATTGCAACCGCATCTTCCTTCTCAAAATTTTGATCATGATTAGTCATCTCAGCAGACACCGACGCGATGTCACCACATATAAAACGCAAGAGATCAATTTCATGAATTAAGTTGGTCAAAATTGGGCCAGCCTCGAAATTACGGCGCCACGCTGGAGCAAAATAGTCTTCATCCTTGCGCGTTGTCCATTGACCACTTACCGCCATCAGCCTGCCGATGCGGCCGTTTTGAATAATATCTCGCGCTATTTGCGCACAAGGGTAATATCGTCTCTGATGGCCAACAAGAACTTGGCATCCCTGTTCAGCTGCATAGTTAGTCACCTCGTCAGCCTCTTTCGTGGTCGCAGTAATCGGCTTTTCAACCAATACCGTCTTGCGATACTTGAGAACCATCATCAAATCAGCATGGTGACGCTCCGTTGGGGTGGCAATGATAACCGCATCAACATCTGTCTTTGAGAGCATGCTCTCAGCATCAGCAAAAGCCTCAAGGCCGCGAGATTCCGCAAGCTTTGCTGCTGCGGGCGCTGGGTCTGCAATAGCTACAAGCTCGATCAGCGCCAACTCATCAATGGCCTTAATATGCCTCGTGCCAATTGAACCAGCACCAATCAGCCCAATTCTGAATACATCCATTGACGGTCCCCACTACATCATTTTTTAAAATAATTACTGTCCATTTCAGACAGAGGTGAATTCATCTTTGGTACAAACCCCATTCGGTCAAGCAGATCTGTTTGCAAGTCAATTCCTGGAGCGATCTCAATTATGTGCAAGCCACTTTCTCGCAACTCAAAAACCGCGCGCTCAGTAATGTAAATAACTTTCTGACCTTGCAATAATGATTGGGGTCCTGAAAAGGTTATCTGGTCAACCTTATCGACTAGCTTAGAGATCCGCCCATGCTCTGTCACTCGCATGACGCCAGAACCCACCTCAGTGCGGGCGCCACCTGTATCAAAAGTGCCGCAAAACACCACCTTACGTGCGTTTTGGGCAATATCAATAAAACCACCCGGCCCAACGGTGTTGCCACCGAGCTTGGAAACATTGACATTGCCGACAGCGTCTATCTCACCAAAACCAAGAAAGGCTATGTCCAGTCCACCGCCCGAATAAAAATCAAACTGCGAAGGGCCGTCGATCATACAACTTGGATTCATAGCATACCCAAACAGATCTCCATCCATTAGCCTGCCGCCATAGGTGCCATGCTCAATAGTCTGAAAATATCGCGCCGATTTGCCGTCATAGTCGATCAACTTGGCAATCTGGTCGGGAATACCAAAGCCAAAATTTATCACAGCATTATCATAAAGCTCCTGTTGAGCGCGGCGTGCTATTACCAAACGTGATGAAAACAACGGCTCAGGTTGAGCAAAACCCTCTCTACGTTTCTGACCAGACAACGCTGCGTCATAAACCACTTCGTAGCCCTGCTGCTGTGTTTCATCAACAACAACAGCATCGACCAGCGCTCCCGGAATACGCACTTCGCGTGCCTTCATGCTATGGCGTGGAACCATTCCTCGTACCTGGAAAATTACTTTTCCACCACTGTTATGTGCTGCGGCGGCTATCGCATAAATGTCAAGATTAGCCGGCTCTTCCTCCAATGAAATATTACCCTCTTCATCAGCGTAACTACCACGAAGAAGTGCTACCGTTACTGGAATTGGCAGATAGCGTAAATAATCTCTACCCTCTATAGTTATAATTTCCGTCAGATTTTGCTTTGCAGCCTCGTTCATGCGTCCACCATCTAGCCGCGGATCAACAAAGGTACCAAGCCCAACATGTGTGATTAACCCAGGACGACCAGCGGCTACCTCGCGCATCAATTGCATGATCACCCCACCCGGCAGCACATAAGCCTCAATATCGTTATTCCGCGCCATCTGCTGCATCCGTGGTGACCATACCCAATGCCCTCCAATCACACGGCTGGTCATGCCTACATGAGCAAATCGGTTCATGCCGCGCTCCTGCCTATCGCCAATACCAAGCGCATGAATGCAGGTTAAATTTCGGGGATGGCCCGTCTCAAGAAAACTTCGCTCCACAGCAGCATGTAGAGCGCTCGCCTCAACCAAACCGCCACCGCCACCAGCAAGACCAATCGTATCACCATCCTTAACCATGGCTGCAGCTTCGTCCGCAGAAAGGAATTTTACCTTTGTCATCTTGCTTGTTCATAGATGTCGAAAAGGCCGACATCCCCCTTCATCATCTGTCGAGCCATAACCATACGATGAATTTCTGAAGTTCCGTCATATATCCGCGCGATGCGCGCATCTCTGTAATAACGCTCAATCGGCAAATCACAGCAATATCCAGCGCCACCATAGATTTGAACCGCTCGGTCAACAACCCGCCCAAGCATTTCTGAAGCCTGCACTTTTAGCATCGATATCGCACCCCGCGCCTCTTCTCCAGCATCAATACGGCTTGCCGTCTGCCAGAGGGCCAGTCGGCAAGCGTTGATCTCCATCGCCGAGTCGGCAAGCATATGCTGGATCATCTGGAATTCCCCAATTGGTGAGCCAAATTGCCTCCTATCCTTAGAATAACGAAGACAGCTATCGAGGATCATGCTGCTCCTGCCTACGGCTCGAGCGGACACCTGCGCTAACCGCACACGACCAAGAGTTGCTAACGCCAACTTTAAACCTTGGCCCTCCTTCCCAAGAAGGCAGCCTTCATTAAGTTTCACATTCTCGAAGTGCATTTCTACGTGTGAAGTACCCTTTAGCCCCATCATCGGCTGATCTCGACCAACGGTGAACCCTGCAAGCCCCTTGTCGAGAATAAATGTGGAAATTCCACGCGCACCTGCGTCCGGTTTCGTGACTGCGGTAACAATGAAGAAGTCAGAATACAAACCATCCGAGATGAAATGCTTAGAACCATTCAGCACCCAGCCGTCATTCTTTCGGACTGCTCTAGTTTTTATAGCAGCAGCATCAGACCCTGCCTCAGGTTCAGTGAAGGCTACAGAAAAGGTTCTGTCACCACGAACCGCAGGAATTAGATATGTCTCGATCTGCGCGTCTGTGCCTTCTAGCAAAATTTCGTAAACATTGCCGAAGGCACGGCGAACCAAAATGTCACTAGTGCGGCCAAACTG
>MDTB01093911.1_pt1 | contig 12773 bp, 12 predicted proteins | sample 811161 | NCBI WGS metagenome assembly MDTB01 (sample SAMN05326650, study PRJNA326480) | marine metagenome | isolation source: seawater | place: Mediterranean Sea | collected 2009 | reverse complement strand
GGTACCAGTGGTGACGCGCTGCAGCTATCCCTTCAGAGCGTGAAGGGTGGTGCTTGCAGACCGCGATCAGTTCGTCAAAGAGATTAGCCAATTCTATGTTTTTCATCAACGATCCGAGTACTGGTACACCGCGGGGAATCCAGTGACGAGCGGACTTTGGGTCGTGCCGGAAGATCCCCAGCTCGGCGGACCTCAGAGCTTCATGAAGTGACGGGGTGACGGGGAAGCCGAATCGAGCAACGGACGCCGCTGGCTGCAGAACTTGGCCTAGCGAAAGAGTTCCTTGGGTCTCCAGCAGTGTGGTCAGCGCGTGGAATTGCCCCGGAATCGGAGCGCTCAGCACACCGGTGCCTGGAACGAGATCCATTCCCCGGCGCATGAAGGCTTCACGAGTGGCCGCCCGCGGTGCGGGTCCGACACCGGACAAGCAGGTGGGCCTTACGGATTGTGGTCCGTGAAGAAGGGCGACGAGCTCCCCGGCTGGACCGTTGAGATGCGGCTCGACAATTTGAAGGACAAATGCCGCAGTGACCGATGCATCAACTGCGTTACCGCCGTCACGAAGAACATCCATCGCAACTTCTGTTGCAATGTGGTGGCAGGTAGACACGGCAAATGTGGACATGCTTCCCAGAAAAAACGCGCGCTAGCGAAGTGGGAATCGCTACTCAGAAAGCGGCAACGGGGGGTTAGCGCTTTCCAGGAGCTCAACAGTGCTGAAGACGAGTTCAGTGTCGCCGACATTCTCCAGATCATGGAGAAGCGACTCTCCGGGCCCGAAGGAGTAGAAGCGGGTGTCACCCGGGGAGTACGACACCTCCCTTGTCGTTCCGTCATATGTTCGTTGGCGACTGCGGCCAGCTGTAATGGCTGTCCAGAAATAGTCGAGGGCGTGCTGATGAGCATGCCAACGCTGACCCGGTACAAGGCGAATCTCCCAGACGCGGACTCGGTGATTTTCGAACAGCAGCTGTGAGCCAACGTGGCCATCAGATGCGAGTTCGTCGAACTCCTTTTTGATGTCTTCGGTCCAGCCTTCGTAGTTCTCACCGATGACCGTTCCAGCGATAGGGAGGTCCTTCGGATGGTCGATTGACGAAGTCGTCACGCTGTCAACACCACCTTGAGAGCGTTGGTGGTTGCCGCATTCTTGAAAACGTCGTAACCCTCAACGGTCTCAGACAGCGGCATACGGTGGCTGATCATCGTCGTTCCGTCCAGAGTCCCACCAGCGATGGCCTTCATCAGCTCCGGAACCGCCAAGGCCGATGGGATACCAGTAGTGATGGTGACCTGCTTTGCCCACAACTTCTCGAGGTGGAGTGTCGCTGGCTCTTCGTGTACACCGATGTTAGCGATTCGACCACCTGAGCGAACGAGGTCCGCTGCCAATTCGAAGGGAGCCGGGAATCCGGCAGCTTCGATGGTGACGTCGGCTCCGAGGCCATCAGTCAGTTCGTCCACGATGTCGTGGGCCTTGTCGGGAGTCACAGCGTGGGTGGCACCAAGCTCCAGTGCTTTCTTCAACCTCGATTCAATCAGGTCGACGACGACGATGTTCGTTGGCGAGAAGAGTAAAGAGGTGAGGACGGTTGACAATCCCACTGGCCCCGCACCGACGATCACAACGGTATCGCCTGGCGAAACCTTGCCCATCAAGACACCGATCTCATAGCCCGTGGCCAGGATGTCAGTGAGGAAGACAACCTGTTCGTCACTAAGCGAGTCTGGGATCTTGTAAGTGGAGTTGTGTGCGAAGGGAATCCGGGCGTAGTCGGCCTGGACACCGTCTATCAGGTGGCCAAGGGCCCATCCGCCATTCAGGCATTGGCCGTATTGCCGAGATGTGCAGAACCGGCATGAGCCGCAGGCGGTGACGCAGGTGGCCAGGATTCGGTCACCTGGCTTGACGCTGCGCACCGCGGAACCGACTTCCTCGACTACACCGACACCCTCGTGCCCGAGGATTGTTCCGTGGGGGGTGTCGGGAACACCTCCTTTGATGATGTGGGTGTCCGACCCACAGATCGTTGTCGTGGTGACACGCATGATAATGTCTGTCGCCTCTTGGATCTTTGGATCCGGCCGGTCGGTCCAGGTAATTGAGCCGGGCTCGTTGTAGACCAGTCCCTTCATGTACTCCTCCAAATAATGCGAGCGTGCGGTGGTTGTGATGTCGCTGTAGCAATGGTGACGTGGCCTGCGCCGCGTCGCAAGGGAATCAGTAACTTGGTTGCAGCACACCACCTTTCAGTCCGAATCGCAGTTCGGAGTCCGCTGGATCCCAGTCGTGATCGAACTGAGCACGACGACCCATCATTGACACTCTGTCGACAAGGTTGTTACCTACCGCGAGTCTTTCCTTCTCCCACTCAGCGAGAACTTCCGGGATCCCGCCACTGTGTGACATGAAGGTCTCGTACAGCGACCAGGCATCGTCTGCAGCTTTGGCCGTTCCAGCGGCAGCGTGCGGGCGCCCTATGAAAGCCGCATCACCCAATATGGCTACACGTTCCTTATGCATCCTTGGGACCCGAACATCGTAGATTACTTGGATGTAGGGCTCCGCGGTCTTCGTCACGAGTTCGGCTGCCGCAGGTGCCAAGGTTGTGCTTGCGTGCTCCTTCATCGCATTCACAAAGTGCTGTTGCACGCGGCCCTGGGGGACCGACACGGGTCCTCTGTAGCCATCGATATCTGTCATGATTTCTTCCAGGTCAGGGCCTTCAACGACGTTCTGGTAATAGACGTAGTTCATCAGCCGGTGACCGGTCTCGATCTCACCCCTCGGACCAGGAATCGGGTACATGCAGATGTGGCCGTCTTCGACGAAACAGTAGCCGAGTGCGTCACCGATGAGACTCAGCGATTCTGGGGTGAACTCGTGCTCGAGAACGGTCCCGCGCCAACCGATATAGCCGGAGTACTCCGGTTTTGCTTCCGGCGTGATGATCGCTCGACCCGTCGAGGTGATGCCGTCGGCGAAGATGGCGAAGTCCGCCATGGCGGTGGAGCCGTTGTCGAATTTCACAGTAACGTAATCCGCGGCTTGCTCAATGCCTATGGCGTTGAGTCCGAGCAGGTAGCGATCGGTGCCGAAGTCCTTCAACAGGGCCCGGTACAACGTGCTCCAGGAACTGAACCGCCATGCAACGGGTTCCTCGAAGACGATGTCATTGTTGGGGCCGAGGTAGCGCAGGAATCGTGAGTGCGTGGAAAGGCGCCCGGGGTTTTGATCACTTACCTCTGCGAACCAACGGAGCATCTCCGGTTGGAGCACGATCCCGCCCCCGCGGTCACTGAACTCGGTGACGTTGCGCTCGTAGATCGTGACGGAGAAGCCGGCGCGCTCAAGAAGCAGTCCTGTTGTGAGGCCGCCGATTGACCCGCCTATGATCGCCACCGAGCCGCGATTATTCATAGTCGTTACTCCCTAGGAGTTTTGAGACCCCATGTTTATCAGACGGTCTAGGGAAAGGAAATATGTAGGCCGTCAGATTTCAGGCGGATTCGCTGTCTTTGAGGACAAAACCTCGCCTCTCCCCAAGTGCGTAATTTCGAGCGCTAGTCGCACCTCTGTTAAAGCCGAGGGATCTTTGAGGCTCTTACGTAGGTGGCCTTCGATGTTCTTCAATCGGTACTTGATGGTGTTGGGGTGAACGTGTAGCTCGGCAGCAGCCTTTGAGCCGGAGCCTCCTGAGCCCAGCCATATGCGGAGTGTCTTGAGCAGTTCTCTGGCAGTGTCAGTGGGATCGAGAAGTTCGCCGAGAACCTGATCGGCGAAGGACTGTAGACTTTCAGGTGCCCCGTGGGTGAGGAGTAGACCCGTTATACCCATCAGATCCACCCGAATGACCGAATCAGACGAGGTTGTTGCCAACAGCGGAAGAGCCCCTCGCAGACCTCTATGAAGGCGCTCGAGGTCCGGGGTTCCACGGGGTGCGAAAGCCACGACACTGCGAACGCGGGTGAACTGGCTGCGCGTTTTGAGTTGTGTCGTGACCTCCCTGAGGAAACGCTCAGCGGATTCGGATTCTTGAGTCTGCATTACGACGACGGAACAGTGAGGATCGCCTCCGATGAGTATGGGGAATTCCATCTGGGCTGACCACTTCTCTAGGAACTCTGACGGGTTGGGTGAGTGGGACCCGTCCGTCCGGCCCGGGTGTTCGATCAAAGCGATCTGCAGGGAAGTGTTGGCATCGAAGCCCAAGGTCGTAGCACGGTTTGCTGCAGCGCGCCGCCCCTCAGCGTCATCGGCCGCCACCAGTTGTGCGACCACATCGCGGGCGGTCGCTCTACGAGCTTGTTCTAAAGGAATCGCTTTGGCTAATTCGAGTGCCACCGCGATTGCGAAGCGATCGAGGAGCTGCGTTGGAATGGGGTCCAAACGCGTATCTCGTGGTCCCACCCACAGCAAAGCGACGGGCGTCGCATCTAAGTTAATGGGTCTAACGGTGATCCCAGGTTCCGCGAAGTGCTGGGTCGTGGATACTTGATTTCCTCCCCACTGGTGAACCGTTCGCATCAAATCGTCGCGTAAGGTGAATTCCGATTCGCCGTGTTGAAGTCGTTCCTCGGCAAGAACAGGACCGTCGGCGTCCTGAAGACACACTGGCGCTCGGAGAAGCTGGGCCAAAGTTGATATCACTCCTGCGACACCCACGTTCGAAGCCACCGAGTACATGAGTTGGTCGTGCTGGAGGTCCTGTTCGGCATGCAGCCGTTCACGTGTCAGTAATTCAGAGTGGGCCTGGTGGAGCTCTTCGATCATCACGCGACTGTCAGCGTGAAGTCGAGCTGTGATGAGCGCGGTGCAGGCGAAGCGCGCCAGCAAGCGGAGGGCGTCGATGTGCTCGGTCGAGAAGTGTCTTTCACGTTTGCAGTAACCGACCACGACACCGAGAGGCGGGCCCTCATCTGCGAGTGGAGCTGCAATGAGGGATTCGTATCCCTCGTCGCGCGCCATACCGCGTCAAGCTGAGAACTCCGAGGCGTGCGACGCGATCGGGATGAGTACGACAGCCCTTGTCAGGTATGCCTGTGCAGAGGGACTGGAGTAAGTCGGTCCTTGCCCGTGCAGGGAAATTGGACGTGAGCCATTAATCAGATCAATGTAGGCACGCGAAAGCCCGGACGATCCTGTTACCTGCAGCCGTTCATTCCGAGAATCGGCAAGGAGGAGGGCACTTTTGTCCAAGGCAAGTAACGTGCAAGCCATCTCCGCGATCGAATCCATGAGGATGCGCTTTGCTGTGCCGGAATTGATAGAGCGCATAAGCTCGGAAAGACCCTCTAACCATTGTGTGACAGAACCCACGTCGATCCCGGCTCGGCCATATCGTTCGATTGTGGGCCGGTTGTTGGGGTTCACTTTTTTTTGGTGTAAGGGGTTTGCCGCTCCTCGCATTAAATAATTGTCCGAAAACTTGTTGATTACCACAAGGGTTGGTACTAATCTTCCCTGCAAAGAAGCCATCAGTTAAAGGAGTGGCATATGGAGTTCGGAGTTGGCCTCTGGGGTATGCAAAGCACCCGAAATGCGCCGTGGTCCCATCAGACCTTGTATCGGCGCCTTGCTGAGGATGCGCAGGTCGCAGAAGAAGTTGGCTTCGAGTCTCTCTGGCTCACCGAACATAGATTTTGGTACGACGGCTATTGTCCATCTTTAATTACGGCCGGCGGTTACATCGCTGGTGCAACCCAACATCTCAGAATTGGTACTGGATGTTTATTGCTGCCTCAACATGACCCTCTTAGGGTGGCCCAGGGAGTCAACACGCTCGATCAAATCTCTCATGGAAGAGTCGATTTCGGGGTCGCACTTGGGTACCGAGATATTGAGTTTGACAGCGTCGGAATTTCGCGTAAGAAAAGACCGTCACGAATGGAAAATGCCCTGGACGTCCTTCAGGCTGCGTCGACAGGGTCCACATTCTCGGACAAGCTCTTCGATCGAGTTCGACGGTCCAAATGCACGGACTTCGCACCAGACGAGGACAGCGATAACTTGCAGATCCTCCCCACACCGGTGCAGCAGCCACTCCCACTGTGGGTCGCTGCTGTTAGTGATAACGCCGTGAAAAGGGCCGCTCGTCGCGGACTAAATATTCTGTTGTCAGACGCCCATGACGATCGGAGAGCTGGAGAATTAGTGGAGTTGTATCACCGCACGGCACAAGAAGAGGGAATCGACAGTAGTAACGTCAGATTCGGCATTCTTCGCTACGTGTGGGTTGATGAGTCTGCCGCCAAGGCGGAGGAAATTACCACGCCGCGTCTTCGTGGATTTTTGCTCGAACAACTTGGCGGGTGGCGCTACTTGTCAGATGCCGATGGGAATCCCTTAGGTTTTGACCAGCCTGAGGCCCTGAAGAAAGTTGCGGAAGGTGTCGTTCGGAACAACGCAGCCATCGGGACCCCGGACACAGTGATTCGTCGGATGAAGAATCTTGAATCGGTTGGTGTGAATTTTTGTCTCGCTAGAACACATATGGTTTCTGAATCACCGGAAGATAGACATCGGGCTATGGAGCTATTAGCTAAGGAAGTAGCGCCTGCCCTTTCCACTGCAGGGAGGCCGTGACATGAGGTTCGGATTAGGTCCATTCGCGGCTGAGCAAAAAGACGACCTCTCTTGGATGGAGGCGTACGAAATTGCCGGTGAAGCTACTCGGAAAGCGGAGGCGATAGGCTTCGACTCAGTTTGGGTAGCAGAGCGACAGTTCGCTTCAGACGGTTATTGCCCGCAACCTTTTGTGGCAGCCGCCGATCTCGCAGCTAAAACGGAATCAATTCAAATTGGCGTACTTCCTATTGCTGGGTTAACGCACCCTATGTACCTCGCGGAAGACGCTGTTGTCCTTGACAACTTGTCGGCGGGTCGGGCCGTTGTTGCCCCGATCAACGCGGTTGATTATGAGCGTCGAGCTTACGGTATAAGCGAGAGCGACTACCGGGAGAGATTCCGCGAGAGTATCGAAATAATGATGAAGTGTTGGTCGCCGAAACCCTTCCGGTATGAAGGTAGTCATTGGACTGTCCCCGCAGGAATGCCAGAACATGAAGGCTCAATCCCCTCCGGGAATATTCTCGTGCAGCCGCGTCCAGCCCAATTTGAGATGCCATTCGTACTAGGCGGGTTTTGGCAGTACGGACGAGAGTTAGCGGCTGAAATGGGACTGCCTGTCATTCTGGGAGCAATTTCCGACAATGATGCTCTAGGAAAGTTGTGGTCGGAGTACGAGTCTGTGGCTCCGTTCAACCCGCGTCGACCAAAAATGCTGATTCGTGACGTGTATGTTTCTGTCGGCGAGGACCCTCTGGCGGAAATTGATGGCATGATGACATACCAGTTTCAAAGGTATGCCGATTGGGGTTTGTGGCAGGGAGACCCCAGCGACCTGAAAAGTTTAAGTGACTCTTCTCTGATAGTTGGAAATCCTGAAGAGGTTATGGCAAAAATTGCTAACCTGGATAAAGTTCACCATCTCGATAATTTAATCTGCCGTATGCACTTTCCGGGTATGCCATTGCATCAGTTACTTTCCTCTATGAATCTTTTTGCTAGAGAGGTCATGCCCGAGTTTCGAATGCCAGATTTGCCCGAGCAAATAAGAAAAGGCGTATGACACATCGATCAGGATGTTTGTAAGTCACGGTATGAATTCAGATCCATGAACGAAGTCTTCATCGTAGGGGGCGTCCGGACGCCCTTCGGTCGGTATCGCGGTGCGCTAGGGGGCGTGCGGCCCGACGACCTTTTAGCACTTACGATTCGCGGAGCGCTGAGTGAAACGCGACTACCAGCCGAAGCCGTCGACGAAGTGATCGTGGGGTGTGCCAATCAGGCTGGCGAGGATAACCGGAATGTCGCGCGCATGGGATTACTTTTGGCGGGACTGCCGGTATCAGTTCCTGGATACACGGTAAACCGTCTTTGCGCTTCTGGTCTAACGGCAATCACATCTGCCTACCTTCAGATTGTAGGACAGGAGTCCGATGTCGTCCTTGCCGGAGGAGTTGAGTCAATGTCTAGAGCCCCGTGGGTTACAGCCCGACCGATCAAGGCATTCTCGAGTCCGACCGAGACTGCTGACAGTGCACTTGGTTGGAGGTTCATCAACCCAGAGATGGCGCAGGTCGATGAGGGGAACGCGACCGTGTCGTTGGGTGAGACGGCTGAGCGGGTCGCAGAACTCAGCGGAATATCACGTCAACGATCTGATGCGTTCGCTGTGCGCTCCCACGAGCGGGCGGTCGCGGCTCAGGAGCAGGGCGACTTCGATTCAGAGATAATCCCGGTAATGACCGAGGGGGGGACAGTCAAGATAGACGAGGGCCCGAGGATTGATTCGTCACCCGAAGCCATGGGTGCCTTGGCACCCGTTTTCCGCTCGAATGGAATTGTCACTGCCGGCTCGGCGTCGCCACTCTCTGACGGTGCTGCTGCAGTCGTCGTAGCGTCCAGGAAGGCAGTTGAACGGTGGGGCCTTACTCCGGTGGCGGTGGTTCGCGGCAGTGCTTCAGCTGGAGTCGCTCCGTCTCTCATGGGCCTTGGGCCGGTGGCCGCGACGGAGAGACTTCTCAATCGAGTCGGGTTCACTATGGACCAGATTGACGTCATGGAGATCAATGAGGCGTTCGCGCCGCAGGTACTTGCTTGTCTGGATCGTCTCGGAGTTGACGAGGAGCGGGTCAACTTGTGCGGAGGAGCGATTGCTTTGGGTCATCCACTGGGAGCATCGGGAACCCGGCTCACCCTCACTGCTGTTAGGCAACTGCAGGCGGGTGATAGGCACCTTGCTCTCGTCACGCTGTGCGTAGGGGTTGGACAGGGTACGTCGCTATTACTGGAGAAAGTGTGACGGGCACGCAAGGTCCTCTCGAGGGAATCACAGTGCTGGAATTGGGAGCTCTTGTGGCGGCCCCGTACTGCGGCATGCTCCTGGCTGATATGGGTGCGGATGTCATTAAAGTAGAGCCACCTGACGGCGACATGTCTCGTTACTTCGCTCCTTTTATGGAGGATGAAAGCACCTTCTTCATGTCCGTCAACCGAGGAAAGCGCAGTGTGCGCTTGGATTTGAAGGATCAAGCCGACAGGGAGTGCGCGCAGACTATTGCCTCACGGGCCGACGTCTTGCTACACAATTTTCGATCGGGTGTGGTCGATCGGTTGGGTCTTTCGTACCAGGAGCTAGAACCATTCAATCAGAAACTGGTTTACTGCGGGATATCCGGCTTCGGGCCCACCGGACCCATGGCCGCTCGGCCCGGCATCGATCTGCTGTTTCAAGCGGAATCGGGAATGTTAGCGATCACGGGGACCGAAGCCGGGCCACCGGTGAAGGTGGGCACGAATGCTGCAGACGTATACGCAGCGACCAATGCGGCCTTCGCCATTTCCTCCGCGTTGGTTCAGCGAGCCTCGTCTGGTCGGGGAACCGAAATCCACGTCTCTTTGCGTGATGCGTTCCTTGCCCTGCAGGCGTGCTGGTTCACTTCCTATTTGGCGACTGGTGAGCAACCATCACGTCGGGGATCTGGCTCGCCATTTACCGCTCCCACTGATGTCTATCACGCTCAAGACGGCGAGATCGTCTTGGCGGTTGTGAATGACAAACACTGGCGCATGTTTTGCCAAGCACTCGAACTCTCTGACCTTGTCGACGATCCTCGGTTAGCGACCAATGCTTCTCGGGTGGAACATGCCGAATTTCTTCGTGACAGGGTGGAGGTGGCACTCAGCAAACGAACTGTTCCTCAATGGCAAGAAATCCTTGATGCAGCCGGCATTCCGGTCGGTCGAGTCTTAACATACGACGACGTCTGTAGTGACGAACAGATTGAGTTCAACGAGATGATCGTTGAACTTGACCATCAAAGTCTGGGCACGATTCGTGTTCAAGGTTCACCGATGTGGCTGTCTGGGGCCAAGCAGATGACGCGCATTCCTCCACCGACTCTTGGTCAACATACAACGGAGATCTTGCAGGAGTTCGGTTGTTCACGAAAAGCCCTACAGGATTATGAAAGGTGACCCTAGATAGCGGCCTCACTGACGGCGGTGGGGTGCTCGTGCTGGGCCAGCAGGTCGGGCAGGGTGAGATCCTCAGTGAGATTTGTAAGCAATTCCAGACCCGGTCCGAACAGTTCCTTCAGCTCCGGTCCTATTCGGGCATATATCTTTTGGACGTAGATGTCATGCCGAATGTAACTGCGAACGAGTCCCACGAGGTGGCGGTGGCTGGCAGCGATTCCGGACCACTCCGCTCTATCGACCGAGGTGGCCCACACGATCTGATTTCCATCGACCACGACCGCGAAATGGCGATTGCGGTGGCTGGGGTACAGAGAGTCACCATTGGATTGGTGACGAAACACGTGCCCGTTGGGGATGGAGATATCGCCTTTACCGAATCCGAGCACGACGAACTGCACCTCCCGGTCAGCCGCGGCGCGAATGCTGGCAGCCAGTGCAGTCATTTCTGGTCCCCACGCCGACAGGTACACCTTCTCGTGAGCGCAGTCAATCGCCTGTCGAGCGACGTTAAGTATTTGCTCATGCCCACGCAGTCCATTAACTACCTCCGGAAAGGAGGTCTGCGGGGTGTTGTTCATCACCAGGGCCGAGGTGACTGCCGTCTCGGCTCTGTCCATGCGGCATTGAAAATCGCTGCGCAGTTTGTCGAGCACTTCGGCCGGCGGAGTAGCGGAGAATCTTTGCGGATCTGCGTCGACCTGGAACGCGATCCCACGCGCTTGGAGTTTACGAAGTGCTTCGTAGATCTTGGGCTGAGGAACTCCCGTCGCCTTAGACAAGGCGTAGGCAGTTTGGCCGTAGGCGCTCAACAGGCCGGCGTATGTTCGCGCCTCGTAACTGGAGAAGCCCAGAGACTGAAGTGCAGTGGGAAGCGTATCGGCAGGCGTCACGTTTTTTGTCTCCTGCTCTCGCGTCTTCGCCGACGTTCCCGAGTTACGCTCATAGAGACGAAGCCTAGCGGGGCCGTACCCGTCTGGAAAAGGGAGGGAGGAGGACAGAGTGGATAGAAGCCTTGAGGAGGTCACTTACGAGGTGGATCGCGGTCTCGCATGGATTACGATCAATCGCCCCGATCGCCTGAACGCCTTCACTGCCCGCACGATTGATGAACTGATCCACTGCTTCAAGCGGGCGTGGGGTGACAAGCTCGTGGGGGTTGTCGCCTTGACGGGAGCTGGCGACAAGGCATTTTGCGTTGGCGGTGATCAAAAACAGCGACAGGAGTCCGGGGACTACGGCCCTAGTGACTATGGCGTGTTCCAAGATGAGTACCTGCAGCGGTTGATCCGTGATATCCCGAAGCCCGTCATTGCAGCGGTGAATGGGTACGCCATCGGTGGTGGCCAAGTGCTTCACGTCGTGTGCGATCTATCGATTGCAGCGGATAGTGCGCAGTTCGGCCAAGCTGGCCCGCGAGTGGGATCATTCGACGCCGGCTTCGGCACCGCGTACCTGGCGCGAATTGTGGGTGCTCGTCGGGCGCGCGAGATCTGGATGCTTTGTCGACGGTATTCGGCGCAGCAGATGATGGATTGGGGACTCGTCAACGCTGTAGTTCCCAATACCCAATTGTACGAAGAGGTTCGTGCATGGGCTGATGAGATGCTCGACTTAAGTCCCACTGCGCTGAAGGTAATCAAGCACTCTTTCAACGCTGATAGTGAGTCCATCGCAGGAATATCTGCGATGGCGTTCGATGCTCTTGGGATCTTTACTGGAACATCGGAATCAAAAGAGGGCGTTGACGCCTTTGTAAATAAGAGGACACCTGATTTTAGGGAATTCCGTTGACTCAGCGCGCTGCCGTCATTGGAGCCGGCACTATGGGATGCGGAATAGCCTACGTCCTTTGCCGGTGTGGGTACCGCGTCGAAGTGGTGGATCCAGACTTGTCTAGCAGGGAGTCCTGTGTGGCTACTTTTCGACATGTCTCTCAGCGTGCGGTGGAGCGCGGACTTGCCTCCGAAGACGATGCCGAGGAAGCCTTCAATCTTATGACATTTCACGATGTGATGACTGAGGTCGGCAGGGGGCCGGACCTGGTCATTGAGGCGGTTCCTGAGGAGCTCGACTTGAAGCGCCGAGTCTTGAGCCAAGCTGAGGAGCGTGGTCCCGCGTTACTGGCCTCAAACACGAGCAGCATCTCAATCGATCTGCTGGCTAAGTCGCTTTCAAATCCTCAATCATTCTTGGGCTTGCACTTCTTCAATCCCGTGTGGTCCAACCCGCTACTGGAGATCGTTACAGGAGGTAGCACCGATGAGGGGTCTTTGGCGTCAGCGCGGCGGTTGGCTCAGCTGATTGGAAAGGAACCTATCGTGGTGCGAGATAGCCCCGGATTTGCATCAAGCCGCTTGGGAGTCGCTTTGGGTCTTGAGGCCATCCGCATGGTCGAGGAGGGGGTGGCTTCTCCAGCAGACATCGACAAGGCCATGGAGGTGGGATATAGCCACCCGATGGGACCGCTGCGGCTTACGGATCTGGTTGGTTTGGACGTGCGGCTCGGGATCGCTAGAAATCTAGAACGTGAGTTCGGCTCGAGATTCGCCGCGCCCTCACTCTTGGCCGAAATGGTTGCAGGTGGTCGACTGGGAAAGAAGTCCGGGCACGGTTTTTTCAATTGGTGAAAAACGCTTGCCGCAGTGTGCAGGGTTACCTATAGTTCTGGGGTGTACCTACTGGGGTAAGCATGAAGGAGGTTCGGATGCAGGATCTTGAAGTTGGTGTC
>MDTB01128089.1_pt1 | contig 12775 bp, 8 predicted proteins | sample 811161 | NCBI WGS metagenome assembly MDTB01 (sample SAMN05326650, study PRJNA326480) | marine metagenome | isolation source: seawater | place: Mediterranean Sea | collected 2009 | reverse complement strand
TCCTTGAGAATTGAAAATATCAACTTGAAAATAAAGCGCTGCGGTCATCATGACGGGTGGGATAGATGAGAGTAAAACATAGATAGGAAAAAAAGGGTCCGTTAATGCAAATCCTAACGATTTTGAGGGTTCTGTATTGTCTGGAATTCTATCCAATGGTTGACGTTTTTTTAATGTGATCCCAATTAGGGAAATCGGCAAGTAACATAAAAGAATAATCATTGAAAAAAAGATAAATGTTATTTTAATTCCAAATGAATAGAATAAAAATAAAAACAGTGCAGGAAAAAGAAATTCCGACAATGGATAACCCAGCTGAGTCAAACTTAGTGCCGCACCTCTTTGGTGATTAAAGCATTTGATTGTATGCGAGGTCGCGGTTAGGGTTAATGCGCCTTGTCCAAATAGTCGCATAAAAAATAACGCTACAAATAAACTGATTTTGTGGGTAGAAAAAGCAAAGCCAAGCAATGCCATTGAAAAAAATATTGCATTAAATATCACACTTCGTTCAGGCGCCCATTGGTCAATTTTTCGGCCAATGAATGGAAGAAGAAATGAAGCGGTCAATGTTGCAAACGAATAAATACTAGCAAAGGTTAACGGCGAGATCCCCAGCGTTTTACAAATAGCTGGAATACCCAGTGAAATTAAGAATGTTTGTCCAGGTGCAGAAAAAAAGACCCCTGCAATTGAGAATAGAAAAAAGTAAGATGAGGATTTTAATAAATGGTAATAACTAGCGATCATTCAGTGATAAGTTACCCTGAATTTTTAAAGTGCTATGTTTAACATTTTGCTTAAATTCATCGGACGATGAAATTTCAGTTGTCAACAACTGATTCAATTGATCAATTTCTGAAAGGGTTAAATATTCAAAAAGCAGCAAATCATTGCCAGCAATTACAGCACGTCTAGCAATGGTTAATTTATCGTTATAAATTTCCTTAAGGGCACCCATATTTAAATCATCAGTGATAATTAATCCATTAAAGTTCATTTCTGATTTTAATATATCAATATGCTTTTTCGACAAACTGGCCGGGAATTTAGGATCGACATGATGAATCATTAAATGGCCAATCATTACCATAATAAATGGGGATTCATTGTTATCTATAATCGTATGGTAGGGCATGTAATCATAATTATTATGGTTTTTTGATATGTCGGGTAAAAAGTAATGAGAATCAACAGGTGTAGAGCCATGGCCAGGAAAATGTTTAAGGGCAAAATAAAGTCGTTTTTGTTTATGAGCATCAAAAAGTTTTTGGGTACACTTAGAGATTTTCTTTTGATTATCACCAAAGCAGCGTTTATAACGACAAATACTGGATTGATGAATTAGCGGTGCAATATCAACGACACCACCAAGGTTTAGGTTAATGCCGATATCATCAAGTTGGTTAGAAATGGATTGAGCAATGGCCGATTGCGAGGCATCATCCAATTGACAAAAACGTTCCGGTGAAGGTGTTTTTAAATTAAATGTGGCATCCGTAAGGCGATTTACGATACCCCCTTCATGATCAATTGCTACAAAAATAGGGGTGTCTTTCCTTAAATAATTTACCAATGTTTTAAGTTGTTTTTTATTGACAATATTTCGTTTAAATAAGATCACACCGCCAATCAATTGCGAATCAATTTTTTCTTTTAACTGAACCACAGTAGGGTCTGTGGGTAAAGTTCCCTTAAACCCCGTAATAATCATTTTTCCTGGAGAAACAGCGTCGCAATGAATAGCCATGAAAATAAATAAACTTAAAAATATTGTCCAAATTTGATTTTTCATATTATATTTATCTTACTTTATAATACAGGAGTATAATTTGTCACATAGAAAAGGGTTTGGGCCACATTTAATGATCGATTTGTATCAATGTGACATCAATAGTTTGAGCTCAGTTGATCAGTGTTTCAAACTATTGGATGAGTTGCCCAATAAAATTGGAATGACCAAGATTACAATGCCACATGTATTTCCTTATGAAGGGCAAGTGCCTGAGGATAAGGGCATTACAGGGGCCGTAATTATTGCAGAAAGCCATTTAACGGTTCACACATTCCCATTAAAATCATACGCATTTATTGATGTTTTTTCCTGCAAGCCATTTGATACCGATTTTGCGACTCAATATTGCATTGAATTATTTTCATCTCAAGCTCCGGATGTCCACTTAACCATGCGTGGGAAAAACTTCGTTAGTTCCGCATTAGTTCACATTTAGTATAAATCGATGGCTTGGGGTATGGAGCCTCTGGGAATTTCAAAAAATTGAACTTCAATCCAAATGTTCACACTGACTTCATTAAAATCCAAAGACAATCGTGGTGGGGGGTCAATATCAAGAAGCTTTGTTAATGGATTTGCATCATATATTTTTAAATCACTATCTTGGATAACTGTAGCATCATAGATGTTTTTTGTTGCAATCTTAATAACTTGAATATCATAGCCACTGGCAGGTTGAATTTGAAATTTGGCATTATCCCATTTTCTAAAACCAACATCCTCTCGACCCGAGAAGCTGGTTGCAATTTTGTTGGGTTTGATTTGAGTCCACTCCGTATTGCTATTTAGTGTTGCAACTTGTTGAGGGTTAACCCCTGGCCCTGGTAGTATCAAACCAGAATAATCTAACAATAACGCGTTATCGCCAGGGATCCAACTGGCGTTGGTTGGGTCGTCATAATCTCGAAGTCGATAATAAACTTTACTGTAAGGCGATACCGAAACATAAATATTGGTATCTCGAATTGTATTTTTAGTTTGATAGGCTCTGGAGTCGATTAATGCATGAAATAAACTACTTGGGTTCTTTAAATTATTGTAGATATCGTTTAAACGTGAAACCGGATTACTGGTACTAACTTCAATGGATCCCGAATCTTCAATTTTTAACTCAATAATGTCATCAATATAATAGTTTTCCCTATCCGGTTTTTGAATTGTCCATGCCATATTAATTTCAAGTGATTTGGATTCATTATAAGTTGCCTTAGCTGTTCTACCCATTAATTGAGTGGCCGATACGTCACCTTTCTCAACGGCCGAGATACCGTAGTCGCCACTTGGAATAAGGGTATCAATTTTTGTTTTTGTATTCCCCGTGTCCAAACTTGCATAGGATTTAATTTCTTCAACATTATGAGTAACGGTTCGGTAGTAATGAATAAAAGGTACAAAATCAAGGAAAACAGTCAGGTTTTTATTGACAACAGGCAATAACAGGCGCCAAAAAGTTGAGCTATTTCCAGATACGAAGGCCGGTAATAAATTTGTACCGATATTATGGGTTATACCAGGCGTCATGTTTTGTGTTATATAAGACCCTTGAATATTGCGGGTAGAGCCTTTTGTTACAGGGTTCAAATCAGTAAAGAAGGAAACGGGTGTATTATCATACTCTAGATAAATCCGTTCGAGTTTTTTATCAATATCAAACACAATGGATGTTTTTTCGGGTGGGGCGGAGTCAATTCGGGTTGTGTTTGGCTGAATATAATACCTTAAGTTTGAGTCTTTAAAGAATAGCAAATCTTTGATTGGATTATCTGAAACAAGTTCAGCCGGCGAGTTAACCGGTAAGCGATTGGGTGTGGCTCGCATGGACCCATCTTCCCGGGTCAAGGCACTATCTCCCAATTTATCAACTTCAATAAGGGGGAAGAGTTTAAATGTCAGGTCAACATAAGCCGGCCCGGTGGATAATGCTTTGGCATAGACGCTAAACTGGTCAACGGAAAATTGAACATTTGGACTGGTTTGCTCATCGTATTTGACTAAAATATTATCACTGGCTGGATTATCGAATAAGTTATAGGCATAAACCTGTGCATTGGCCGTTGTTAAACTATGGAAATAGTATTTATTATCAAATTTTGGTTTGATAACAACCTCTTGAATTGAATTAAGAAAACCGCACCAGCGTTTCTGAAAGCCAGAGCCAAGGTACCCTTGGGCACGTAATTTATTGGTAAAGTCGGTATCAAACTTTGCGGTATCATTGTTACCATTGGCAGCAACAAAACTCTCCCAATCACTGGGCCGCATCCAACGGTTAATCCAGTATTCGCCTTCCCGATTTTCTTCAGCGCTGGAAACAAAAAACTTTGGATCAAAAACATGCATATAAAACGTGTAATAGCTATTGATAGAATTGATTCCAAAAAAGTCAATGTATGAAGATGTTTGATCTCTTGTCGGTGAGAAATTTGGATTGCCAAAATTCTTATGTAAGTTTTTAAATTGCTCATTATTGCTTGTAAACTCATTATTGCTTTCTCCAAGAACAATGCTTTCTCCAAGCGCCAGCGGGTAAAGAAGTGCGTTGTTTATGGTTGAAGTATTTTCTTCAAGTACTGTTCCAGAATCTCCAGGGTCTAAAACAGTATTGTTAGTAACCAAATTGATGGTTGGAATGCATTGATTTGTAGAGCCGCCAAAGGTCATTGTGACGTTGCTTTCAAGAGGTAAATTTTCACCACTATCATAAAAGTCTTTAGGGGCCTTATTCCATTGAGCAATGGCTTTTATATTTCCTTCAGAATAATCGACAGAGCCGTCGGGGTTAATAATTTTTACGTCTAGATTATATCCTTTTTCTGCAAACTCAACATAGATTTGAAAATCAGCATTGATATAATTATAAACATCAACATAATTTCCTTCATGACCCTTAATTGGCTCTGCCGCTTGCCATAAATCACCGCCTTCAAACGCCCAGCTTATTCCAATGACAACAGGTTGATCCCGGCGTTGACGCAATGGATTAAGCGTGTAGGTGTTAGCAGAATCTATTATTAAAGGTTGTGCAGCAAATTGTGTGCATCCCCCCCCACCCATCAAAGCACGGCCGTAACAAGGGTTAATTGCCGCTAAAGGACTGTCTTCATTTGCATTGCTGGTAGTGGAAACAAGTGTACCAAAACTCTGTTGATTCCAAAGGTACTCAAAAACACGTTGCCATAGGTTGGTATGATAGGTTTTTTCACTGGCATCATCTAGACAGCCAATGCATTCACGACTATTAAAATTAGATGATGGAGATAACGAGTAAGCCATAAACATGGTTTGATTATCCGCACCAATAACTTGATCATTTCCAACCCCGATTCGAACCGCTTCAGGAATGGAAGCCACGGGCAGCTCTGAGATGCCTTGCTCGATCATTTTTCGAGAAGGTGCAGCTTTAAACAAGCGACCTGAGCCACCAAACCAACAATTGTTGCAGTAAGTAAAATCATTATCAAAATCAAGGGTGCATTTTACCCCTGTACAACCCGGGTTCCCCACGGGTGACTGAAATGTGATTGATGCCCCAGAACTATCTTTAGTATTAGCGCCTCGGCCTCGGATGCTAATGTCTTTAATGTAATGACCGGTGGCTGGAACAACAACAACAAATGCCCCAATACCATTTCGATAATTTCGTGCCAGATGCTTCTTGTAACGCGCATTACCATACCGAGCGATAACTTCAGGGTTGCCAACAAAACCAACTTGGAAGCCTTCTGCCGATGGCTGATCGTACATTGGTGAGAATGGAATAACCGCCCAACCGTGATCTTCCAACTGTTGAACTTGAGCTCGCCAATTGCCGTTTAGTGTTTGAGTTTCGCTAGCAGATGCACAATCAGTCGAAGTCGTTGCTTGTTTGAGGCAAGTTTTGATGCCTGGTGCACTATAATTATAATGGCTATCCCATTCATCATCTTCCCAAATGAATTTTTTCCATTCATTCTTTAAAATATCATAGGCGCCTTCCTCATACTCTTCAATTGTTTTCCTATCATCACCAACAACCTCAGTCCAGGGATCTTCTATCCCCCCGCCATCTTTATTGGATCCCAAATTAGTAATTAACGCATACCCTGAGTTTTTAAACGCTGGTGACCCCACGTCATATGTGCCATCCGAAACTTTATAGGTACCTTTAAGTACAATTTGAACAAAAGTTCGAGTTTGGACAATGCTCGCACTCATGAACAATAAAATAAACAAAATAAATACATACTTAATAAAAGTACGAAGTTTAGTCATAAATTTAATTTTATCAGTATTGAATCTTGAAGGCATAATCATTTATTCTCTTAATATGGTTTTTTTAAAATTTCAAGAAAAGGCATACCAATCGGTACGATCCATTATTAGTTCCGTAAATCACTGGACGGGTCAAGATTATGAACCCGTTGTTAATTCTGGCCAATGGCTTTTAACCAAATTGAAAATCCCTTCACTTTACTCTAATTATTCCCATAATTTAGACTCATTAAACATAAATTCAGAGTTGTTTTCTTTAAGTTTTGACTCACCGATTACATTTGCTGCATTTGAATCTCATTTAGATTCAATTTTATTTTGGCTGAATTTGGGCTGTGGCGGCGGGTGTTTAAAAACAATTAAGTTGGAAAAAGAGGCGGGGAATCAGCGACCGCGGATTCAAAGATTAAAAATCAATGGCAAAGACCATTTGATTAATGCCTTGGGTTTACCGGGGGGCGGCATCCATAAGTTGATTGAAAGCCTGCACCAGTCCGATTTAGTAAAAACAAAACGACCCATTGGGTTTAGTGTAGGTGGCCATTCATTGCAAGATTATAAGGATGTCATTGATGTTATTGTTGATCAACAAAATCAATTGTTTAAGCAGTCCTATATTGAATTAAACATTTCATGCCCCAATACAACAACTGGTAAATCATTGCATGACAATTTAGCTGAATTAGAGCAATGCCTCAATTATATCCAAGCAAAGCAAGATGGCGTTATTGTAATCAAGGTTTCCCCAGATGCAAGTGATAAAAATATATGTGATATTGCGGCATTGGCCAAAAGTTTTAGCCAAGTCACAATTAATGCAGGAAATACGCAATTTAAATCAGAGCAAGAAGTGGGGTTAACCTCCGGCGCAATGTCCATTGGTGGGGGTGGTTTAAGCGGCCCAGTATTATTTGAACGAACTTTGGCAATGGCAAAATTATTATCCCAATTTAATTTGCCCATCATTGCAACCGGTGGAATATCAAGTGCTGATCAGGTGATCGCATTAAAAGAGCATGGGGTAGCTTTGGTCGGAATTGCAACAGGGTTGGTTACCAATCCTTTTATAATTCCCCGTTTAAATTATGCGTTAAAAGATTAATATAACACCTGATTGCAACGGTGAATGATGGTTTTTAATTCGGTAATTTCATTAAAATATTCTTCGAGTTGAAGTTGGTTGATGGTTAATTCATCCGACATGGTATAGTCGTTTATTTGATTTAATGCAGCCGTGAGTTGAGTTTTTGATTTTTTCTTAAAATCTTCGTAGTAATCTCTATATTTTGGGTTTACATTTTTTAATTTAAAACCTTGAAACTCATAATGATCCACCCAAAAATTGGATTCTTTATTAGAGTCTTCATCAACATAGGGGCGCCCAAAGAGTGCCAGTGGCGTTTCATAAACGATATGCGAGTTATCTAAAATCCGATACCTGTTTTTAACAAAAGTTTCTGAAAGTTCTTGAAATTTTTTGTTTTTATTTATCAAAAACGAACTAATGATTTGGTCAGGAAAATCACTATCACTATCATTATAATGAATAACAATATCTATTTGATTATCATTATTTAAGTCAATAAGTTCAACAGACTGAATGATATTGTTTTGGATTTCATTGGATAAGCTTTGATATTCCCAAATTAAATCAACCAAAATATTTCCAGAACTTACAATGCCAATTTTAATGTTTTGTTCAGGTTCAGTCGCATTGTCTTCTTCATACATGTCGGGCGATGGAATCGATTCATCATAAGTAAAAGAAACAATATTGTAAGTGACACCATCTTGGTAAATATCAGTGGTCATAAACGATTGATCAATGATAATTCCCTTTTCAGCAGAATAAGCAAACACTGTAATAAATAACAATAAAAATAAGCGCATCAATTATATTATCATGCGACAACAATTAAATTGTAAAGTAATATGATGAATTATGAGCCATGTGACGAACGAAAAATGGGCCATTTTAAAAGAAAATATGGCAATGCTAGGAATTGATGAAGGCGAGATTAAAGAATCGTTTGTCCTTGGATCTGGCTCCGGTGGGCAAAAAATAAACAATACCCATTCGACGGTTGTTTTATCCTATAAAGATCATCAAGTACGTTGTAAAAAAACACGTAATCGTGACGGTAATCGGTATTTTGCTCGAAAAATGTTGTGTGAAATTATTTCGGATCAATTAGGGTTTCCATCCAAGGATCAACTAAAAATACAAAAATCGATTAAACAAAAAAAACGCCGAAAACGTAAATCTTCTAAAAAGTATTCTTAATTTAAGTTCATTTTAATTATCCGAATCATATCAGAGAAAAAGAAGCTTGAAAAAACAGTATTCAAGTGCAATATTAATAGTATTCCAATATAGAAGTGAAGTGATTCGGTATGATGATAGAGAACAATATAAATGAGCGTTTAAGTCCACCAACGTTTAAACGAAAAGATCGTGATTGGATCGGCATAAGTCCTGTAAAAAAACAGCGTCGTTTGGTTTCGGATAATAATGGAAGGGGGGCCGTCGCTGACAAATGCTTGAATCAATTTGATATGTTTCTAACAATTATTAACTATTTAAATCAATCCGAGTTAGCTCAAATTGCGACCGTAAATAAATCAATTAATAGATTTTGTAGACAGGCATGTTCCTATTTGCCGGCCCGTTTAAATATTAATCCGCTAGAAATTGGGTCACGGTCACTCCCATTTCAATTGACAATCTTAAATCATGTTGATGAGTTAACATTTAATTCAGTTAAGCCCTCATTCATAACACCATTATTAAACATCGGGTTTGGTCTTGATCAGTTAATCAAATTAACCTATTCAGATCGACATGAAATTATTAATGATTTTGATCAGTACAATCTTTCAAATGAAATCATTAAAAAAATACAAGGGGTATCCTTACGAAAAAGTGAACTGGATCTAGGTTGTGAAAATCTAACGTCGGGTAAACTATGTAAAATTATTCAATGGATCGAGAATGCCGGTAAATTAGAGCTAATTCAGGAGTTAACAATTGAGTCAAATCAAATTGAGTTTTTACCCAATAGTATTGTTAAACTGAAAAATTTGAAGTCTTTAAATGTTAACCATAATGAATGCCGCTTATTACCAACAAATTTTGAAAAACTGACTGAACTAGATTCCTTTTATGCAAATGGAAATAAAATTTCTGAGTTGCCCGAAGGCATGTTTGAATGGCCGCATGTAACGCATTTGTATCTCCAGTCCAATTTAATAAGTTCAATATCGGACAATATAGAAAAGTTATCGTCGTTAAACTATTTAAATTTAAGCAGCAATCAATTAACAGTCATCCCAAGGGCCGTGTCGAGATTAAGTGAATTAAGAGAACTTCATTTATATGCCAACCTTATTTGTCGCTTACCCGATAATTTTGGTGAATTAAAATTACTTTATTTTTTAAACTTAAGTTGCAATAAATTAAATGAGGTTCCCGAGAGTATGGGGGAAATGAGGGGTTTAGAAAATTTGGATTTAAAATATAACGATTTAGAGTCACTGCCGTCAACATTTGAAAACCTTAAATCACTAGTCAAAATTTACTTTGATGAAGAAAAAGTAAGGCAAATTCCTGATGGGGTGCGGGCATATTGGAAACAATATGATTAAAATTCAAATTTAAGCCTTCTCATTTGCGAAACTTTTAAATAGAATAAACATTATGGACAAATATGCGTATATATCAAACTCAAACCCAGAAATGATCGAAAATCTTTATAAAGAGTATAAAGATAATCCAGAAAACGTGGATGAAAAATGGCGAGCTTTTTTTGATGGCTTTGATTTTTATTCAACCGTCCAAAGTCAAAATCCATTTCAAGAAACACAATCCAGCCCAATGGCGCTGAAAGAAATTGCTGTTTCCAAATTAATTGATGCCTACCGAACGCGGGGGCATTTAATTGCAAAAACCAATCCAGTGCGAGAACGTCGCCATCATAAATCAGATTTGCAGTTATCGTATTTTAATTTATCAAACGATGATTTGAATCAAACGTTCGAGGCGGGCAAAGAAATTGGCTTACAAAATGCCACACTTTCAACAATCATTGATCGATTAAAGTTAACGTACTGCGACTCCATTGGTGTTGAGTTTATGCATTGCCAAAATGAAAAGTTACGTGAGTGGATGATTTCAAAAATGGAACCACTTTCAAATCACCCAAATTATTCAAAAGAAAAACAACTGCAGATTCTAGACCTGATTAATAAATCTGTGAATTTTGAAAATTTTCTTCAAACCAAGTTTGTTGGTAAAAAACGATTTTCATTGGAAGGTATTGAAGCACTAATCCCATCATTAGATTCAGCGATTAATGTGGGTGCTGATCTAGGTGTTAAAGAATGTGTTTTAGGGATGGCTCATAGAGGTCGACTCAATGTCTTGGTTAACGTTTTTCAAAAAACTTATGAAAATGTATTTTCAGAGTTTGAAGAATCCAATTTTCACGATGATAAGTGGAGTGGGGATGTTAAATATCATCTGGGCCGATCCGCTGATATTACAACCGCCAATGGGCATGATGTCCATTTATCTTTGGTTCCAAATCCATCCCATTTAGAAACTGTAAATCCAGTCGTTACAGGAATTTGTTATTCTAAAATTAAACATTTATATAAAGATGAACTTGCCAGTGTTTTACCAATAATGTTGCATGGCGATGCCGCTTTTTCAGGGCAAGGAGTTAATTACGAATTATCAAATATGTCACAATTGGATGGGTACAAAGTGGGTGGCGCAATCCATATTGTACTAAATAATCAAATTGGATTTACAGCGAACTATAAAGAATGTCGCTCCAGTATCTATTGCACAGATTTAGCCAAAGTTACAGAGTCACCCGTGTTTCATGTCAATGCCGATGACCCGGTTGCCGTTGTTCACGCCGTGGAGTTGGCCGTGCAGATCAGACAAGAATTTAAAATCGATGTTTTTGTTGATATTTTAGGGTATCGTCGATATGGCCATAATGAAGGTGATGAACCAAGGTTCACCCAACCAATGTTATACAAAACCATCTCAAAGCATGATGATGTATATAAAATTTTTCGTAATCAATTACTTGAAAATGGGGTTATAACAGATTCTGAATCAAAAGATATGGTGACTAATTTTAAAAAGACATTGCAAGAAAAGTTAGACTATACCAGAGATAAAAAACCAAAAGTAGAATTGGATATGTTTAAAAGGAAGTGGGCTGGTTTTCGCACCTCTGAAGATAAAGATTTTGAAAAGTCAGTTGAGACTGGGTTTGATAAAAAATCATTGGATAAAGTTGCAAAGGCATTATCTTCAGTCCCGAAAGAATTTAATATTTTTAAAAAATCAGACAAATTATTAAAAGCACGTGAAGATATGTATTATAATCAAAACCAAGTTGATTGGGGGCTTGCTGAACAATTAGCATTTGGTTCACTGATTTCTGAAGGTCACAATGTTAGGCTTTCTGGGCAAGATTGTCAGCGAGGAACGTTTTCTCATCGCCATTCAGTATTGAAAGATGAAGAGAACGAAACGCATTACACGCCTTTAAATCAACTCTCAAAAACAGAGGGGCTTGAAGTACTCAATTCTCATCTATCCGAATATTGTGTTATGGGGTTTGAATATGGTTATTCATTGGCCTCACCACAAGATTTAACGATTTGGGAGGCTCAGTTTGGCGATTTCTCAAATGGCGCACAGATTATGATTGATCAATATTTATCATCATCCGAAAAAAAATGGCAACGAATGAGTGGGTTAACATTACTTTTACCTCATGGCTATGAAGGGCAGGGCCCTGAGCATTCATCGGCTCGATTTGAGCGATACCTTCAATTGTGTGCTGAAAATAATATGTATGTGGTTAATATAACCTCACCAGCGAATTTCTTTCATTCATTAAGGCGTCAACTTAAAAATGATTTCCGAATTCCAATGGTTGTGATGTCTCCAAAAAGTTTATTAAGGCACCCCAAAGTGATTTCGAAAGTTGATGACCTTGTGAAAGGGCGTTTTCAAGAAATAATTGATGATAATATTAAAAGTCCAAAGCGAATTATCTGTTGCACAGGTAAGGTATATTACGATTTACTAGAAGCAAGAGCGGAGTTGAAAAAGAAAGATGTGGCAATCATCCGCTTTGAGCAACTTTACCCGTTACCTAAAAAACAATTAGCCGCACTAAAGAAAAAGTATGCGAAAGCCGAGTGGGTTTGGGCGCAAGAAGAGCCCGAAAATATGGGGCCGTGGGCACATATGATTCGACACATCGATGATGTGAATTGGCATTACGTCGGTCGGGTTGAAAGTGCGTCACCGGCCGTAGGAAGTTCTAAAATTCATAATAAGCAGCAAGCTGAACTAATTAAGAAAGCATTTGCTAAATTAAATTAAGGAGTTAGAAATGAAAGTTGATATTATTGTTCCCGCAGCGGGTGAATCAGTCACCGAGGCCGATATTGCCTCTTGGTCAAAAACAGATGGCGAGTTTGTTGAAATGGATGATGTACTTCTAGAGTTAGAAACAGACAAGGCTTCCATGGAATTAAATGCTGAGACGAGTGGAACTTTGACGATTGTTAAAGATGAAGGTGAAACCGTTCAGGTTGGTGAAGTGATTGGGTTTATTACGCCGGGTGAGGGGAGTGCCACTGATTCAAAAGCAACTTCGGATACCCCTGAAACGCCAGCACCAGTTGAACCATCTC
>MDTB01068046.1_pt1 | contig 12776 bp, 10 predicted proteins | sample 811161 | NCBI WGS metagenome assembly MDTB01 (sample SAMN05326650, study PRJNA326480) | marine metagenome | isolation source: seawater | place: Mediterranean Sea | collected 2009 | reverse complement strand
TCGATTGTAGCGGGAGCTGGACTCGAACCAGCGACCTTCGGGTTATGAGCCCGACGAGCTACCTACTGCTCTATCCCGCGATGTGGATTGCAAAATTACAAAACTTCTCTGATATAGCAATAGCTCTTCGGCAATCCTTACCTTTGTAACATGCATAAAGCAGGTTTTGTCAATATTATTGGAAGTCCTAATGTGGGAAAATCAACCTTATTAAATGCCATATTGGGTCAAAAGCTTGTTATTACCAATGCCAAAGCACAAACCACACGCCATAGAATTCTAGGTATGCTTAATACAGATGATTATCAGCTTATATTATCAGATACTCCTGGGATTATTCAGCCTGCTTACAAGCTTCAAGAGAGTATGATGGATGCCATGCAGTCTGTTTTCGATGATGCAGATGTATTGGTTTATATGGTAGAAATAGGTGAAAAAAAGTGTAAAAATGAAAGTGTTATTAAACGTCTCTCCAAAACTGACAAGCCCCTTTTCTTAGTAATTAACAAAATTGATAAGGGGAACCAAAGTCTACTAGAAGAAACTATTGATGCTTGGAAAGAACAATTACCCAACGCACAAATAAGGAGTATTTCTGCTCTTGAAAAATTTCAAATTAAGGAATTGGTGATGCAATTGGTAGCATTATTACCGGAACACCAACCCTATTTTCCAAAGGACCAGCTTTCAGATAAGTCCGAACGTTTTGTGGTAAATGAAGTTATTCGTGATAAGATTTTGTCTAACTATGACAAAGAAATTCCTTACTCAGTTGAGGTTTACACAGAACATTTTAAGCAAGAAGACAGCATCTTAAAAATCAGCGCAGTTATATTTGTAGAGCGCAATTCTCAAAAAGGAATTTTAATTGGCCACAAAGGCACCGCACTAAAAATGGTAGGAACACAAGCCCGTAGTGATTTAGAAAAATTTTTTCAAAAAAAAGTACATCTTAAGCTTTTTGTTAAAGTGAATAAAGATTGGCGTTCAAATGCCAATTCGCTAAAACGTTTTGGATATTAAAAAAACTATAATCCTAAGCTGTAAAAAAGAATTATGCGAAACCTAGTTGCAATTGTTGGAAGACCTAATGTTGGCAAATCCACTTTATTTAATCGAATGGTGCAGAGACGCGAAGCCATTGTTGATGCAGCAAGTGGAGTTACACGGGACAGACAATATGGTAAAGCCGATTGGAATGGGTGTGAATTTATTTTAATTGATACGGGAGGATACGTTGTTGGTGGTGATGATGTCTATGAAAAAGAAATTGACCATCAAGTTGAAATTGCTATTTCAGAAGCAGATGCTATTATTTTTATGGTTGATGTAGAAACAGGAATAAATGTCATGGACCAGGAAGTAGCCAAATTACTTCGAAAATCAAACAAGCCAGTTTTTCTCGTTGTAAATAAGGTAGATAATGCAAAACGCGTCACTAAATCTGCAGAGTTTTATGCCTTAGGTATTGATAATTTATTCCATATTTCTGCTATAAATGGGGGAGGTACTGGCGATTTATTAGATTCTTTAGTTTCTACTTTGCCAGAAAAGAGTACAACCATAGTTGATGAATTGCCCCGTTTTGCAGTGGTTGGAAGACCCAATGCGGGGAAATCTTCTTTTGTGAATGCACTTGTTGGCGAGCCTAGGAATATCGTTAAAAATGAGGCCGGGACTACTCGAGATAGTATCGATACAGTTTACAAACAATTTGGTTTTGAGTTTTGCCTAGTAGATACTGCAGGTATTCGAAGAAAAACTAAAGTAAAAGCTAATATTGAGTTTTACTCTGTTATGCGTGCTTTACGATCAATTGAATTTTCGGATGTGTGCATGCTCGTTTTTGATGCTAATAGATCCTTTGATTCGCAGGTTAAAAACATTTTTTGGTTGGCAACCCGAAACCACAAAGGGATTGTGATTTTAGTAAATAAGTGGGATTTGATTGACAAAGATACTATCAGCACCAAGAAACTTGAAGCACACATACGCGAACAGATATCTCCTTTTGTAGATGTACCCATAATTTTTGTTTCTTCCCTAACCAAGAAACGTGTCTTTAAGGCTATAGAAACGGCTGTAGATGTGTATAAACGCCGCTCACAACGCATTCCAACACGGAAACTGAACGACTATATTCTTCCTATAATTGAAAAAAACCCTCCTCCAGCAATAAAAGGTAAATATGTCAAAATAAAATTTGCAACCCAATTACATTCGCATCATCCCCAGTTTGCCTTTTTCTGCAATCTGCCCCAATACATTAAAGACCCTTATAAAAGGTTTTTGGAAAATAAACTCAGGGCTGAATACGATTTCAGTGGGGTAACGATAGATATTTTTATTAGAAAGAAATAATTAAAGCTCTGCCTTTATTCGAAGTAAATCTTGACGAATTTTTTGCAGTTTCTTTAATACGCCGATATTTCCTTTTTTTTCTCTAATAAGTTCTTTTTTGGCGCCTTCATGTGTAAATCCACGCTCCTTAATTAGACTAAATATCAACTCAAATTTTTCAATGTCTTTTGCTGAAAATTTACGTGTTCCACTTTGGTTTTTTTTTGGATTAATAATTTGAAATTCTTTTTCCCAAAAACGTATCAAAGAAGGTTTTACATCGAATGCTTCAGCCACTTCTCCTATGCTGTAATACAATTTTTCAGGTAAATTATGTCGCATTAGTCGAGCGATTGGTTCTCTCGGTTGGCAGCCTCTAGCATGGCCTCAAATTCTTCAGGGTTAAGGTCACCAGAAAAGAAATTAATGGGATTGATTGCTTTGTTGTCTTTAAGTATTTCATAATGAAGGTGAGGTGCTTGTGATCGACCGGTATTCCCAACATATCCAATAATATCACCACGCTTTACTCGCATACCACGCTTTACATTGTAATCGCTTAGGTGGGCATATAATGTTACATAACCATAACCATGGTCAATACGTATATGCTTTCCATAGCCAAAAGAACGGTTGTCTGCTCTCGTAATCTTGCCATTACTTGTAGCGTAAACAGGTGTTCCTCTTGGTGATGTAAAATCCATACCCTTATGTTTGCGGCGTGCTTTTGTGAAAGGATCTGTACGCCACCCATAACCAGATGCCATACGCCTTAAATCATCGTTTTTGATAGGTTGAATAGATGGAATTGCAGCTAATAATTTTTCTTTATCAAGTGCCAACCGTTGTACTTCATCAAATGACTTTGACTGAATAACCATCTGTTTGGATAAAATATCAAGTTGTTTTGTGGCGCTAATAATCAAGTCTGAATTGGCATAACCCTCAAGATTTTTATATCGGTTTACACCTCCAAAACCAGCTTTCCTAACATCATCAGGTAATGGGTTGGTTTCAAATACCACACGGTAAATTTGGTTATCACGCTCCTGCAAGTGAGCAAGGACTTCTTCGACATTGTCCATTTTAAGTTGTAGTTGCTCGTAGTTAAGTTTGTAGTTTTCCAGTTCCCTTTTTTGCACTATTTCCGTAGGAGTACTAATAGCAGGTGTGGAAAGTAAAAAAAATACGAAGACTGTACCAAAAAGGGCAGAAGCACATAGAAAAGACAAGACATTCCTAACTTTTCGGCGATTTTTAACTTCTATTTTTCGATATGATAGACTCTCATGGTCGTAGTAATACTTAACCTTTGCCATTCCGTAAAATGTACTATTTTTACTGTGCTAAATTAGTGTTCACAACAAATATACGTAATTAGCATCAACCTTTATATGGTTTCATGAAAGCAAAAGATATACGCGCAAAGTTTCTAGACTTTTTCACTAATAAAGGCCATAAGATCGTAGCCTCTTCACCTATGGTAATGAAAAATGACCCGACGCTAATGTTTACTAATGCCGGAATGAACCAGTTCAAGGAATACTTTTTAGCAAACAAAATTGCTACTGACAAAAGTATTGCCGATACTCAGAAGTGTCTACGAGCTTCAGGCAAGCATAACGATCTTGAGGAAGTCGGAAAAGACACCTACCACCATACCATGTTTGAGATGCTCGGAAACTGGAGTTTTGGAGACTACTTTAAAAAAGAAGCCATTGGTTATGCCTGGGAGTTTCTTACCCAAGAGATGCAAATCGATAAAAACGATTTGTATGTAACCGTATTTGAAGGTGACGATACTGAAGACCTTTTAAAAGATGACGAAGCCATTTCTTTTTGGGAATCACATATTGCACCCGAACGTATTCTGATGGGTTCCAAAGCAGATAATTTTTGGGAAATGGGCGACCAAGGGCCTTGTGGCCCATGTTCTGAAATTCATGTGGACATCAGGCCTGCAGAGGACAAAGCTAAAGTTGACGGTGCCACGCTTGTCAATATGGATCACCCGCAAGTAGTTGAAGTGTGGAATTTGGTATTTATTGAGTTTAATAGAAAAGCCAGTGGTTCACTTGAAAAATTGCCCGAAAAGCACGTTGATACAGGTATGGGATTTGAACGACTTTGCATGGTGGTTCAAGGCGTACGGTCTAATTACGACACTGATGTGTTTACTCCTCTCATTCGTGAAATCGAAACCCGTACAGCTTCCGATTACGGGAAAAAAGAGGAGGTCGATATAGCCATTCGCGTTATTGCGGATCACCTTAGAGCAGTTTCTTTTTCCATTGCCGACGGTCAATTACCTTCCAACAACGGAGCAGGTTATGTCATACGACGTATTCTACGACGTGCCATCCGCTATGGCTATACTTTCTTGGAGCAAAAAGAACCTTTTATTTTTGCTTTGGTCAAAACCTTATCCGATCAAATGGGAGATGCCTTTACCGAGCTTAAAGACCAGCAAGATCTTATTCGAAATGTCATCAAGGAAGAGGAACAATCATTCTTAAAAACCTTATCGCAAGGCTTGGTAATGCTTGAGCAACTCATGAAATCCAACGCCGGAAAACAACTCTCGGGAACAAAGGCTTTTGAGTTGTACGATACCTTTGGTTTTCCCGTTGATTTGACAGCGCTTATTTTGTCTGAAAACAACATGACCCTAGATAAGGATGCATTTGCAACCGAAATGGCGCAACAAAAAGCACGCTCTAAAGCAGCAGCTCAAGTTGAAACCGAAGATTGGATCGATATTAGAGAAGACGATGAACAGGAATTTGTGGGCTATGACTTGCTGAAAACACCTGTTAAAATCGTCAGATACAGAAAGGTTACTACCAAAAATGGCAGCTTATTTCAGTTGGTTTTCAACCTTACTCCTTTTTATCCAGAAGGGGGTGGTCAAGTAGGCGATAAGGGTTATTTAGAAGCGTCAAATGGAAATGTCACCTATATCACCGATACCAAAAAAGAAAATAACCTAATTATTCACGTTGCCAATCAATTGCCAGCAGACCTCAACGGTACTTTTACTGCAGTAGTTGATGAGCAAAAGCGTAATGCTACTGCTGCTAACCATACGGCTACACACTTGCTGCATCAAGGGTTACGTTCGGTACTTGGCGTGCATGTTGCGCAAAAAGGATCTATGGTACGCTCGGGATATTTACGTTTCGATTTTTCACATTTTGCCAAGCTAACTACAGATGAGTTGAATGCTGTAGAAGCCTTTGTAAATGCACGAATTCAAGAACAAATTGATTTAGATGAACAACGTAATACGCCTTTTCAACGAGCTATAGACAATGGTGCCCTTGCCCTTTTTGGCGAGAAATATGGCGATACGGTTCGCAGTATTCGCTTTGGCGAATCTGTTGAGCTATGTGGTGGTACACATGTGAAAAATACAGCAGCACTTTGGCATTTTACTATAGCGGCTGAAACAGCGGTTGCATCAGGTATTAGACGTATAGAAGCTGTTACGGCTAATGAAGCAAAAAAACGGGTTTACAATCAGGCAGACACCTTTAAAAAATTAAAAAGCCAGCTTAAAAACCCACAAGATGTTATTGCAGCTGTTGCGGCTTTGCAGGATGAAAACAGCAAGCTTAAAAAAGAAGTTGAAACGCTTAACAAGCAATTTGTAGCACAGCTTATTACAGAACTGCAGAATAACAGTCTGATTGAAGGAGAAATGTCTGTCATTATAGCGGAGGTTCATTTGGATGGCTCCGGTCTTAAAGACGCTCTTTTTAAACTTGGTCAAAATCACCAAAAGTTAATTGCCGTACTGGGAAGTAAGAAAGGGAACAAACCCTTATTATCTTGTTATGTTTCCAAAGCACTTGCTGAAAAGGGTACTTGGCAAGCCAATACTATCATCAAAGAAATCAGTCCTCATATTCAAGGCGGGGGTGGTGGACAACCATTTTTTGCAACAGCGGGAGGTAAGAATCCTAATGGTATTGCGGCTGCCTTGTCAGCAGCAAAGGATTTACTCCTTAGCTAGTTTGATGGTGGATAAGCCGCTAAAATATCAGTTACAAACGCATTGATTTTTGCTTCGCGTTCTTGTGGTGTACCGCTACTCAACCTGCCAACGCCTTTTCCTTGCCAAATTAATTTTTTGGAAGCCGCATCAATAAGGTCAATATAGAGGACACCACTCGTTGTGGTGTTTATATTGTATGGGCGATTAAATCCCCAACCCCAACCCATGCCTCCATAGGGGCCATAGAATGGACCACCCCAGCCAACATAGCTTTCACTAACAAGCACATTTTTCTCTGCCTTGGTGTGAAAATTAACCAAAACATTGGGTGTTTCTGAAGCAACAAAGCCTTTTTCTGCAAGTGTATTTTCAAGGGCTTTTAGGATCCGTCTTTTGTCTAGGTCTGAAATTTTAGCATCGTCAATTCCAGGTTTGAAAAAAGCAAAAGCATTATAAGAACTAAAATCAACGCCAGTGTCATAATCTGTACTAACGCGGATAGTAGCACAAGAAGTGAGCATGAGTGCCGCCGTGATGTATAAAAACCGTTTCATAATTGAATTTTTCTAAAAATAAACAAAAAACATGCCGAATGTGTATTTAAATATAAATACATATAATCACGTATTTTTGGATGTGCACAAACCAATCGCTATAAACGAATACTTGCCACTTCCTGAATTTGAGGAAAAAGGAGTGTCGGTATATCTCAAACGGGAAGATTTAGTTTTTCCACTTGCTTCTGGAAACAAATGGCGTAAACTCAAGTATAATTTTAAAGCTTTAAAAGCTTCTTCTTTTAAAGGAATGCTCACGTTTGGCGGCGCTTTCTCCAATCACCTTTCTGCAGCTGCTGCGCTTGCCGCTCAGGAACAAATTCCCATTGTCGGTATTGTTAGGGGAGAAGAACTTGCAAATAAACCATTAAACCCTACTTTGTTGCAGTGCCAGGCCAATGGCATGCAGTTGATTTTTGTAACAAGAGCTGAATACAAACTAAAAGCCCTTGGTGAAACAGTAAGTCAGATTGTGGCTGCGAAAAATCTATTTGTTGTGCCTGAGGGCGGCACCAACAAACTTGCGGTTAAGGGGTGTATGGAAATTTTGGCAAAAAACGATGTTCGTTTTGATGTTATCGGTTGTGCTGTAGGTACTGGGGGTACCTTAGCGGGTTTAGCAGCGTCAGCTGCCGCCCATCAAAAAGTTGTGGGTTTTCAAATGGTTGATGATGCCACAATCCCAGACCGTATTCGTACCTTTGTAACAAGTGATAATTGGGAACTCATAAGGCACCTGTCCTATGCTGGTTACAGCAATGCCGATAAAAGACTTGTTACATTTGCCAACGAGCTAAACAAAAAAACAGGCGTACTATTGGATCCTATTTACACGGCACCCATGCTGTTTCAGCTGGTGCAAATGATAAAAGACAAAACATGGTCGTTTGGAACAAATATTTTACTGATTCACACTGGTGGAACGCAGGGAATCGCTGGCTACAATTATCAGTATCAATCGCAATGGCCAGAACCCTAATCTATTTCCTTATCGCACTCCTGCTTACTTCCTGTGGCACAAAAAAAGTGGTTTACAATGGTGAAGTAAAGCGAAACGCTAAAAAAATCGAAAACAAGTCACCAAAGCAAACAGCAAAAAAGCTTGTTGATATGGATCCTCATATGCGTATGAAAGTTTACGTACTCCAGTATGCCCCACTCGCGCAAAATGAGATGAAAAAATTTGGAATACCCGCCAGTATCACCTTAGCACAAGGGCTATTGGAGTCGCAAGCTGGTGTTGGAAAGTTGGCAATTAAGTCTAACAACCACTTCGGTATAAAATGTCATAAGGGTTGGCGTGGACCTAGAGTTTCTCACGATGACGATGCAAAAGGAGAGTGTTTTCGTAAGTATAAAAAAGTAGCACAGTCCTACAGGGATCACTCTGAGTTTTTGCGTTACAGAGACCGTTACAACAAGCTGTTCAAAATGAAGAAAACAGATTATGTGAGCTGGGCACATGGGTTAAAAAAAGCAGGCTATGCTACAGATCCGCAATATGCATATAAGCTGATATCACTTATTGAACGCTACGAACTTTGGCAATTCGACGGCAGTAAGGAGCCCATCAAAACAAAACAAGCCAAAAAGGATAAAGTCAAAAAGGACAAGGCTACAACTACTCAAAATTATTTGGTAAAACAAGGAGACACATTATATGCTATTGCCAAGGAATTTGATACTTCAGTCCAAGCCCTTAAGACCCTTAATGCATTGATCTCAAATGAACTGGCTGTTGGCCAACAACTCAAAGTAAAATGATGCAATACCAACGTAGTAGTACCTTGTTCAAGGAGGCAAAAAAAGTAATTCCAGGTGGGGTAAACTCACCAGTTCGCGCCTTTAAAGCAGTTGGTGGAACACCTATTTTCCTCACTCACGCCAAGGGCGCTTATCTCTATGATGAGGACCAAAACCGCTATATAGACTTTATTGCATCTTGGGGTCCTATGATTTTAGGACACGCTCATCCCAAAGTGGTCGCTGCTATTCAAGCTCGTGCTGAAAAAGGAACTTCCTATGGCATTCCAACAGCATTGGAAACCGAAATTGCCAAACGTGCGCTTTCTATGGTACCAAATATGGATCAAATTCGCTTTGTGAATTCAGGGACAGAGGCATGTATGAGTGCGGTTCGACTGGCACGAGGTTTTACTGGCCGTGACAAAATCATCAAATTTGCGGGTTGCTATCATGGACACGCTGATGCCTTTTTGATTCAAGCTGGAAGTGGTGCCATAACTTTTGGTAGCCCCAACAGTCCAGGAGTAACAGCTGGTACGGCAAAAGACACCCTTCTCGCTGCATACAACAACTTGGAACACGTAAATGAAATATTTCGTGCCAACCCAGAACAAATTGCAGCCATAATCGTTGAACCTGTTGCGGGTAATATGGGCTGTATTTTGCCTCAAGTAGGCTTTTTGGAAGGCTTACGCAGTTTATGTGATGCACATGGCGCAATTCTTATTTTTGACGAGGTCATGACAGGATTTAGATTGGCTCAAGGCGGCGCTCAGGAATGTCTTGGCGTTCGCGCCGATTTGGTTACCTATGGTAAGGTTATAGGCGGAGGTTTGCCCGTTGGTGCTTTTGCTGCCCGAAAAGAAATTATGGATTTCTTGGCGCCACTTGGACCTGTTTATCAGGCGGGTACTTTGAGTGGAAACCCATTAGCCATGACCGCTGGACTAACCATGTTAAACTTGTTACACGCGCACCCTGAGACTTACACTAGTTTGGCTGACAAAACCGCATTATTACATCGTGAGATGATACCACTATTGGAAGAGAAAGGGCTTCCCTATCAAATAAATAGATTGGGCTCCATGATTTCGCTGCATTTTACAGATACGCCAGTTGTGGACTTCGAAACGGCAGCTAAGGGCAACAATGATTATTTTAAAAAGTATTTCCACGGTATGTTAAAATTCGGGGTTTATTTACCACCTAGTGCTTTTGAAAGCTACTTCTTAAATGATGCTATAAGCCAAAAAGACCTCGAGCATACGCTAGAGGCCTTTTCGGAAACGATAAAAGCGTTGTAGATTAACTTGGGTCAAGTATTGCATCAATACGCACCACAGCTTCTTGCAAGTGATAGCGTGTATTTTGATCTGTGGTAAGCGTCAAACTTGTATTAATAGTGTTTTTAAGGTTTACCAATTGCGCCCTGCTCACAGCTCTAATATCTGATTGACTCACAAGCACTCTAGTGCGATTGCTATACCTTCTGGCGGAACCTGATAAAGGTTCTTGGCTTTCTGTCATTAAGTACGCCAAACGGTCGATATAGGCACGCTGCAAGTTTCTGCGGTATATACCAACAGCTGTGTTGGTGTATAGCTCACTCCAGATGCCTTTTCGAAGTGCTGTCATCATTTCTATCATTGCGTAGGCATCACTTCCATTAAGCGCTTCGTTTTCCGAGATACGCGCCAGACGGTCAAAGCTCAACAAACGGTTGAGGGTACCTGTTTGCATACGTCGCATGCGGTCAAGTACCCCCGCAAACTCTATTTTATTAAAAATGTCGTTGTCCAACATCCAAGTTGGCGTTGCGAATAATTCTTCTTGTAAGAATTGCATGCAATTACGTTGGTGCTTTTTGTCAACATGAGTATACACCGCACCTTCTTGGTCGTAGGTCTTGTAGTATTCATACACCCCCCCAATATTAGCCGCCACATGACCCATATAGCGATTGTATTGACTCAATACTTGGTTGTATAAATCTTGTAAATCGTCATAGTCCTTGCCATCCTCTGCCGTCCATTCAATTAGGTTGGGTACAATTCTTTTAAGGTTTGCAATTCCATAGGCACTAGCTTTTATGGCATTGTCGCCCAGATCTTCTGTTTGTGAACTAGGATCAATTGGATTTCCAAATTGTTGGCTTCCGAAACGATACATGGGATCGTCTTGATGTGCTAAAATCCATTGGTCTAAGGTTTCTTTCTCTTCCATTGCGGTTTTAGCCGATGGAATAGGGCGATAGCCCCATCGAATGGCATGTTTGTCATATACGCCAATATCTGGCATCAACGACACATCTCCGTCTCCAGGTTGAGCGATATAGTTAAAACGCGCATAATCCATGATGGAAGGTGCCGTGCCATATTTTTTAGTAAAAGCTGCAGAGCGTAGTGAATCAACAGGAAAAGCGGCACTGCTTCCCATATTATGTGGTAATCCAATAGTGTGTCCTACTTCGTGAGCAGAAACAAACCGAATTAAACGACCCATAATTTCATCTTTAAATTCCACGCCTCTTGCCTCTGGATTTATAGCAGCCGTTTGCACAAAAAACCAATTGCGCAACAGTGTCATCACATTGTGATACCAGTTGATGTCAGACTCTAAAATTTCTCCCGATCGTGGGTCACTTACGTGAGGTCCATTGGCATTGGGAATCGGAGATGCTAAATAACGCACGACTGAATAGCGAACATCCTCTGGACTCCAATCTGGGTCTTCTTCAGGCGTCGGAGGATCTTTGGCAAGAATGGCATTTTTAAAGCCTGCTGTTTCAAAAGCCACTTGCCAGTCTTCAATCCCTTGCTTCAAATAAGGCACCCATTTTTTTGGCGTGGCTCTATCAATATAATAAACAATAGGTTTCTTGGGCTCTACTAGTTCACCACGATTAAACTTCTCAATATCTTCATCTTTCACTTCCAAACGCCAGCGATCTAAGTAGCGTACTGTTTTGCTTTTTTGTGCGTTTAGGCCGTAGTCTGTTTGCCCTCTTGAAAACCAACCTACACGTTGGTCAAAGTAGCGTCTTTTCATTTGATCTTTTGGCAGTAAAATCATGGAATTGCTTATTTCCAAGCTTATCGATGCGGTGCTCGAATTGGAGGGCGGAGCACTAGAGCCATAGGTTTTTACATGACGTGCTTCGACATTGAGTGGATAACTTTTTAGCGTATTGATAAACGACCTGGATTTGTCCATGCTCGAAATCTTATAGCTTTTCCTTCTCGAAGCTGGAAAGCCAAGTGCCTTCACATCTGTTTCGAAAAGTTTGTTGACCTCAATCACAGTAGAGGTAGAGTCTTTTCCAATAGACTTAATGTCAAATCTGAATAGGATGGGTTCGAAGTTTGAATTGACAACTGCTTCGTGAATGGGCAAGGAGTCGGCTGCTACCACCTCATGAGAAACCACACGAAGTAATACTTTCTTGTTGTCTTTTTCCCAACGCAATACCTGAGTATTTTGTTTTCCACCACCAAAACCGATACCTGAGGCTGTTTTGGCAATTCGTGTAACCATCAGCATTTCTGCTCCAAACAAGGAATCTGGAATTTCATAATAGAATTTGTCGTCAACGGTATGCACGTCAAACAACCCCTTGTCTGTAATTGCTTTTTTAGTAATGACCTTATCATAAGGCTTAATACCGTTCGTATCTTCCTTTTTGGGTTTTGGCCTTTCGATTACGGGTGGCTTTTTCTTTTTAAAAAGTTTGCCAAGCTGTGCCTGTGTGGGAACACTAAACAACACAGCCAAACCAATAAGCAGGAGAGATATTTTTTTCATAATTTTTTCTTTAGTATACTAAAATGTTGAAAATAGTTCAATTACACAACCTAGCCAGATGAGAGTGTGTTATAAGCCCCAAAGTATTTTAAGGAATTAGCGCAAGCTTACGGTCAGCGTATCATCGGTTTTTTTGACTTCAGCAATTGATTTACCTGTCAATCCTTTGATGGCCTTGTCCCATTTTTTATTGCTAAGGCCTGATTGTTCCTTGAGTGAAGTAAGCGCAACGGGGCTTTCTTTTTTAAGTAAGTCAGCAATGAGTTGTTCCTCTTCCTTAAGTGTTGGCCCTTTTTTCTCTGGACGCATCTGTGGGAAAAACAACACCTCTTGGA
>MDTB01180007.1_pt1 | contig 12777 bp, 13 predicted proteins | sample 811161 | NCBI WGS metagenome assembly MDTB01 (sample SAMN05326650, study PRJNA326480) | marine metagenome | isolation source: seawater | place: Mediterranean Sea | collected 2009 | reverse complement strand
GTTTTAAATGTGTATTCACCCGACGGTGGTGCAAAAAAACAACCAACTGTTAATGAGCAAGTGGCTTTTGACATTGATGAATTTGTTGAAGGCAACAAAGATATGAACACCGTATGGGTAGAATTACCTGCATGGGTTCAATTAAAAATTGATGAATCTTTTGAGGTTAAAGCAAGCGATACTGCAAGAAATCAAAAGAGAGAGAGCGGTGACTTTGAATCTCTTGAATCTTTAAACAAAGATGAAGACAAACCATTTCCTTCTGATGATGACCAAGAAGAAATGGATAAGCTACCCTTTTAAAAGTTTGGCTGTTGGGTTCATGTATCTTTCATATTATACAACTCCTAATGTTATGGATTTGACAGCCACTTACTAATACCTATGAGCAATATTATAGAATTTGTACCAAAAGAAGACGAAAGTGTAGAAGAAGGCATCTATATGGATATGCCTTTTGAACAATATAATGACTTAGATGCTATTAGGTCGCATGACCTAACATCTTTTATTAAAGACCCATACACTTGGAAGAACGAGGTTAAGCCTGACAAAGAAGCATCTTTTTTTGTAGAAGGCAGATTACAACATTGTTTGTTTTTAGAGCCTCATGTATTTCACGATGAGTTTGTGGTGTCGCCACAAGTAGACAGAAGAACCAAAGTTGGCAAAGAAGCCTATGAAGATTTCATGGGTTCAGTCAAGGGTAGAAGCGTTGTCACCCAAGACCTTTACGATGCCTGTCAAGCTAGAGTAGAAGTGCTTGATGCTTTTAAACCACAAAAGCAAGACAAGACAGAACTTAGCATAGTGTTTGATTATTATGGCAACCTTTGTAAAGCAAGGTTTGATATGTTGCAGAATAACGTCATTATTGATTTAAAAACATGTCGTGATGCTAGTCCTAAAGGCTTTAAGCAAGCCATTAGAAACTTTGGTTATTTCCAACAGGCTGCTTTCTATTTAGATGCTGCGGCATCTGCCGGTCTAAATGAAGTGGATAGGTTTCAGTTTCTAGCCATACAAAAACAACAACCATATCCCTATGCAGTTTATGAGCTTAGTCCAGAAGCCATAGAGTATGGCAGGTCGTTAAACGAAAAAGCCATAGAACAAATGCTTAAATGCGAAAAGACAGGCATCTATACGCCCTTTAATTTGCACAACAGAATTGTAGAAGTACATTTAACAGATTTATAAGGTAAAGAGCTTGAGTCCATTTCACAACCCCCTCCTAGTAGCTTAAGCTCTAAGCCTTCCCATGAATAGACCTGAAGATGACCACTTGTATTGGGCCGAACAAGCAAGTGCATACAACACACAGGCTGAAAGAAAAAGTTATTTAGAAAAAGCAGGGTTTACCAATCCAACACGCATTGATTGTATTTTACATTTAGCAGTAAGTTATTTGCCCAAGCGCATGCACAAGCTACCCAATAAAATAATTGCAGATACCTGGCATGACCTACCAGATAATACGAAGAAAACTATGTTTGCTGTTGGTATAAAAGGTTATAGAAAAAACGATTAGGGTAGTATCTCATACACATAACCATGAACCGCTCTTGGCTTGGTTAGTGTTATATCGTGCAAATTACCCTTTACCTGTTGTGTTAGTTCCCAAAAGGTATCTCTTCCGGGGTCAGCAATCAACACAGGACACTTAGCTTTCTTGACTAAGTCTACAATGTTTTGCACATGACCTTCCCAATAACAAATGTCGCAACCAATCACTAAATCTATTTTTGTAAACACTTCTTTTGGTAGTTCTGTGTAGTCCAAATATAAAACATCTACGTTGGTTTTGTTTATCTTGTTGACCACATCAACATAGTCTTGCATGCTTTTATCTATATCTATGCCGCCACAATCTAGGCCTTGCTTTTGTAGATATGCCAAAACAACACCCCAACCACAGCCTATATCCACAGCAGTATTAATATTTTGCAGGTTATAGCGTGACAGAAAATCAATGATAGTAAGCGATGAGTTCCAAACCTTGTTGCCATGACTGATTGGCTTTTTGTTTGTGCGTTTAATTTTCTGTATTTCTTTATGTGAAGATAATGGTATTTTTATGTTGTGTATTGATTTCATGGTGTTAAAATATATTACATTAAGTTATAATTAACAGCAACCAATAAACGGAGTTTTGAATGGGTGATTACAACAAAGGCTACAGGACCCTTACTGTAGATTTAGAAACATACAAAATGTTAGAAGAAATTTGTGCATCAGAAAGAAGAAAGAAAATAGACCAAATCAGATTAATGGTTGAAAACAATCACAAAGAAGTTATCAAAGAAGACTAAGCAAGACCACCAATACCACCTTTATTAGCCATGAGCCGTTCGGCTATTTCTCTATCTTTTGGATTTGGCAATATAGTTTCTGACAACATTGAATCAGGTGTTACTGCCGTTATAGGCGGCACTAGAGGTATGTTTGATGGGGTAAAGGATTCTAATGCGCTGTCTAGTTGAGATTCTAGGTTTTCGTTTTTCAAGGCTCTTGTGCCAGCCTCTCCTGTATAAGGCCTATCAGCAGGCTCTTTAATTGTTTCAACGCCTTCTCCTATAGCTCTAGTGGTTGCTTGACTGCCTAAATAACCTAGTGTTGATAAATAGTTGTATGCCTCATCAATAGACTTAGTAGCATCAACGTCAAACAGCACGTCACCTAGTGCTTTGTAGTATGACTCTGCTTGTTTTATAGATATATTTCTTACAATCTCATCACCAACCTGTCCTGTTGCAATTCTACCCGGCAATCTAATAGTAGCAAATATTGTTTTTATTGCATTGGTTCCAAGATTACCAGTCTCGCTCATTAATTCTTTTTCTAAAGCAGACAGTGGTTGTGTTGGCGAACCACCCTTAGTAACAGAATATGCTCTGCCAATTAGTTCCATCATTTTATTAAGATTTTTTACCTCTTCAGGCTCAAGTAAAGCACCAATCATTTTTTGTGCATTACCTGTTTGAAAAAACTGTTGTAATCTAGGCAAACCTTCATCTACAGTACCCTTTGTTGCGTTTTCAAGCATTTGTAGGAAGTATTCTTTTTTTACCTGTTGAAATGCTTGTGGGTCAACAGCTTTTAACTGTTCTTTAGCTGTTCGTAAAGCATTTTCTGTAGCATTGGGGTTAAATAATATTTTTAACGCTTTTGCTGATTGTTCATCTTTAACCAGTTTAGCCATAGAAGAAATAATACCTCTTTCGTACGACAAAATATCAGGTTGATTAGGGTCATAAACTTTTCTTGCTTGTGCATATACACCATCAGAAGCTTCATCCATATTTTTAGTCATTTGGATTTTAATGTCGTTTAATACTTTTTTAGAATATGGGTCTGCGTTTTGTATTAAATTACCAATAGAACCTGACCTTCTTTGATGCATGTCCATAAGGTCAGTAATTAAATTACCGTCTGCGTCAAACATAAGTTTTTTATATTCTTCTAAACCTTTCCTTAAGTCAGGGTCTAAGCTTTTGTTTGTAAGCTTGTCATCAATCATTTTGACCACACTATCTGCATCAAACTGTATTCTTTCGGGTGCGTTTTCAAGGCTGTCGTAAATAACTTTAGCTCTTGCTTTTCTGGTAGCATGTGCTTTGTCTAAAGCATCTTTTGAAAGCTTTTGTATAATTCTACCCACATCATCGGTGCTTTTTATATTACCCAAGCCTTCAGCAAAGTTAGTAATAGTTTCTCTTATTCTAGCGTTACGACTGTTGTAAAAATTAAATATCTTTTCTGAATCAGCCTGTCGATTTAAAAAATGTTGAATACTTCTAGCTTTTGTACCTATAGCAGTAGCCTCAGCAGGTGTAAGCTCGAAACCAAGCCTTCTTGCTTCTTCAATTATCTCTGACTGACCCTTTCTTAAATTAAGCAGATAATTAAGCGTATCTTCTTTGCCTGTAAACTTGTTTAATATTTGTCTTGTAGGACCTGCGCCAAAAGGTATTGAAGAAAAGCCACTAGATATTAATAAGTCTTTATGTGCTTCTGCTATTTCTTCAGGCGGCAAGTTATAAAAAGACTGTATACCAAGCTCTCTTGCACCTCTTGCACCACCACCAATTAAATAATTACCACCGAAACCACCAATAGCAGTAGTGCCTAAAACTGTTAATCCTGCAACTAAAGGATTTTTTGTTTGCGGTATGCCGGGACTTGCTACTAATTTTAATCCTTGTTTAAAACCTTCTTTAGCACCCTTTAAGCCACCATACATATCGGCAGCAAAAGTACCAGCAGGCACTAAATTTGGGTAGATGTAGTCGTTAGCTACATTCAAACCAAACATACCACCATCCGTTGGGCTTGCGAACTCCTTTGAATATCTTTTGCCACCTTTGGTAAATTCACCTTGTGGGTCTTCATAATATAGGTCGTTATCTATAAATGTGTATTTGTAAGAAGCAAGCGGGTCGTTAGGAAATCTTTGGCTTGCAAGATAATCTATTTCAGAGTTTTCATCAAAGAAAAGGCTTGATTTAATAGTTTTAGAAATATAATCAGAATTTATTTCTTTTGTTTTTTCTTCTTCGTTTTGTAAAGCTTCTAATCTTTCTTCGTATGACTGTGCCATTTACCCACCCATTTGGTCTAATAAAGTCTGTAAATACTCTCTTCTTTCAGGCTCAGTGTCGGGTTGTGCCATTTCTTCAATAATTTCCGATTTTAATTTTGCAATACTATCACCTTCATCAGCTTTTTGTGCTTCTTTTTGTACACGAAGATAATTACTATTTACCGTGTTATAGGTTTTTTGGTCAGCAATATCTTCTAGGTATTTTCTTTCTTCTGGTGTTCGTATAAGTCTGTTTTCAGGGTTTGATTTAAATTCTGTTTTAAAGTTTGAAAAAGCTGCGTATATTTCGCCAATGCTTGCGCCCTCGTTTGAAAGTCGCAAACTTTCTTTTTGCCATTCTGCATTATATCTTTCACTCAGCTCTGCAATTCTATCCATATAACCAAGCATACGAATATAACCTTTGTAGGTTGACCCTAGCGTTGGTGATGCCGCAAAGAAAATATCCATTTCTCTGTTAGATATAGCACCCTTGGTTTTACCTACTAAAGCCATAACAAAACCAATACTTGTTTGCGTCAAAGCCTGTTGAGCAGCAAGCTTATCAACATCTACCAAACCATCCATGCCAAGGCCTGCCATTATATTTCTCATACCAAGCGTTAGATTTTCAGCAGCACCAAAACCATCTTCGCCTAGTTCGTTGGCTAGGCTGTTTGCAATAAGAATTTGGTCACGCAAAGCATTTGCAGCGTCTGCTTCTTCTTGCCATCTGGCTTCAGCGTCTGCAATTTTACTTGCTCTTTTTTTATCCAATTCATTCCCTGCACCCTGTAAATTAATGTTAGTGCTTGCTCTATCTATTGCTGTTGCTCCTAAAGTAAGCAAATCATCTATTTGTGGGTCATTAGCTCTAAGAGTAGTTTTTGCTTTGTAGCCAACTTTTGTTTGTGGATTTATTAGCGGAGTGCCATCTGCATTTGTTGCATCAACCAACATAGACGTATCAAAGTCTACAGTTTTAATATCTTTGTTTTGCATGTCAATCATTTTTAATGCGTAATCATTTAAAAACTTTTCGCCCTGTTGCTCATCTTGTAAAGCTAATTCCATAGCTTTCATCGCAACCGCTTGCTCTTCTTTCTTTTTGTCTGCTTTTCTTTTTGCTATTTCTTCATTTAATGATTGAAACCCAATGCCCAGGCCACGTCCTATAGATGGGAACTTTTCTGCTTGTTGTGCTAACAAGCCTGCTCCAAGTTTACTAGCTACATCAAAACCTGTAATCGGATTCGTTGTTCCTTGTATTTGCGCAAGCCTGTCTTGATATTTGTCAAAACTATCTGCAAATTGCGTTTCTTTTTGTTGGTTTAAAAACTTTTGCAAATCAAATACATCACCGCCATTTTCATAACCCATTAACGAAGATATGCCCATTCTACTAATAGTCATTAGAAAGCAGGCGCGTAATAACCGCCACCGCTTGTGTTAGCAGGGGTTGTTGTTGTTGGCTGTTCTGTTTGTGGAAAATTATAGTTTGTTTGTGGCGGATTGAAGAAACTTCCTAGCGCTCCTAATGAGCTTAATCCTGCGCCTAAACCAGCTTGTAATGGAGATGGTTGCACGCCATAGGTTGTAGCTATGTTACTAAATCCTGCGGGTACGGCTGATACAAACGGCAGTAATGATTGCATTTGTTGTAACGGAGCCATTTGTTGTTGCATTGCATTGGCTCTAGCAGCATCTAGTTGTGCTTGTTGTTGACCTTGTGTAAGACCGCCTATGCCTATTGTTCTTTGTATGTCTGCCTGTGCAGCTTGTTGTGCCTGTGTTCCAAGATTAGACATGGCGCTTCCTGCGCTAAATAAACCTTGCTGTCCTGCTTGTCCATAACCGGCTAAAGTAGAACCAAGACCTCTCATACCCGCAGCTCTTTGTCCGGCTACATTGGCCAAACTGCCACCTAATCCTGTCATTGCTTGTTGCTGTCTACCAAACTCACCCAAAGCTCTTTGTTGTGCTTGTTGAAAACCTCTGCTTCTTATGCCACCCAAAGCCTCACCTAAACCTCTTCCTAGCGCTTCTTGTCTTTCTGTAGCTCCCAGCCTTGCTCTTGAGCCAAACGCAGATTCGCCACCTCTACCAATATCAGACGCTCTTGCGGCTATATCTCTTTTAGCTCCTGCTTTCATAACGTCTTTAGTAACTTGGTCAACGACTGCTTGTTCGTATGGGTCATAGAAATCTTGTGTCATATCTTGACTAAATTGACCCAAACCACCTCGTCTTAAATATTCTGAAGCCGCATCAAGTCCTGTGCCAAACTGTTCTTCTGCGCCTCTAGCAATCTCTCTGCCTTCTCCTAAGCCACCAAATAAAGATTCTAAGCCTGTGCCATAAGATTGACCTGCTTGCTCTATAAAGGGTGTTTGTATGCCTGTGGCTTCTCTTGATAGCTGTATAGCTCTTTGTTGGTCGGGCGATAAGCCTGCAACCATTTGTGGCGCTATAAGTGGATTACCTTCTTCATCAAAAAATGTCCTGTTACTTGCTTGAAACGCTTGCTGTAAAAAGCCAGGACTATATGAAGCTGTACCCGGTATTCCAGAGCCATAAAATAATTCCCGTGTTGCAGGGTCTAGTGTTCTAAATTGTTGCTGTACATCTAATGCTATTGGATTTTGTTCAGCCATTACGCCATGCTCCCAAAGTGTTCCATTAGTTTATACATTACTCTTGTTCCAGAGTCACGACTTGGGTCGCCGTTTGGTGTCAATGTGACAATGCCGTTACTATCATTGGTTGCTACATCAAAACTACCTGCACCTTTTACAGCCTTAGCTGTCATTACAAACTCGCCATCTGAAAGCATTGCGGGTATATCATCTGATGTTTCAGTACCTGGACCGTCTATTTGACCATCCATAACAGGAAAATTTGCAGGGTCAATAGGTGGTTCGCCACCTTCCTGCATTGCTACAACACCACCGTTTGCAAAACCCATAATGCCGTTATGGTCGCCATCTGCTTGGCTATACATCATGCCTCCCATAGCAGCACTTCTTGGCATACCGCCTTGTAATGCAGGCATACCCTGTGGGTTTAATCCAAACTCTACTCTGCTAGGCATTTCTTCGCCTTTTTGTCTAGCTATCTCAGCTGCTATGTTATATCTACCTAATTGGTCTGTGGTTGTAAGTGGTGTTAATGGTACGCCTTTGTTTTTCTTAGCTTCTTCGTAAGCTAGCTTACCAATCAATCCTGCAAGACCTGCAACAGCTAAATTGCCCATACCACCGCCTGCACCACTGCTTGAAGCTGTGCCGCCACCAAATGTTCCGCCCGGACCTGTGCCTAAAGCATCTTCAACGCCTTGTGGTAATAGTTTTGCGCTTAAAAACTCCATTGGAGATTTACCATCAAGAAAACCGCCGCTTGTTTGCGTTGATGCTATAGGATTACCTTTTGCATCAAAGCTGTAACCTCTTGATTCTAATTCTGCGCGTGAAATGGGTGTGCCATCTGCAAGTTCGTAAGTGGGTCCACCAAAACTATCTTGCATAGTAACTTCAGGTAGTGGCTCTTCTCCACCACCAAACAACCCAAAGTAACCAGATTTTTGGTCATCCATGTATTGTTGTCCTATGTTTCTACCGTATTGCAATGGCTTAAATTTACCATCAATACTGCCTATGCCTGTCAGCGCATCTTTAAATCCGCCACCTGCTTTTAAAAAGTCTCCAGATTTGATTGACTGCAAAGCACCATCTTTGCCAAACACTTTCTGACTACCACCTGCCATAACAGTCATAATGTCACCAATACCGCCTTCGCCCTTTGCTAATTTTAAAGCTGCGTTACCTTTATTATAAACAATCGCAGGAGCCTGCCATGGTCCGGGTATTACTGCAGCAACAGGTGCTATCTTTTTAACAACTTTTTTTAAACCTTTTGCTATTTTTTTTAACGATAAAAACTCAGGATTACCCGTAATAGGATTGATAGACATACCACTACCAACAGTATATTCATTTGGGTCTAAGCCAACGCTCATCATTTCTTGTTCTAATCTTTGTCTAGTTTCAGGCGTTATGACCGGTGGAACCACCATTTCGCCTGCAGCAACATGAGCTAAATAATTATCTTCGTCTCTGCCCAGCTTTGCTATTCCTGTGCCACTGTTATCGATTTTATTCATCATTTTAAAATTTTACCCTATTTATTATAGTTTTGACTAACTTCTTGTACAAATTCTTTCATATATTCTTTTGATTCATCTGCACACACCAACCAAAATACCAATAAATATCTATCACCACTGACCACGGGTAGGCCTCTGTGCATGTGAGTTAGGCTAGGAAATATTAAAGCGTTGCCTGTAGGCAAGGGTTCAACTACTCCTTTACGCATAAACTCGGTGCCACCACCTTCATAATCTCCTGTGTTAAGCGGAACTACGATACTAATGTCAGAACTTGCATCATGATGCCAAGCTCCTTGCTTTTTATCTTTTAAATTATAATTTGCTATCTGTATGTTACCACCTGTAACCCTTCTATTCCATATACTCAGCAAAATTGGATTAATTACAGAGTCTACTACCTGCATTAAAGAATGATAAAGCTGAGGACATTTATCATACAAAACTATTTCTGGTATTTGTCTAAGCTCATCCTCTTCTTCATTTGGCTCAAAACCAAAATACTCGGTCATGTTATGCATTTCATTTACAAGCAAGTTACAAAATTCTCCACTAAATAAAGGAATCGTATGCACGTCTGCTAATGGTTCTTGTATTAAGGTGTTTAGCGGTAGATTATTTAAAGATTTTGTTGTGTCATTATAAAAGTCGCCTAATACAGGTAGTGTAGCCTTTGCTTTTTGTAGAGTTTCTTTATTGATAAACCAATCTGATGGAAAGCTTAGTAATAGATTTTTAAGCTCGTATTCTTGTTCTATGTTAGTTTGCGCCAACATCTAAAGAACTATCTTAAGCCGCTTATGCCTTCAGGTGCTTGTGGTGGTGCATCAGGCAGACCTTCAGGATTAATTAAATCTGCGGGTCTTGGTTCTTTTGATACACTTTTAATCATCATATCAAAGTCCTGCATTTCAAATTCAGGGTCTTCTTGTTGCATTACCTTTGCCAACATTGCCGAAGCTTGGTTGTGTGCATCTGATTCTAGCGGCTTAGTAAGTATTGTATCTACAAGCTCTTTATAGCCGGCATCTGCTAAGGGCATTAAAATTTCATCAATAATCTCTTGTCTTGCTTCTATAAAAGCTTGTCTTTCTGGTGATATTTGCGTTTCCGCTTCCATATTTTTTCTGATTTGTTCTATGTTGTATTCAATACTGCCCGGCTCAAACTTCATTTCGTTGTCGTTTAAAAACACAGCCATTTCTTTGTCAGATATAGCACCTTTGTTTTTATTAACCATATCTATAGGATTCATACCGCTAGTTGCTTGATTGTATATCTCCATTTCTTTGTTAGATATAGCACCTTTGTTTGCTTGTGATGTCATATCGCCTGCTAGGTTGTTGATTCTTTCTTCTAATGTCGCCATATTCTTGCTCTAATTTATGTCTACAGATATATTACCACTTGTTTTAACTGAAACAAAGCCTAAAAATCCAGTCGCTTTTAAACCCTTTTCGTTGGTGTCGGTAGTTAAATTTATAAAATCACTACCATTGTATACCTGTAATATTTCTTTTGTGGTGTTAAATATCACATCACCTTGTAAAAAATTCAATTCTGCTACTTCTGTAGCGTTAAATCTTGGCGTTCTGTTGGGGTCAAACTGACCAAGATTAATTTCTAATATCCTTACTAGCCTGTTAAACACTTCAGGCGTTACCTCTTCGCTTGCTAAAGGCAACCTGCTTGGTAATAACTTTGCCACTACCTTCTACCGTCAGGCTGTATGTCTAACCTTGTAAATCCTAATCGCCACTTATAACCTGTTCTATTACCTACCGCAGCGTCATCATCGCTTTGTAACCGCAATACTGCCTGTCTACCTCTAGCACGCACATGCACTTGGTCGGTGTTGTTTGATATATCTTTTGTTGCTCTTGTGGTTAATGATTCGCTTGGTGCATTTCTTGTTTTAAGCAACATGTTTATTTGTGGTACACCAGAGTCAACATTTGTTCCATAAAACTTTACATCAGGTATCATTCTTCTTATAAAAGCAAAGCTATTGCCGTCTTGTAAATCAAAGTCTGCGCTTTCTATAAACACACCATCCATAGGTGAGCCGTCATCATCATCGCCGTCTTCTTGGTTAAATATGTAGTTGCTTGCTGCGGCTAATGGCCTTGTAAATACGTTTTGGTCTACCCAGGCAGTTCGTACTAGCTGTCCTATTGACCAAACACCCTCTAAATAGTTGTATATAACATATCTTGATATTTCTTGTGTACCATCGCTTTCTGCGGGATAAAACCACCAAACTTCGTTATATTCTTTGTTTAATACAGCAAATACTTTAAATGCCTGTCCTATATCTAAATCTTCTTGTACATAGCTTAGAACACTACATGGTAGTTTTTGTACTGAGCCATTGTATGAATAAAACCCATCATCACCCATCCAAAACACACCGTTAGGTGAGTTAATACAAGCATTTGGGCCAATCATACCTGTACCTTCATTAATTAAATTTAAAGCAAATGTAAGCGGCGGTCCAACAAACTGCATACTGTACATAGATGTATCTGTCCAAATTAGTGTTTCTTGTCTTGCCCTAAGGCCACCACGAATCTCACTACCGGCTGAAAGTCTTACAGAACCTGCTGTATTTGTAGTTTTTGGCTCAAACTCTGTAATACTTTCTTGGTCAGAAAAAACAACAAGCATAGGGTCAATGCTGCCTGTTCTTGCTCCACTTGATACTGGGTCTGCTCCTAGTACAATTACATGTCTGTCTGTATCGCTTACAATGGTTTGTAAGCCTACAGTTGGCGCTAGATTAGTTCCTGTTAAAGATGTTATGTTTACCGCTCTTGTAGAGGTGCCATTTGATTCATCCCAATAAAAAATACCACCGCCTCTAGCGTGCAATATTAAATCTTCTCCAAAATTGTCTGCTGACCATAATCTTAATTGGTTTGTAAATGAAAGACTTGTTGATGAGCCATAAGCTCCTTCACCCCAATTACCAGCGCCAAAACCGGTTGATTGCACATAATTATCTAATCCAACATTAAGTTGATAGGCCGCATCTGCGCCAGAGCCACCATTACCACTATCGCTTGAATTTGCTGTGGCTGTAGCTGTAAAGGTAAATGTATTTGCAGTTGGGACGCTTACTACTTGGTATTCTTTGTTGAGTACTGCGGCGGTTATATTGCCACCAAGACTTACTGCTCCACTAATTGTTACAAAATCATTTATAACAGCTCCGTGAGAACTATCTGTGGCAGTAATGGTAGCAGAGCCGTCTGTAGCAGCAAATGTAATACCGTTGGTTGTGGTAGCTCTTATAGGCGTGACATCGTTTAAGGTTGTGCCTTCCAAAATATAAGTTTTAAGATGTGTACCAACAAATAGATACTTGCTACCTTCTAAAGAAATCCATGGAAATAATTTACGACATGTGCCTAGAAAAGCAGTTGCATTTTGTTTTGTCCAACCGCCTATTTTTTCTACAAAACCTTTACGAAACCTTACAAGAGAAGCATCGAACCAACCACCTGCATTGGTGTAATTAGTTCCTTCTCTGTCTATACCTGCTTTAAACTGAAACTTTGCAAACGGCATGTTTCATCTTCTAAGCTATTCTTATAATAGCTGTTGCTGCTGCTTTAGCAGGAAAAACTATTGTGAAATCGCCTGCGGTTGAAGTTTTGTCGCCACCAAAGTCAATGGTCGCTACTGATTTATCACTGTTTGTATCGTTATAAATCATACAGCCTCTTGCTGTAATAGTTGCCGTGCTAAAAGTTAAATCAGCAAAATCTGTAACAGCAGTTGTTCCAGTAGCAGAAGGCGTCACATTAGTTAATGCAGAGCCTCCAGAAGTATAGTTTGTACCACTAGCTTGTCCTGTCGTAGTAAAAGCTGTGGTTGTAGCTCCTAAAGTAGCTGAACTTGTATATAAAGCTAGTTTAAAACTATTACCACTTGAATTAGTAAAGTTATGAGTGCCTGTTAAAAGTTCTACTTTAAAACTTGTTGTAAGTGTTGATGCTATTGCCATATTAAATACCTTTAATTATTTTTG
>MDTB01018891.1_pt1 | contig 12778 bp, 11 predicted proteins | sample 811161 | NCBI WGS metagenome assembly MDTB01 (sample SAMN05326650, study PRJNA326480) | marine metagenome | isolation source: seawater | place: Mediterranean Sea | collected 2009 | reverse complement strand
TCCGGCAGGCAAAGAATGGCGATATCGGCAGCGTTCAGTGCTTCACGACGGGCCGTCGGGTTTTTCCTCTTCTCGCCGGTTAGGTGGACCAATTCAAGCTCGGCGCGAGCCTCGAGGCGCTCCCGAATGTGCAGCCCCGTAGTGCCTTCTTCCCCGTCGATGAATATCATGTATGTCATATCAGATGCCTCTCCGCATTGAAGTGTATTATAACCCCTCGCGGAATAAAAAAAGGGCGCCCCCAGAGGGACGCCCTGCAAGTCTAAAGTGGCTGTCCCAGCCTTATCGTTTTGAGAATTGGAATGAACGCCGCGCTTTACGCCTGCCATACTTCTTACGTTCGACGATACGCGAATCGCGGGTCAGGAAACCGCCCTGCTTGAGAGTACCGCGCAGGCCCGGCTCAAAATAAGTCAGAGCCTTCGAAATACCATGACGGACCGCACCAGCCTGCCCCGACAGCCCGCCACCAGATACCGTGCACCAAACGTCATATTGGGTGGAGCGATCAACAACTTCCATCGGCTGGCCGATAATCATCTGCAGCACAGGACGGGCGAAATAAATCGGTCCATCCTTGCCATTTACAGTCAACTTTCCACTGCCCGGCTTGATCCAGACGCGAGCAACCGCATTCTTGCGTTTGCCGGTCGCGTAAGCGCGACCCTGAGCGTCAATTTTAGGCTCAGCAACAAGCGCCGGTTCCTCAACGACCAGCGCTACCGACGTAGCATCTTCGAGGTCGGCAGACGCTTCCGCCGGTGCTTCCGTCGCAGCTGCGGCTGCAGCGGCCGCTTCTTTCAAAGCGTCGCCGAGCGCGCCTGTGTTTTCTTCTTCAGCCATGCTCAGGAGCTCCTCTTGTTCTTCGAATTCATCGATGCGACATCCAAAACTGCCGGGTTCTGTGCTGCATGGGTGTGTTCCGGGCCGCAGAAGACCCGGAATTTAGTCAACTGGCTGCGCCCTAGCTTAGTCTTCGGCAGCATACGTTCGACCGCCTTCATCAAGATACGGTCGCCCTTTCCATCGGCCAGAAGTTTCTCTGGAGTAATTTCCTTAACGCCACCCGGGTATCCGGTGTGGCGGTAATAGACCTTGTCAGTCTTTTTATTGCCCGTCATCGCGATCTTTTCGGCATTGATAACAATGATGCCATCGCCGCAATCGGCATGGGGGGTAAAAGTGGTTTTGTGCTTACCGCGCAGGATCTTGGCACAAATGGCTGCCAGACGCCCGAGGACGATGTCCTCGGCATCGACGAGGTGCCATTTCATCTCAATATCTGACGGTTTGGCGGAAATGGTTTTCATATCAAACATTCCAGAAAGGTGTATCGGGCAAAAGCATCAGCGCTCATATTGGGGAGCGTGTGGACGCCGGAATATGACAGGATTTTTCTCACTGTCAATCAGCATTCAATCTCAAAATATTTCACAATAACAAGGCATTAAAATAGCGGTATCATATTACCCCTTTCGAACTGGGAGGTTCTTTTGTTGCCGACACCCACATCGCAAAATTAACGCCCTTGCACGAGCAATTGGTTGATTAAATAACCAGCCGGTAGCGGCAATCAGAAGCAGCGCTCCGATTTCTGATACCTCTCCGCGTTTGGAAACCTCGAGGACCTGAAGCTTGTCTCCATTTCGGCTGATGGTTTTGACAACTTTCCAAGTGTGTTAGTATCGTGATCAATGCGTTTCGCGAGAATTCATCTAAGCCAGAGAGATCGTACTTTCGCGGTCAGAGGGTCTTTATTTCCATTAAACCTTCGAGGATACAATGAGCCATAATCTTCGGTATTAATCACGAACTATTTAAGTGTTATTCAAATGAACGCATGTAAAGCCGAAGACATCCTCATCCGTACTGACACCGAAGGTATCGCCAAACTTACCCTGAACCGCCCAGCAGCGCGCAACGCCCTTTCTACTGGCTTGATGGCCGCGTTACAGACCGAACTCGATGAGATCGCCAGCGATGCCGCAATCCGGGTTGTTGTGATTGCCGCAAACGGGCCCGCCTTCTGTGCTGGACACGATCTTCGCGAAGTCCGTGGCACACCGACACGGGAAGCCTACGAGGCCCTTTTCGCGCAATGCTCGACGTTAATGCTGTCGATCACCCGCCTGCCCCAGCCAGTCATTGCCCGCGTGCATGCCACGGCGACCGCTGCCGGGTGTCAGCTTGTTGCTACCTGTGATCTTGCTGTGGCGGCCAAGACGGCCGAGTTTGCCACGCCAGGCGTCAATATCGGCCTGTTTTGTTCAACCCCGATGGTAGCGGTCAGCCGCAATCTGGGACGCAAGCAGACAATGGAAATGCTGCTTACCGGGGACATGATTGATGCCGGGTCTGCTGTGAACAGAGGTCTGGTAAATCGGGCCGTGCCCGAGGACGCACTTGACCGGACCGTTGACGCCTATTGCCGCCAGATCGCCTCCAAATCTCCACTGACCCTCAAAATCGGCAAGGAGGCGTTCTATCGCCAGCTCGAAATGCCGCTTGAAAATGCCTATGATTACGCCAGCGAGGTAATGGTCACCAACATGCTTGCCCGCGATGCCGAGGAAGGCATCGATGCGTTTCTCGAAAAACGCCCCCCGCAGTGGACCGGAGAATAGAATGACTTCGGGCATGCGCCGATGAGCGTCAATATCCCCTCGATTGATCTGACCGGCTTGCGCACCGGCAATGGCAAAGATCGCCGCGCCGTGGCAGCAGAAATCCGGGCAGCCTGCACCGATACAGGGTTCTTCATGGCCATTGGTCACGGCGTCTCGCCCAATTTGTTGGACCGCACGCGACAGGCCGCAGAAACGTTCTTCGCTGCACCGGAATCTGAGAAAGCATTGGTGCTTCGTCCTCCAGAAAAAATCAGCCGGGGCTGGAACCCCCCCACCGACCGCACTCTCGCCAATACGCTCGCCGCCGAAACACCTCCTGATCTGCAGGAAGCATGGGCCATGGGCCCGCCAGACTCAGGAAACGGTGCTTATTTCACAGAAGGTGCGTGGGTACGGTTCTTCGCGCCGAACAAATGGCCGAATATCCCGAATTTCAAGTACACATTAGAGGCCTACTATCGGGCGATGACCGAGCTGTCAGGCCACATGATGCACGGGTTTGCTCTTGCACTCGGCCAGCCAGAGAACTTCTTCGACGACAAAGCCAACCGACCGTGCAGTATAGTCCGCTTAGTGAAGTACCCCACACAACACGAAACGCCCCGACCGGGCCAATTGCGCGCCGGGGAGCACAGCGATTATGGCAGCTTTACTCTCGTGCGCGGGGACAATGTTCCAGGTGGCCTGCAGATCAGCAATGGTAAGGGCGGCTGGCACGATGTCGAAGTGCCGCCGGACGGCTTTGTCTGCAATATCGGTGATACAATGCAGCATTGGACCGGCGGCCAATTCCGCTCGACGCTCCACCGCGTGACCAACCCGCCCATCGATGCCGCGCCTTGCGACCGGATCTCACTCGTCTACTTTCATCTGCCAAACCATGACGCTGTGCTTAGCGGCATTAATACAGCGCCGGGCTCAAAGCTGAAGAGGACGCCACGCCCCATGCCCACCTTCGCCGAACATTATTTTGGGAAGATGGTTCGCGCCGCCCAGATCGAAAACGGCGGTAGTCCAGTGACAGTGGACGAGTGCGTTGCCGGAGAGGCCATATGACCGCCCTCGTTTATCCGGATAACCTGATCCGCCGCGTCCTCGATGAAACCCGGACGATCGCCATGGTTGGTGCCTCGGCCAACTGGGTACGGCCAAGCAATTTTGCAATGAAATACCTGCAGCAGAAAGGCTATCGAATCATCCCCGTGAATCCGGGCAGTGCCGGACAAGAAATCCACGGGGAGGCCTGTTATGCATCCCTCAGAGAGATCCCCGACGCATTCGAGATGGTCGATATTTTCCGACCCTCGGAAGACGCCGGGGCAATCGTCGATGAGGCGATTGCGCTGAGAAACGCCAAAGGCATTCAGACCGTCTGGTTGCAGCTCGATGTTATTGATCATGCCGCTGCAGACCGCGCCCAAATCCGCGGGCTAACAGCGATTATGGACCGATGCCCCAAGATCGAATTTGGGCGGTTAAACCACGAACTGTCGTGGGCCGGGATTAATACCGGCATCATATCTTCCAAACGGCCCCGCCTACGCTAGTCAATCACGCCTGTTTAGGTTGCGACGAGCAGCCCCTCAACGAGAGATGGAGGAAAAACATGTTGAACAGACCCCACAAAGCGGTCGTCCCAGTGTCTATGCATTGCAGTGCGACCTTCGTTCTCGCCACCTGGGAAGCCCCGAGGACATGAACGACTACCCCGAATTCGGCTTCGAAACGCGGGCCATCCATGCCGGCGCGGCACCGGATGTAGCCACCGGCGCGCGGAACACGCCCATCCACCACTCGACCTCCTACGTGTTCGACGACGTCGATCACGCGGCTTCTCTTTTTAACCTGCAGAGCTTTGGCTTTATCTATTCTCGGCTAACCAACCCGACCGTGGCTGTGCTTGAAGAGCGCATTGCCAATCTGGAGGGCGGTCGTGCCGCTTGTGCTGCCGGGTCGGGCCATGCCGCCCAGTTTCTAGCATTTTTCACGCTCATGGAGCCCGGCGATCATTTCGTGGCGTCCCGCAACCTTTATGGTGGCTCGATCACACAGTTTGCCGTCAGCTTCAAAAAACTCGGATGGCACTGTGATTTTGCCGATCCACTAAAACCTGAAACCTTCGAAGCCGCGCTAAAAGAGAATACCAAGGCGATCTTTATCGAATCCGTATCCAACCCGTCCAACGTTATCGGCGACATCGAGGCCATTGCCAAGATCGCACAAGATGTCGGGGTTCCGCTAATCGTCGACAATACAATGGCAACACCTTATCTGTTCAAACCGATTAATTACGGTGCTGACATCGTGTTACATTCGACCACCAAGTATTTAAATGGTCACGGTAATTCCATGGGCGGCGTGATCGTGGAGTCTGGCAGGTTCGACTGGTCGCAGAACGACAAGTTCCCCTCGATGACCAAGCCGGACGATGCCTATCATGGCCTAACCTTTTATGAAACGTTTGGCGATTTCGGCTTTACCATGCGAGTGCGGGCAGTCGCACTACGCGATTTCGGCCCAGCCCTCTCGCCGACCAACGCCTTCATGACCCTGACCGGGATAGAAACTCTGCCGTTGCGAATGGACCGCCATGTCGCCAATGCCGAGGCGGTTGCGGTGTTTCTGGAAGACCACCCCGCAGTCGCATGGGTATCCTACGCGGGACTGCGATCTAGTCCATCTCATAAAAATAAAGACCGTTATTTTCCACATGGGTCTGGCGCCGTATTCACGTTTGGTCTGAAAGGTGGGTACGCCGCAGGCACGCGCCTGGTCGAGGGCTGCGAACTGCTATCGCATCTCGCCAATGTCGGCGACACGAGGAGCCTGATCCTGCACCCCGCTTCGACCACACACCGACAACTTACCGAGGAACAGCAGCTCGCCGCAGGGGCCGGCCCAGATGTCGTGCGGATATCCGTTGGCCTTGAAACGATAGAAGACATAAACCGCGATCTCGATCAGGCATTGCGGTCGGCGTTTTGACGGAACCTAATTTCCGCTATCGCCGCAACGACTATTGATATCCTGCGAAAACCATTCCCGCATATCTGGTAGCGCCACCCATTGGGCTTTTAGGACTCACTACGGAACTCTCGCAACCTCCGCTGGATTATCGAAAATTTACTGATCCCGGGGCTCGGACAGGACCGGACCGACTGACCCTCCCTAAATAGCAACACAACGCGCTGTCAAATGTTATATGCCCGACGACCGCACATCCCAATAATTAGATATGAGTCTCTCGACCCCGAGAGACTTCTCGCGGCGCTCAGCGACACTTCGGTGGGCAAGGGATGAAAATTGAATTTCTGATCAACAATATGTATTGCGTTCCGGTTATTACGACAAATAATATACGCCCATGCCGCATTTCGTCGTTTAGTATTCTATCGCCCCTAAAGGTCGGTGGCAGCGATCACCAGTTAATTAGAGGTTATGGCCGGAATAATAATCCACTTAAAAGGCCGCCGATCCTTTATTCCGTGTATCAACACGCTTAGCTTGACCTGTACGTGGCAAAAATATTGACGCACAAATCACAATTCCAGCCACCATCGCCATTGCAACAAACATCCACCAAAACCCGCCGGTCGCGTCGTAAATACCGCCAGCAAAAGGGATAGCCAGCGAACTAATACCAAGACCGAGCACGAACTTGGCGCCGTAGGCACTCGCCCGCCATTGGACCGGGCAATATCGCGCTACCAGGCTATTTTCGGTCGGCAGCGACGCCGTTATCAGGAACATGATCGCCCCAGCCGCCCCGACCAGCGGTAAACCGTGCATGCCGGCCGACAGAAGCGCCACCGGGATCATTACAACGTAGATAGCGGGATAGATCAGCGTTAGACTATAACGATCGGCAAGCCAGCCACCCGCCAGTTGGCCCATTGCCCCGATCGCAAGCGCGGCTGAGGCAAGCCCTCCCGCCCCGATCAAGCCGGCCCAGTCGACAACCGTAGGCGCGCGCACCGCGAAAATCTTAGGCAGTACGACCGTATGCGCCTGGGCCAGCAGGCCGACACAAAGTACAGTAATACACAGGACTGCAAGGCCCCGCATGGCGTGAGACCGAGTGATATCAGTATCGGCGAGGTTTTTCCGGCCGTTACCGACCGCCAACTTACGGCGAATGACGAACAAAAACGCAACACCGGTGGCGCAGCAGGCAACGCCCGGCACAAAGAATGCAAACCGCCAGTCAAACAGCGCGGTTAACCCACCGGCTATCAGCGGCGCACAAGCGATGCCGACCGTTCCGAATACGCCGTTGATGCCGAGCGCCTTGCCGCGGGCCGCAGCATTGGCAACAACCCAGGCGGTTCCAACCGGGTGATAGATCGACGAAAACACGCCTAAGGCGCCGAGCGCGATCACTATGCCGAGCGGCCCGGTTGCGAAGCCGGCGGCAATACATGCGACCCCGGTGCCGAAAAAAAACAGGACAAGCATATGAGGTGCGCTCCATTTATCGCCGAGCCAGCCTGCCGGCAACGCGGCCAGCCCGTACAGCACGAATCCGACGAAAGACAGCGATAATAATTCTCCGTATGGCATTTCAAACGCCACTTCGAGTGCGATGACCACGGTGGGATACACGAGCATCGTCACGTGGCTATAAAAATGCGCGACATTGGCAAAAAACAGCGCCTTGCGGTTGTCAGTCGCCAGGGTTATCTGAGTCATCTGATCACGTCCGAAAAAATTTGAGCAATGATACCGGGCACAACTCCTAACCGCACGTCAAAATGTTTTTAGGCGCGGAAATCAGCGCCTGAGCGCTCGCTAACAACGCGCAAAGGCTAGTCACAAGTGCCTGAAAACAAACAACTGCCTGGTTACGTCTTTTTCCCCTAAATATATAAATCTTAATCGCATCATCCCTAGCCCGAAACACCGCGAGGCGTTCAAGAATTTATACGACGATGGGACCTTTGCAATTGCCGGCCCCACAAAAAGAGATCCCGAGGCAGCAGACTTCCACCTACGTGGTTCCGTCAAGGTTTCCGTCGACTTTGATCTGCCCTCTAAGACAAGCACGCGTCGCCACAATCTTCTCAGGGGATATTCCAAGGAAGCTCCTGCTTCGTCGCGAAGGAAGTCAGTTTATGGGCCTAGGCAGCGCGGTTACGGACCCTTTCAGCTGAAAAACGGATTATCTCCCAATGCGTGTTCGGTGACGTCGACGACGCCCTGGATCGTCTGCACCTCTGACAGAATAGCGTTCTGCACGCCCTGTTGCAGGGTGACCGCCGACGCAGAACAGCCTTGGCAGCCACCTTCCATGCGGACATAGGCGACATGATCGGTCAGGTCGACGAGGCTGATACGCCCGCCATGGGCGGCCACAGACGGATTAATTTTCTCCTCTAACAGCGCTAGAACGGCTTCTGCTTCAGGGCCGGTCAGTGGTTTCTTGTCATCGCCGTTGAACACCCAGTCCGGAATCTCAGCGGCAGGCGCTTCGCCGATCCAAGTAACGGCCTTAACCTCGGGGACATGATGAATAATGATATTGGTCATCATATCGCGCTTCTTCGCGCCACCGCCACCAATCAGCTCGAGTGTCAAGGTGCCTTCTCCGAATTTCTTGAATAGAACCTCACCTCCATAGGCCTCTACCGCCGGGCGAATGCGGTCGTCGAGCATTTCTATTATCCGAACGGTAGGCGCGTCGGCCAGCACCGGCTCACCGGAACCATAATGCTCCATAATTGCGCCCAGAATTGTCGGTTTCAACAGATACCACTCGCTCTTAGGCTCGCGGCATATTGTGATATCGTCGAGGGCTAGCGAAACGGCATCAACGCCATCGATTTTCAGCAGGCGCCGGGCCAGAGGCGAGATGCCCGCAGCAACGGTGGGATCGACCGGCTCGGACCCCATGGGCAGGACAGGCTCGCCTGGCACAAACCGCATTAGCATCGAATCTTCTTGAGGATGGGTTTGAATGAACATCTTTGTCTTCCCGGGCTGCGCGTTAGGTGCTGTAGCGTTCCGCAACGTACTTTTCCACAAGCTCACGGAATTCGTCGGCAATGCCCGGACCTCGTAACGTCATCGCTTTCTCTCCATCGATAAAAACCGGGGCAGCGGGTTCCTCGCCAGTGCCCGGCAAGCTGATACCAATATCAGCATGTTTGGATTCGCCTGGGCCATTCACGATACAGCCCATTACGGCCACGTTCAGTTCTTCTACGCCGTCGTAATGTTTGCGCCAAGCAGGCATGCGTTCGCGGATATGTGCCTGGATACTAGCGGCAAGTTCCTGAAACACACTCGATGTCGTGCGCCCGCAACCAGGACAGGCTGCAACCAGCGGTACGAACGAACGTAGACCCATGGTCTGAAGAAGCTCCTGCGCGACAATCACCTCCCTCGTGCGGTCACCGCCAGGCTCCGGCGTTAGCGAGATACGGATGGTATCACCGATGCCATGCTGCAGGAGGATCCCCATGCCAGCCGCCGAGGCGACGATCCCCTTACTACCCATACCTGCTTCGGTCAGGCCAAGATGCAGTGCGTAATCGCAGCGCGAAGCCAAGTCCCGGTACACGGCAATCAGATCCTGCACTGCCGAAACCTTGGCCGAAATGATGATCCGGTCCTTCGGCATGCCAAGCTCAAGTGCGCGGTCAGCAGATGCAAGGCCGGAGACCACCATCGCGTCGCGCATAACCTGGGCAGCATCTTTCGGATTACCGGCCGCCGTATTCTCGTCCATCTTCCTGGTCAGCAATTCTTGGTCGAGTGAACCCCAGTTGACGCCGATACGAACAGGCTTTTCGTACTTGTTGGCAACGTCGATCATGGTCGAGAACTGAGAGTCCCGTTTTTCCCGGAAGCCAACATTGCCAGGATTGATGCGATATTTTGCGAGCGCTTCGGCGCACGCGGGGTTGGCTTCCAGGAGCTTGTGGCCAATGTAATGAAAATCGCCGACGATCGGCACGTCTATTCCCATCAGCGTCAGCCGGTCACGGATATGCGGGACGGCCTTGGCCGCTTCGTCCCTGTCGACCGTGATCCGCACTATTTCTGAACCCGCTCTATGCAGTTCGGCGACCTGGGCGACTGTGGTGTCGACATCAGCCGTATCAGTATTTGTCATTGACTGTACAACGATCGGCGCGCCGCCGCCGACAGTTACATTCCCGACTTTAACAGCGACGCTATCTCGCCGCGGCGGTTTCTGGAAAAACCCTTGATCGTTGATGGCATTCATGACTTGCCCGTCTTTCCTACGCTGCAGACATAGCTCGATCCGGCGAGGAGGCCAGCGGCGCGGCGGCATCAATGCGCGCCAGAAGATCGTCATATTCAGTGATCACCGGGAAATGCGGAAATTCGTCAATCACGTTTTGTGGCGGGCGGAACAGGAACCCGGCATCTGCGGCATCTAACATACGCGTGTCATTATATGAATCGCCCGCGGCACAGGTGAAAAAATTCAGTTTTTTGAAAGCTTCGACTGCCGCACGCTTGTGGTCATCCATGCGCAAATCATAGCCCGACAGATTGCCCGAGGCCGCGTCGACGATAAGGCGGTGACAGAACAGCGTAGGCGCACCCATCTTGACCATCAACGGCCCGACAAATTCATAAAATGTGTCGGACAGGATCACGAGCTGGTGTTTGGCACGGATCGCGTCGAGGAATGCCCGTGCGCCCGGCAAGGGCTCGATAGCGTCGATGATCGGCTGCAACGTCTCGATGCCAAGACCCTCCCGCTCGAGAATATCGAGCCGGTAGCGCATCAGCACATTATAATCCGGTTCGTCCCGCGTGGTCCGCCGAAGATCGTCAATCCCACAACGTTCCGCCAGTTCGATCCAGATTTCAGGCGCGATCACACCTTCCATGTCGAGACATACGACTTTCACTGAATTAGCCCGCTCATTTTCCTGTGCGGGGTATAGCAGGCAAGCGATTAGGCGGCAAATGGGCTTGCCTGGGGTATTGATGTCGAACTCGCGTTTCGGAGCGACCCTAGATGTCATCGACAGCAAAAATTAGGTCAGATGCACGGATCATATTAACCAGCGCTCATTCAGATTTGTTCTTTTTCCTCTGTTCCGCCGGGTGGATAAATTTCTTGCCGAGAAGCATGCCGACATCCTGTTTCAGATGCGCCCAAGCGATAAACGGCATTGCCTTTGCAAGATCCCAGAGTGCATCCCAGCCACCCTTCAAGCAGACCGGCACCGTAATCCAGGGTGCCGCTCCGACGATGCGAACGTGTTCTTCAGTATGAAGCCGATCTCGCTCTTGCAGCACCTTGTCAATGTTTTTGGCGAACGACCAGTCGCAGCGATAAATCACCTCGCCTCCGGGCTTTACGATATAGACCATATTGGGCATCGATCCGTATGCCTGATGCATAGCGCCATCGATGCTATCCACAAGTATTTCACGGTGCTCGCCAAAGGCGTCTTTCATCTCAGTCGCCAGGGCGATTTTCTCCGCCATTCCAGCGGATGGGCCGCGTCGCGCGCCAGGATGGGCTTCGCGTACATAGATTACAAGAAATACGACATCCGGATGCTTGGCCTTCACCTCTCGCAACGGGTCGATGTTCTTAACGTACATCGGACAAGTCAGACTGCCGGTTTCTAGCACCAGCCATTTCCCCTTGTAGTCCGACAGCGAAACCTCGCCGCCATCCAGCGCCGTCAGCTTGAAGTCGATCAGTTCTTCGCCGGCTTTTGGACCGTCGAAGCGCGACAGATCGTAATTCGACATCCGGTAACGTTCGTAGTTGTAGTCCATGCTGCACCTTTCTCGGGTGTTTAGTTTTCTGTCGTTTGAATACGATACTTCGCGCGGAGCAGGGTTCAAACCCGGTCGCTAATGAATAGGGACAGCAATCCACCAACTTGACTTTTTTATATTTTCATATGAAAATTTTTTAAATTGAATTGACAGCGAGGATCCGCCTATGGCAACCGCACAGAAACTCCGAGAAGTCACATCGGACGATCTTGTTCAACGGGCTATCGATCTTCGTCCGCTCATTGCCGACAACGCAGCCGAAAATGAGAAAAATCGCCGTCTGTCGCAGGATATCTTCGATACCATCCGGGATGCTGATTTTTTTCGGTATTACCAGCCGAAGAAATTTGGTGGTCTCGAATGCAATGCTCCAGCACCAGCGATGCAATGCGTAATTGAATTTGCATCGGCCGATGCGTCCACGGGATGGGTCTGCTCTCTTGGAATCGTACATCAGTGGCTACTTTCTCAGTTCCCGGCGGAAACGCATGAGGAAATTTGGGGTGACAATCCCGATGCGACGGCCTGCGGGTCTTACGCTCCCGCCGGCGATTGTGTGGCGGTGGATGGTGGCTACCGTCTGACGGGCGATTTTCATTACGCCAGCGGCGTCGACGTTACCGACTGGGCGATCCTCGGCGTATTCTTCCCGCCGGAGAACGAAAATGGTCGTCCTGTGCCCGGCTTCACCGTCGTGCCGAAATCAGACTTCACAGTTGATGACGACTGGCACGTGATGGGCCTGACCGGAACGGGCTCTAAGACGGTTGTCTGCAAAGATGTCTTCATTCCAGTACACAGACGCGTCACCTTTGCAGAGCTGGTATCAGGAAATTCGCCCGGTTATCAGGATTTGCAGAATAATATTTATCGCTATCCTATCCTGTCGCTCGTGGCCTATGGCATTTCGACCCCTGCAACGGGAGCGCTCAATGGGGCAGTTGAGTCGTTTCTAGACGCGATGAACGGCCGGATGACGCGTGGTGCCGTGGTTCTTGGTGGCAAAGAGGTCCGGGATTTTCAGGCAGTACAAATGCGTGTCGGTCGCGCCATCGGAAGTTTGAAGGCATCCAAGTCGATGCTATTCGCCCAGATTGAAGAATCACGCGCCAAGGTCGTTGATCGGGGGGAAATACTGAACGTGCAGGAACGCCTCGATAATCGCCTGACCCAAGCAAAGACGGTCGAGCTTGCGGTTGACGGGCTAAACGAGCTGTTCGGCGCAGTCGGCGGAAATGGCATCAACTCTTCGCAGCACATTCAGCGTGCTTGGCGGGATGCACACGCAATTGCTCATCATGTCAGCTTTAACTGGGATGCTATAAGCTCTATGTATGGTCAATATGCGCTCGGTCTCGAACCGCAAGGACAGCTCT
>MDTB01017304.1_pt1 | contig 12778 bp, 6 predicted proteins | sample 811161 | NCBI WGS metagenome assembly MDTB01 (sample SAMN05326650, study PRJNA326480) | marine metagenome | isolation source: seawater | place: Mediterranean Sea | collected 2009 | reverse complement strand
TTTTCTCCACCAGAAAGTTCATGTGGATATCTATTTGAATAATCATTCATTTTTACTTTTTCTAGAACATTATCAATTCTTTCTTTGATTTTTTGTTTGCTTTTCCACTCTGTTGCTTTTAAAACAAATTCTAAATTTTTTGCAACAGATCTATCTGGTAATAATTTAAAATCTTGAAAAATAACACCAATTTTTCTTCTTAAAAAAGGTATTTCTTTTCTTTTAATAGTGGTTAAATTATATTCAAGTACTCTAGCCTCACCATTGTTAATAGGCATGTCTGCATATATGGTTCTTAAAATACTACTTTTACCACTTCCAGTTTTTCCAATCAGGTAAATAAAATCTTTTTCATTGACAGTTAGATTAATATTGCTAAGATTTTTTTTATCATTTATTTTAATTTTTACCTTATCGAAGTATATAATTTTTTCCATTAGAATTATTACGTAAAGTTATTAATTCATTTATTAATTCAGTTTTTTTTTAACAATTCTAAAAAATATTGTTATAAGTATATTTAAATCTAACATATATGGAAATAATTAATCATATTTGCCAAAAAATTTTATGTGCGGAATTGTTTGTGCTTTAAATATTAATCAAGATACTTCGAAATTGAGAAATCATGTTTTGGAAATGTCAAAAAAATTAAGACACAGAGGTCCTGATTGGAATGGTATTTATTGTGATGATAATGTTATTCTTGCACACGAAAGACTAGCTATAGTAGATCCAAAATCTGGAAAGCAACCTTTGTTCAGTAAAGATCAAAGATATGTTTTGGCTGCAAATGGAGAAATTTATAATCATAAAGAACTTAGATTTCTAACACAAGATTATGAATATCAAACTAACTCTGATTGTGAAGTAATTATATCTTTATTTGATAAATACAGAGAGGGTTTTGTTGATAAAATGAATGGAATCTTTGGTTTTGTTGTATACGATCAAAAAGAAAATGAATTTTTTATAGCAAGAGATCACATGGGAATTATTCCACTATATATTGGCTGGGATAAAAATAAAACCTTATATGTCTCATCAGAATTAAAAGCTCTTGAAGGAACATGTAATAAAATTGAAGTATTTCCTCCTGGTCATTTTATGTCTAGTAAGGATATGAAATATGAAAAGTGGTATAACAGATCCTGGATAAACTATGATAATGTTAAGTCTAATAAGACCAATTTAGATGATCTAAAAGAAGGTCTAGAAAATGCTGTTCATCGTCAACTTATGAGTGATGTTCCATATGGAGTTCTTTTGTCAGGTGGTTTAGATTCATCAATTACTTCCGCATTAGCAAAGAAATTTTCAAAAAATAGAATTGAAAATGATGATAAATCAGAAGCTTGGTATCCGCAATTACACTCTTTTTCAGTTGGCCTAGAGGGATCTCCTGACTTAAAAGCAGCTAAATTAGTCTCAGAACATATCGGATCAATTCATCATGAAATTACTTTTACCGTACAAGAAGGTTTGGATGCTATTAGGGATGTAATTTATCATATAGAAACTTATGATGTAACAACTGTGAGAGCTTCAACTCCAATGTATTTAATGGCAAGAGTCATTAAGTCAATGGGAATTAAAATGGTTCTTTCTGGTGAAGGTGCTGATGAGTTATTTGGAGGATATTTATATTTTCATAAAGCTCCAAGTCCTGAAGAATTTCATAAAGAAACTGTCAGAAAGCTTGATAAACTATATCAATATGATTGTCTGAGAGCAAACAAATCACTAGCTGCATGGGGTATTGAAGGAAGAGTCCCGTTCTTAGATAAAGAATTTATTGATATTGCCATGAATATAAATCCTGCAGACAAGATGATTACAAATGAAAAAATGGAAAAATGGGTGGTTAGAAAATCATTTGAAGATTATCTTCCAAAAGAGGTAGCCTGGAGACAAAAAGAACAGTTTAGTGATGGAGTTGGTTATAGTTGGATTGATAGTTTAAAAGAATTAGTAGATAATGAAGTTAGCGATAAAATGTTTGAAAATGCATCAGAAAGATTTCCTTTTCAAACACCCCAAAATAAAGAAGAGTATTTTTACAGGTCTATCTTTGAATCACATTTTCCGTCACAAGCTGCAGCTGAAACAGTTCCATCAGTACCCTCTGTAGCATGCAGCACTCCGATCGCCCTTGAGTGGGATAAAGCTTTTAAAAACCTTAATGATCCATCAGGTAGATCTGTTTTAAATATACACAAAGATTCTTATTAGAAAACTCTCTTACAAATTGTTAATAACTTAGGGTTATTCTTTCCTGTTAAATCCTATTATTTATACCCTTTTAAGGTATATTTGCAATAGGCACAACTAATTATAAAAAAATAATGAGTAAAGATCAAAATCAACAGTATTCTGCTGATAGTATTCAGGCCTTAGAAGGCATGGAGCATGTTAGAAAAAGACCCTCAATGTACATTGGAGATGTTGGTTTTAGAGGTCTTCATCATTTAGTATATGAAGTCGTTGATAATTCTATTGATGAAGCTATGGCAGGGCATTGTTCTAAAATATCGGTTATTATTAATGATGATGATTCTATTTCAGTTGAAGATGATGGTAGGGGTATTCCTGTTGGTATTCACCAAAAAGAAGGTGTTTCTGCACTTGAGGTTGTAATGACAAAAATTGGTGCGGGAGGTAAATTTGATAAAGACTCCTATAAGGTTTCAGGTGGATTACATGGTGTTGGAGTTTCAGTCGTGAATGCACTTTCCGATCACTTGACAGCTGTTGTTCACAGAGATGGTAAAGTATGGCAGCAGGAATACAAGAAAGGAAAAACATTATATCCAGTTAAAGAAGTTGGTAAAACAGATAAAACAGGTACAATTGTAACTTTTAAGCCTGATTTATCAATTTTTAAGGATGTTGAAAAATATAATTATGATACTCTCGCAAATAGAATGAGAGAATTATCATTTTTAAACAAAGGAATACATATTTCATTAACTGACAAAAGAAAAAAAGTTGATGGAGAATTTTTAAATGAAGAATTTCATTCTGAAGAAGGACTAAAAGAATTTATAAAATTTCTTGATGAAAATCGTGAGCCACTAATTCCTGAGGTTATTGCAATTGAAGGAGAAAAAAATGATATACCTGTTGAAATTGCTATGGTATACAACTCTTCATTTAATGAAAATATTCACTCTTATGTTAACAATATTAATACGCACGAAGGAGGAACTCATTTGTCAGGTTTTAGAAGAGGTTTAACATCAACTTTGAAAAAATATGCTGATTCATCAGGTCTTTTAGACAAAGTAAAAGTAGAAATTGCTGGGGATGATTTTAGAGAAGGATTGACTGCAATTATTTCAGTTAAAGTTTCTGAACCACAATTTGAAGGACAAACAAAAACTAAATTAGGTAATAAAGAAGTTACTTCTGCTGTATCACAGGCTGTTTCTGAGATGCTTGAAAACTATTTAGAGGAACATCCATCCGAAGCAAAAATGATTGTAGATAAAGTGATTTTAGCAGCACAAGCTAGACATGCTGCTAGAAAAGCAAGAGAAATGGTTCAGAGAAAAACTGTAATGGGAGGAGGAGGTTTACCAGGCAAATTATCTGATTGCTCAGAACAAGATCCTTCATTATGTGAAATATTTTTAGTAGAGGGTGATTCTGCCGGTGGAACTGCGAAGCAAGGTAGAGATCGAAATTTTCAAGCTATTCTTCCTCTCAGAGGTAAGATATTAAATGTTGAAAAAGCAATGCAACATAAAGTTTTTGAGAATCAAGAGATAATAAATATATATACAGCTTTAGGTGTAACAGTTGGTACTGAGGAAGATAGTAAAGCGTTAAATCTCGAAAAATTAAGATATCATAAAATTGTAATTATGTGTGATGCTGATGTTGATGGGAGTCATATATCAACACTTATTTTAACTTTTTTCTTCAGATACATGAGGGAATTAGTAGAAAGTGGACATGTATATATTGCAACACCACCTCTTTATTTAGTTAAAAGAGGTAGTAAAAAAGAATATGCATGGAATGATGATGATAGAGATAAATTGCTTGACTCTTTTGGGAATGGAGCTTCTATTCAAAGGTACAAAGGTCTCGGTGAAATGAATGCAATTCAACTTTGGGATACAACTATGAATCCAGAGTCAAGAACATTTAGAAAAGTTACAATTGAAAATGCCGGTGAGGCAGATAGAGTTTTTTCTATGCTTATGGGTGAAGATGTTCCGCCAAGAAGAGAGTTTATTGAAAAGAATGCTACTTATGCTAATATTGATGCTTAAATTACACTAATATGAAAGTTACTATTGTAGGTGCAGGAAATGTAGGAGCGACGGCTGCTGATGTAATAGCTTCAAGATCAATAGCAAGTGATGTTACTTTGTTAGACATAAAAGAAGGTTTTGCTGAGGGTAAAGCTCTAGATATTATGCAAACTGCAACTACACGAGGTTTTAATACTCGAGTTGTTGGTTCAACATCAGATTATTCCAAAACATCTAATTCTGATGTTGTTGTAATTACATCTGGAATTCCAAGAAAACCAGGTATGACACGCGAGGAATTAATTGGAATAAATGCAAAAATTGTTAAAGACGTTACTAAAAGCATTTTAGAATATTCAAATAACCCAATTTTTATAGTTGTTTCTAATCCAATGGATTCTATGACTTACCTTGCCTTAAATTACTCTGGTTTAGATAAAAAAAGAGTAATTGGAATGGGTGGCGCTCTTGATAGTTCAAGATTTAAAACATATATATCACTTGCTTTAAATAAACCAGCAAATGATATTCATGCCATGGTTATTGGAGGTCATGGTGATACAACAATGATTCCATTATCAAGGTTTGCAAAATATAATGGTTTATCATTATCTAACTTTTTAAGTGAAAGTAAAATTGATGAAGTTGTTAAATCAACAATGGTTGGTGGGGCTACCTTAACAAAGCTTCTGGGAACTTCAGCATGGTATGCTCCTGGTTCATCAATTGCATATGTTGTTGACTCTGTTTTGAATAATCATAACAGGATAATTCCATGTTCAGTTTATTTAGATGGGGAGTATGGATTTTCTGATATATGTATAGGTGTACCTTGTGTAATAGGCAAAAATGGTGTTGAAAAAATAATTTCACTTGATTTAAATGGTAAAGAAAAATCAATTTTTTCTAAAAGTGTTGATGTGGTTAATTCTATGAATCAATCTCTACTTAATCATCTCTGATATTTTATATATATTCATTATTTTGTTTCTGAATTACTAAATCATATATTTGCTAGCCAAAAAAAATGAATTATGCATAAAAATGGTCTTGTCAAATTTATTGCAATTGTCTTTACATTAATAAGTATTCTTCAAATTTCTTATACATATGTTGTAAATAAGGTTGAGAAAGATGCTGAAAATTATGCCATATCAAAAATTAATTCCAACGAAAAAGACTTTTTGGTAAAAAGAGATCAGCTACAACGAATTTATCTTGATTCAGTTTCAGATATTTCAGTTTTTGGTTTTACAACCTACAAGGGTGCAAAAGCTAAAGAATTGAATAAAGGTCTTGATCTAAAGGGTGGAATTAATGTTATTCTTCAAATTTCGGTAAAGGATATACTTAAAGGATTAGCAGAAAATACTAATGACCCTGCATTTAATAGAGCTATTGATAGGGCAGATGAATTACAAAAAAGCACTGACGATAATTACGTTGAATCTTTTTTTATTGCTTTTGAAGAAGATGAATCCAATAGACTTGCCTCACCTGACATATTTGCTAATAGAACGTTGAGTGATGATATTAATTTTGAAATGAATAATAGTGAGGTTAAATCAATTATACGTTTAAAAATTGATGAATCAATTACCTCTGCTTTTGAAGTACTTAGAAAAAGAATAGATAAATTTGGGGTAACACAACCCAACATACAGAGACTTGGAAATTCTGGAAGAATATTAGTTGAATTACCAGGTGCCAAGGATGTAGATAGGGTTAAAAACTTATTACAAAGTACAGCTCAGTTAGAATTTTGGACCACAGAAAAAAACCAAGATTTTTTCAATTTTTTATCTCAAGCTAATCAAGTTATAATTGATTTAGAAAAAAATGAGGAGGATATTCAGCAGAATGATAATGAAATATCTGAAATTGATGATTTATTAGCAGATGTTGAAGTCAAATCAGATTCACTGAACTTACAAAAGAATCCTCTATTAGATTTAATTGTTGGAACTGGTTTTCAAGGCGGACCAGTTTTAGCTCAATTTAATTATAATGATCAAACTTTAGTAGAATCTTATTTAAATAACCCAAAAGTTAGACAATTACTTCCATCAAGTAAAAGATATACTAAATTTTTATGGGGTATCCCTGAACCAGATACAAATATTGTTGACTTGTATGTTTTAAAATCTAATAGAAATGATATTCCACCACTTAGCGGAAGTGTGGTTATAGATGCCGCTCAATCATATGATCAATTTGGAAATGCAGCTGTTTCTATGCAAATGAATGGAAAAGGTTCAAAAATTTGGGAAGATTTAACTGACCAAGCCTATAAAAATTCTAGTAATATTGCAATTGTTTTAGATGAGATTGTATATTCAGCACCTGGTGTTACCAATGGTGCAATTACTGGTGGTAGATCTGAAATTTCTGGAAACTTTACTTTAAATGAAGCAATTGATTTGGCAAACGTGCTTCGAGCTGGTAAATTACCTGCATCTGCTGATATCATTCAATCTGAAGTCGTTGGACCATCATTAGGAAAAGAGTCCATTGACAAAGGTATTAATTCATTTTTGATAGCTCTATTATTAGTTTTAGCTTGGATGATTTTTTATTATGGAAGAGCAGGATTGTACGCAGATATTGCTTTAGTATTAAATATTGTTTTAATTTTTGGTTTTTTATCTGGTCTAGGCGCAGTGTTAACACTACCAGGTATAGCAGGTATAGTATTAACAATTGGAATGTCTGTTGATGCAAATGTTCTAATTTTTGAAAGGGTTAGAGAAGAGATCTATAAAGAAAAAGGTTTGAAACAGTCAGTTTCTGACGGATTTAGTAATGCATTGTCTTCAATTTTAGATGCAAATATAACAACTGGTCTTACCGCTTTAATTTTATTTATTTTTGGATCTGGACCTATTAAAGGTTTTGCTACAACATTATTGATCGGAATATTAACTTCATTATTTACAGCAATTTTTATAACTAGGATGCTTGTTGAAAGACATATTTCCTCTAATAAAGAATTGTTTTTTTCTTCCTCAATTACGAAAAACTTATTTAGAAACTTAAAGATTAGTTTTCTTTCAAAAAGAAAGGTTTCTTACGTTGTTTCAGGATTTTTAATTTTTGTTGCTTTGGGATCCTTATTTACAAAAGGATTAAATCAAGGAGTTGATTTTGTTGGTGGTCGTTCATATGTAGTTAGATTTGCTGAGCCCGTTCCACAGCAAGATATACAAAGTAAACTTGTTGCTTCTTTAGGAAATGCTGAGGTTAAAACATTCGGATCTGAAAATCAGTTAAAAATTACTTCAAATTTTAAGGTTGATGATACATCAACTTCAGTAGATGATGAAATACATCAAATTTTATTCTCTGATCTCTCAGATTATATTGGAGATACAAGTTTGAATGATTTTGTTAATGGAAGCGAAGAAAAACAGGTCGGTATAATGTCTTCTTTTGGTGTCGGACCAACAATTGCTGATGATATTAAAAAGAACTCTTTTTTAGCTGTATTTGGTTCATTAATCATTGTTTTTCTGTATATATTGTTTAGATTCAAAAACTGGCAGTTTTCATTAGGTGCAGTTTCCGCTGTTTTTCATGATGTTCTTGTTGTTCTAGGTATATTTTCTATTACATATACATTTATGCCATTTGACATGGAAATAAATCAAGCATTTATTGCAGCAATTTTAACGGTAATTGGTTATTCATTAAATGATACAGTTGTTGTCTTTGACAGAATTAGAGAGTATAGAAATATTAATAAGTCTTGGGAAGTAACAAGAATAGTAAATTCAGCTTTAAATAGTACTCTAAGTAGAACATTAAATACATCTTTTACAACTCTTGTTGTATTAGTATCAATTTTTCTTTTTGGAGGTGAATCAATTAGAGGATTTATGTTTGCATTAATTGTTGGTGTTCTTGTCGGTACTTATTCATCTGTATTTGTGGCTACACCAATTATGTTTGACACTTTAAAGAAAAAATTTACTTCTTAAAGTTTATTAAGGAATTTCTTACATTTTTATTTTTGACCAAAAGATCTTGAGCTTCCTGCCGTGATATTTTAAGTTCATTTATGAGCATTTTTTCAGCTCTATCTACTAATTTGTTGTTTGATAATTGCATGTCAACCATTTTATTGCCCAAAACTCTTCCCAATCTAATCATAAGAGTTGTAGATATCATATTTAATACTAGTTTTTGAGCTGTGCCAGATTTCATTCTTGTACTTCCTGTTACAAATTCTGGTCCTACTATGATTTCAATAGGTATTTTAGATACTTTTGAAAGAGGAGAACCTAAGTTGCATGTAATACAACCAGTTAGTATTCCTTCAGAATTACATTTTTCAATAGTTGAGACAACGTATGGTGTGGTTCCAGATGCAGCAATCCCAATGACAGAATCATTATTACCTATATTATAATTTTTTAAATCTTTCCATCCTTGAGATAAACTATCTTCTGCAAATTCTTGTGATTTTCTTATGGCTTTATCCCCACCAGCTATTAAACCAATAACTAAACCATCTGAAACACCAAAAGTTGGGGGACATTCAGAGGCATCTAAAATACCTAATCTACCACTAGTACCAGCACCAATATAGAAAAGTCTACCACCTTTTTTCATTCTTAGCTCAATCCTTTTTATAAGTTTTTCTATATCATTAAGTTTTTTTTGAACTGCAGCTGCAACTCTGTGATCTTCTTCATTTATGGATGAAATAATTTCACCAACAGATTTTTTTTCTAAATCATCATGATTTGAAGGCGTTTCTGTTATTTTTTTGAATGTCATAATCTTATATTAAAATAAACAAATTAAAATCAATACTAACAATTAGTTAATGTTAATATTTTTTAATGAGTAAGTATCAAACTCAGAAGATTTAAAATAACCAAATGGTTTTAGTTCAGGGTTATTAATACAATAGATATTTCCTTTTATTGAGGAGGGTGCCGCTGAAAATGGTCCGTTTTGAGTATTTGTTTGAACTACAATTTGTATAATATATTTAAAGTATTCCTCATCAATACCCTCAAGAACTATTTCAAGAGAATTATCTTTAATTTTATTTTTATTTATAAAATAAGAAAAAGAAAAAGTATTACCATCAAAATATTCATCACTTACTGGCTGTAAATTTCCTTTTGCATATTCAAATAGGTAGTAGTTTTCATATCCAAGTTCATCATCTATAGTTGTGATAATTTCAATTTCATCTTTATTTAAAGATTCTCTTGTACCTCTTTTAATACTTTTGATATTAGTTGAAGGATTTATTTTTTCTATACTTTGGTAATGATTGTCATTATAAATAATATTTAATTCATATTCAGACGACATAGAGATGTTTTCTATTTCAACATAATAACTATTATTGTCAAAAATTAAATTAAATTTTTTATCCGAATCAATTTCTCTTAATGAAACTTTTGCATCACTAATGAATTTTATTTGATTATTAAAATAACTTGAAGTTTCACTGATTAATACCTCTGCAAATCCTTTTTCTGTATTTATTTTTTTATTGATCTTAGCTTCGATTACAATTCTTTGATCATCAAATTCTAAATCTAAATCAATTACTTTTTCGCAACTTAATAAAGTACAGATAACAAATAAAACAATAGTCTTTTTCATTAGAATTTAAAATTATAAGTTATTGAAGGTACAATTCCAAAAATTGATATTTGAACTGCTTCATTTTTTAATTTTTCTGTATTTTCCCGAAATAAAATTGATGTTGCATTATCTCTGTTATATATGTTATAAATACCAAAAACCCATTCCCTTTTAATTTTTTTAACATCATTTTTTTTAGGTGTCAAGATTAAACTAAAATCTAATCTATGATAATTTGGTAGCCTGTAAGTATTTCTATTTCCATAATTGGGGATACTTAAATTCATATAATTATACTGTGCATTTGGATATGTAGTTGGTTGTCCTGTTTGGTATATAAAATTAGTATTAAGACTTAGCTTTTTGTTAATCTTGTAACTTGAATTAAAACTAATATCGTGGGTTTTATCATATGGTGTTAAATACCATTCTCCATTGTTTATACCTAAATCATTTTCTCCAATTCCTCCAGTTTTTTGCTCTGATTTTGATATAGTGTATGCAATCCAAAACCTATGCTTCCCAGATGATTTTTTTACTAAAAATTCAGCACCATATGCTCTTGATTTGCCATTTAATAAAACAGTTTCTATATCATTATTTGCAATAAGATCTGCATCATCAATATAGTCTATTCTATTTTTAATTTTTTTGTAGAAAAACTCAGATTCAAAATTTAAAAACTCAAATTTTTTATAAAACCCTAATGCAAATTGATCAAGTTTTTGAGGTTTAATATAAGGACCAGATGGTGTCCATATATCTAGAGGAGTAGGAGAGTTGGTGTTTGAAATTAAGTGTATATACTGATTTAATCTGTTATAACTTAATTTAAAACTGTAAGAAGGATAATTTAATGATAAATTGATTCTTGGTTCTATATTGTAAAAAGATTTAAAAATATTTTTATTGTTAAAATATTCATCTGAAAGTGGATTTGCACTCGAGTAAATACCAAGAAGATAATCATAAACTACAGGTTTATTGTTGAAATATTTTGCTAATCCATTTTGTTTTAACCTCAAAAACTGATTAAATCTCAAGCCATATCTTATAGATAATCTTTCACTCAAAGTATTTACAAAATCAAAATAGACGGCATTTTCTAATGCATATTTTTTATTCAGTGTTGATTGATTAATACCTGATGATGAATTAATTGGTTGAATTTTACCGGGATTAAAATTGTAGTAAATCAAACTAATTCCAGTATTAAATTGAAGTGAATTTGAATAATAATTTTTCAAATCAAACTTAATGTTTAAATTTTTTATCCCAGATGCCCAATCAAAGCCAACAAAGTTTAATTTTAAACCATAATAATAATCACTAAATATAATTGAGGTATTAGTAAATGTTTTATCATTTAAAAGGTGATTCCATCTCAAATTTAGTGTAGTGTTTCCATAGGAATTTGAAAAGGTTTCATTTAGTTTAAATAAATCTCTTCCAAAGTAACCTGAAAAAAACAATTTGTTTTTATCATCTATTACAAAATTCGATTTAGTGTTAAAATCATAAAAATATGCTACGTTATTGATATCTGTGAATTTTAAAAATAAATGAGCATAAGTTCCTCTTGAAGCAATTAAAAATGAACTTTTATTTTTTTGAATTGGCCCTTCAATAAGAAATCTGCTTGAAATAGCTCCAATTCCACCATTATATCTCAATTTATTCTTGTTCCCATCTTTTTGAAATACATCTAGGACTGACGAAATTCTTCCACCATAACTTGCTGGTATACCACCTTTATATAGCTGAACCTCTTTGATAGCATCGGAATTAAATACGGAGAATAAACCAAATAAATGTGAGGAGTTGTATATTATTGCTTCATCAAATAATATTAAGTTTTGATCGGCTGCACCTCCTCTTACATTAAATCCGGAGGAGCCATCACCAGCACTACTAACACCAGGAAGAAGTTGAATTGATTTGAGCAAATCAGATTCACCAAAAACAACAGGTGTCTGTCTTATAGTTTGTCCTGATAATTTATTTAAGCTTAATATTGGCTTGTCTATTTCAATATTTTCATTGTCAATTATAACAGTAACTTCATCTAACTCCTCAAAACTTTGTTCTAGATAAATATCAAATGTTTGATTCTTATTAACGTTAATTTTTATGTTTTCCTCTGAGTATCCAAGGATGCTGTAATTAAAGGAGTATATGCCACTAGAAACAGTTATTGAGTAAAATCCATATGTATTTGAAACAGTTCCGATATTAAGTTCTGGTATAATAATATTTGCTCCAATTATAGCCTCATCACTTGATTTATCAAGAATATATCCACTTACAGTAAAATCTTGTTGAGAGTATAAATTGAAAGTTGAAGCTAAAAGTAGTATGAAAAAAAAAATGTTATTTTTCACTTTAAATAGTGACCAAAAATAATGCCAGTAAACTAGGACATTTTACTTTCAAGATTGTCTTTAATTACGTCTAGAAACTCTTGAGTGTTTAAATAGTGTTGTCTTTTTAAATTACTTCCGTGAATGAGAATAGCCAGATCTTTTGTCATCATTCCTGATTCAACTGTTTCTATGCAGACCTTTTCTAGTAGGTTACAGAAAATTAATAATTCATTATTGGAATCAAGCTCAGCCCGATGAATTAAACCTCTTGTCCAAGCAAATATTGATGCAATTGGGTTTGTAGATGTTTCTTTGCCTTGTTGGTGCAATCTATAATGACGTGTAACTGTACCATGAGCAGCTTCTGCTTCCATAGTTTTACCATCAGGTGTTAGTAGGGTAGAGGTCATTAATCCTAAGGATCCAAAACCTTGCGCTACTGTATCTGATTGTACATCACCATCATAATTCTTACATGCCCAAACAAAACCACCTTCCCACTTCATTGCGGCAGCTACCATATCATCAATCAATCTGTGTTCATAA
>MDTB01126785.1_pt1 | contig 12782 bp, 15 predicted proteins | sample 811161 | NCBI WGS metagenome assembly MDTB01 (sample SAMN05326650, study PRJNA326480) | marine metagenome | isolation source: seawater | place: Mediterranean Sea | collected 2009 | reverse complement strand
TATTCGTGAAGTAGCACATGACCAGACAGAACTTCTTGTGGGTCATCATTATACTCGATATTTGGGTGATCTCTCTGGCGGTCAGATTCTTAGGAATATCGCTAAGAACTCTCTTAAGTTAGATGATGGTGGATTGGATTTCTATGAGTTCCCTGAAATAGAGAATAAAAAGGAATTTAAAAATAACTATCGTGCTACACTAAATAAACTGCCAGTGACACAATCACAGGTCTCTGCTATTGTCTCTGAGGCAAACTATGCATTTCGTTTGAATATGTTTATGTTTGAAGAGTTAGATGGCAATGCATTCAAATCCACAATGGCTTATCTTTGTGGTATAATTAAAGGAAAAACTGATGCCACTACCTAAGATTAATTCACCAACTTATGAGTTGGTGCTTCCTTCATCGGGAAAAAAGGTTAGATATAGACCATTTCTAGTCAAAGAAGAAAAAATTCTTGTCATTGCTATGGAGAGTAATGATATTAAGGAGATAGCTAGAGCAGTTAAACAAGTGCTTAATAACTGCATTCTTTCTAGAGGTATTAAGATCGAGAAGCTAGCTACATTTGATATTGAATATCTCTTTCTTAATGTTAGGGGTAAATCTGTTGGTGAATCTGTAGAAGTTAATATAACATGTCTTGATGATGAGGAAACTAAAGTACCAGTTACTATTCAATTAGATGATATTCAAATTAAAGAGTATCCAGAGCACTCTAGAGATATAGTATTGGATGAGAATTTAAAGATGAGATTAAGGTATCCTTCACTAGATCAGTTTATTGAAGAGAATTTTAATGTAAATGAGATTAGTTTTGAATCATCATTCGATTTGATCGCTACATGTGTAGAATCTGTTTTTAGCGAAGATGAAACATGGGAAGAGGCAGATTTTACTAAGAAAGAGATGAAAGAATTCTTAGAAGGATTGGGTTCTAAACAGTTTAAAGAAGTAGAGAAATTTTTCTCAACTATGCCTAAATTGTACCATGAAATTAAGGTAACTAATCCTAATACTGGTGTTGAAAATGTTATACCTTTGGAGGGTTTGTCAGCTTTTTTCAACTAGCGATGTTGCATGAGGATCTTGTATCATTCTACAAGATCAATTTTGCCCTCGTACAGCATCATAAATATAGCTTAAGTGACATTGAAAATATGATTCCGTGGGAACGGGAGATTTATCTTAGTTTATTGCAACAATATATTGAGGATGAAAACTTAAAGGCAAAACAAGCGAATGGCTAAACTCTCTAGTCAGCAGGTATTTAATAGATCTAGTAGAACTCCTGAACAAAGGGCTGCTACTGCAGCTGCTTCAGGAGGTGGAATACCTGTAAGAGAATACAAAGAAATAACTACAAGTATATTTCATATCAATAAAAATCTGTTAGGTATTAAAAGTATCATAGCAGAGGATATTGCTGCGGATCAAAAAGCTGCTGCGGATCAAAAATTAGATAAGCAGAGACAAGCTGATAATCTTAGGAAGAATATAAAAGAAGGAGCCTTAGAGAAATCTTTAATTAATACTTTTAAAAAACCAGTATTAAAATTGAAGAAGATGGCTGGTAATATATTCAATGAATTATGGACTTCTCTTCAATCTCTTTTTGGTGCATGGTTATTGGATAAGATTGGTAAGATGATTCAGGCATGGCAAGAAGATCCTGAATCATTTGAGAAATTAAAAGTTGAGGTTATCAAAGGTGTAGGTACTGCTACTGCTTTATTACTTGGAATTCATGTTGGTGTACCATTATTAATGGGTGCTATAGGTGGATTGGTTGGTAGTATGATGGGAGGAATTCCTGGTCTTCTAGCAGTTTTAGCAAATCCAATAGTTTGGGCAGGGGTTGGTGCAGTTCTTGCCAAATATGTTCAGATGCAATCTAAAGCTGAGCGTAAGATAACAGATACAATAGAAAAGCAGGGATCAGAAAAGACACTAGCAGTATTAAGAAAAGAACTGGAGACTAAGATAGCAGCAAGAAATAATTTGATAAAGTCTCCTGTGATTGGAATGCCTGGTGGGTGGATTGCGCTTACATCGTTGGGTACTGAGATTTCAGAATTAAAGAAACAAATATATTTAATGGAAGAAGGGTATGCAGGTTCAGGAGATCGTAGATATAGGGAGAAAGGACATAAAATTAATGTAGCATCCATTCCTTTCTTTAATGATCGTGGAATTACGGATACCCAAGTCTTTAAAGAACTAAAGAAACAAACAAGTCCTCTTACTGGTGGTATAGCAGAGCAGGATCTTATAACAGAATTAATTCGTAGTTATAGACAATTAAGTGGATTACAAGCAGCAGTTAGTCAATTATCTCAGAAGATAGCAGCAGATCCAGATAATGCGGCTTTGAAAGATGAGAGATCTAAAGTTAACGAACAAGTAGTTAACATAACTGATAGAATTACACAAATTCTTGGTCCTCAAGGTGGACTTCCACCACAAGTTATAAAGTCTATTACAAGATTGCAAGAGATTGTAGAACCAACTGGGGGTGCAATGACTGCAGCAAATTATGAAGAGATGGCGACATATACTAGAGTATTATACCCTCGTGCAAGTTTTGATAAGGAACAAAAAGAAAGGAACAATCTTCAGTTAGACACTGAGGTTATTATTGATGACAATAGTACTGTAGAAAAAGGTAAAGGAGGTAGAAGTGGTGATTTAAATCCTTCTTCCATGCATAAAAATCATGGTGCTCTTAATAGTAGTGTTAGTTCTAACACTGGATCTTCTAGGAGTGGTACTGCTCAATTTATAGCAAATTCTACTCCTGTTAAACCAAGGACTAAAGTAGACATAGTTCCTATAGATCTTTCTAGTACATCTCCAAATCACGGTGGAGCAGCTGGTACTAATGCAGAAGAAACTCCTACAATTGCTACATCAGATAGGAACAATGAAATATTACTACATTTTCAAAATCAATATGAGGGAGTAGGATGAAGTTAGTACCAACAAGAGAAGTATTCAGTCATGTTTCTGTTGGATTAATGGCTATCCGACAAACTTCTGCTGGAATTAAATCAGCTTTTAAGGATAGGATTAAAGATAAGAATAGACAGATAAAAGCTGCTAAACTTGATGCTAAAAGATTATTAGATTCACAGAAGAAAGATGCTAAAGAGAAACTTCTAGAAGCAGCTAGACCTGTTAAAGATATTTCAAAAATACCTGTTGTAGCAAAGACTGTTGATTTTTGGAAACAAATAATGCAGTCTATTGGCTCATTTATTATGGCATGGTTTGTTGATAAGATACCAGAGATAATTAAAGGTATAGAAAAATTTGCTGAAGATGTTAAGGCTGCTGTAACACAAGCAGTTAATATATTTACAGGTTTATTTGAATCGTTAGGTGAATTGAAAGATGTTGTTACTGAGGCTTGGAGTCAAGTTAAAGATTTAAAGTTTGATCCTGCTAAACTACAAAAAGAATTTTCAGAGTTTGCAAACTCTATAGACAGATTATCTCTCCAATGGGGTGATGGTTTGCAAGAGATTGAGAATTTACTGTACAATTATGCTGGTCAAAGAACTACAGAACAGATTGATGCTCAGACATCCAGACCTGGTGAGGTTAGACATGGGCAAGGACTTGGAACAAATCAAGGTGGAACATCTTCCCTTTGGCAGGGTACTAGTGCTAATGAACAATCTGGAGTAAAGACTAGAGAAGTTGATTACACAAAAGGTTGGAATATAAACAAAGGTATAGGTACTACAAGGGGTAAGGAAACTAAGGTTAATGTTCTTGGGCAAAAAGATTATATGCAGAAAGGTGATCCATTAACAATGTATAAAAGGAAGGATGGTAGTGGTTATGGAGGATGGAACTGGACTCTTGCTCCTGAGCAGCATCAATTTAATATTTTGATGGATAAGAATGGTAATGTTAGAGTAAAATATAAGTCTATGTTAGGTACTTTTGGAACACCAACTGTCCTATCGATTGAGGGTGGAGTGGTTAAATGGTATGATAAAAACTTCCCTTGGTATAGTGATGGATTGAATGATGCTGAGAAAGAAGAATGGTTAAAAATTATTAAAAAGTCTATTGACGCACACACCTCAGGTGGTGTACAATTGGACAGTTCTTCGACAACAAAAGATGATCTTAACAAAGGTAATGGCATTAGCTCTCGCAGCGTCTTTAACATAGCCGACAGTAGAGTACTAGGATATACAGGTGGTGTGGATGGCCATCCTGGTTCTGGTAGTTCTACAGGTGCTCACCTCCATATTGAAGCTGGAGGGGGTGTTGGAACTTGGTTAGGTGAACCAAGATATGAGTCGGCTAAAGAAATTTTCCCTGATGTTTTAGTAGGAGGTAGACCATTAAGTTCATTCACATCCAATTCTCCACCTGGAAAGAGGACACATCCAGTGACAGGTGAGAAAGGTAAGTATCATAGAGGATATGATTTTGCAATTGCTGCAGGTGAACCAATTACTTTAAGAGAAGGTAGTGATCTTGAATTTGTTGATTATGATCCAGGAATAATTGATCCTAATGGATTTGGTTACAATATTGTTATTAGACATAAGAAAACTGGTGAGACTTACATATTGGCTCATCTTAGTGCTGGTCCTGAACCAGTAACTAAGGATACTAAGCTTTCTTCTGCGTCTTTAGGTGTACCAGATATCACTGGTGATACGGAAGGTGAGGTAATCACTGTCCCATTCCCAATAAATAATCAAACAGTAGCATCTAGTAAAAGAGGTGGAAGTGGAACCTTTACAGGTTCTAATTCATCAAGTTCTGGAGATGTTCTAAAGATCTTTAAGTCTATTAACAGTAATTTCACATAATGTCTGTAGTAGTTGCTCCTACCCAAGCTTCCATCTATGAAACGATGGAAATATTTCCTTTAGAGGAGGGAGGAGAACCTGTTGAATTAAAAGGTGGGGTTGTAGAATTTCAATATTTTGAAAATCTATTTTCCCCATATCTTACTGCTAATATTACAATAGTAAATGATGGGTATGGGCCTACCGCAAATCTTTATAATGAACTCCCAATAAGGGGTGGAGAAAAAGTTAAATTACATGTCACAACTCCTTGGGAACAAGCTGATGAAGAAGTTCCTGGTAAATTGGAACTTACCATGTATGTTAATAGTATATCAAATTATATCCAACAAAAGAGTTTTGAATCTTATACACTTCAATTAGTTTCAAAAGAAGCTATTTTAAATTTAAGAAAGAGAGTAACTAAAAAATATAAAGGAAAGCGTATTGATGAGATTATAAAAGTATTTTTAGATCTTGTTGAAATTGAGGATGATGGTATTGATGGAGAATTGGAGGAAACCACAAATACTTATAATTTTATTGGTAATTTAAGAAAACCTTTTACCCTTGCTCCAATGTTAGCAGCAAGAGGAATTCCTAAAGGGGGTAATTCTAGTGATGCTGGATTTCTTTTATGGCAAACTAGAAAGGGTATGCGGTTTAGATCTTTGAAGAGTATTATAACGAAAACAGAAGAACATTATGAACATGGATATTATTTTAATCAAGAGAATGTTGGTGATGAAGCAGCTGTTTGGACTAAAATAATAACATATGTTGTTGATAAGAGTAATAATGTTACTGGAGCATCTAGAGTTGGTGAATATTCTAGTTATAGAATTTATTTTAATCCTCATAGTTTGGAATTTACTCAACCAAATGAGTCCAGATTTACATCTAAAACTGAAGGAGGTGATGATACTCAAGAGCAATTAGGAAAAACTTCTCCTCAAATAACAGAACTTGCTGATCCAAATAATATAACTGAACCTGAATTTGCACAAAGAATTGTTAGTGGTGTTTTGAATGTTGGATGTTTGGATAAAGAAGTGAATAAAGATGTTAATATGGATCAGATGCAGGATATATCTCAGAGTATATCTAGATATAGTTCCATATTTAACCAGTCTCTTTTACTGACAGTTCCTGTTAATGTGGAATTATGTGCAGGTGATGTTATCAATTGCAATTTTCCAAAGTCAAAAACAGGAAAAGGTGAGCAAGATACTGAACAAAGTGGTCTATATATTATCAAGGAGATAACTCATTTCTTTACTCCTAATAAATCATACACTGCACTGAAAATCATCCGAGATACCTCAGGAGTTTAACACATGACAACTAAAGTACCAGATCACGATCTAGACCACGAAGTGTATATTGATCCAAAGGATCATAAAGAACATGTCAATCATGGTATGATTGAATATACTGAAGAAGATTTGAAGATGCATAATGATGCTTTTCATGCTCATGAAGAGAATGAAGAGAATATTGGTAATGCTACAATAAATGACTGGCATCAGAGACATCAAGATAAGAAACTTGAAGTTTATTGTGATAATCACCCAGATTCACTCGAATGTAGAGTATACGACGACTAATGAGTATAGAGTCAGCCCTATTAGGTAAAAGTCATTTCTTAGGCAGAGACGGATTCCTTTGGTGGATCGGTCAAGTTGCTCCTAGGGACGGTCAGTCTGATCAGGTTGATGAAGGACAGGGATGGAGTAATAGATATAAGGTTCGTATTCAAGGTTATCATCCTTTTAATGATGATGATATAAATTACGATGAATTGCCTTTTGCTATTGCTCTGTTACCTACTACAGCAGGTAGTGGTGGTGCTAATCATGCAACATCTACTGAACTTCAACAGGGTGATATTGTATTTGGATTTTTCTTGGATGGAGAGGAGGCACAAGTTCCTGCTATCTTAGGACATTTCTCTAGAAATAATCTTAAAGATGATTTAGGAAATCCTGTTGGTGAAAATGAATATCAAGGACCATTCAAACCATATTCGGGATTTACTGAAACTAATCCAAAGAATGAAAAGATTAAGACCTTACAATCTAATGAACAGAATGAGACAACACAGGTAACGAACCAAAGTTCTGATACTGGTCAGTATATTGATCAGAATGGTTCTGGTGAAAAAGTAATTCCTGCAGATACTTGTACTCCTAGTTCTGTTTCTAGGATGGCACAGGCAGTAGAATCATTATCCAGACGGGTAGAAGAGTTTAGTCTTACTGGGATGGCATTGGAAGCAGAGATTGATGCTGTTGCTGATCAGGTTGAATCCATGGCTAATGGATTTGTTGGTCGTATGATGGATGCTACTTATGATTTTCTTGAACCACAATTACAGGAAGGATTAGATAATTTATATAATGATACTTTTGGAAAGGTATTTGCTCAAATGGGCAATTCACCTCAATCATATGCAGCTGCTCATTCTGCTGGTAGGTCTGCTCAAGTAGGAAAGATACCTGATATTAAGAATGCAGAGAATGCTTTAGCATGTGTTGCTAACAAGGTAGTAGAAGGTTTGAGAGGTACTGTATCTGATATGTTAAAAGATCTGCTTGCATCAGGTCTTGGAATGGCAGGTTGTGTTGGTGCTAATTTTGTTGGTAAGTTTTTAGGTGATATGGTAAATGGTATTGCGGATGCCATGAAATCTCCTTTAAGTGGGTTGACTGATATATTAGGTAAGGGTGTTGATATTGCTGAGTTTCTACAAAGTTCTTCATTTGTATTAGAAGACTTCTCTGGATTCTTGGATTGTGGACAGACTAATAAAGATAAGTGTCCTCCAATTAAGAAATATGAGGTTGCTGGTGGACCAATGGAGAAGGGTGCTGATCCATTTGGATATGTGATGGATCAGATGAATAAGTCTGCTGGTGGATTGGGTGGATTAACAGGTGGTTTAAGTAGTATTATTAGTACAGCACAAAGTCTTTCTAGTGGTAATTTATTAGATGCTGCATTGGGTGGTGTTAGTATTCCTGGCATTCCTGGTTTGGGAGGAATTAAGAGTAAATTTGGTAATCTAATACCTCCAGGTGTAAGTAAGACTCTTGGTGCTGCTGGTAGAGTATCTGGATTAATTGATGAACTAAGTGGTGGTGGATCATGTACAGGTGGTAAGAAGGGGTGTGGTAATCCTACTATGCAAATATTTGGTGGTGGAGGATTCGGTGCTATTGGTAATGTGGTATTGGGTAAGGTTATTGAGAAGTCAGGTTTTGGTGGAGTGGCAGATGGTATTAGTAAGACTGCAAGTATTATTGGTGTAGATCTAAAAGTTCCTGGTATGAATTATAAGTCACCACCTGCTATTAGTTTCTCTGATAAGTGTGGACAAGGATATGGTGCTCATGGACATGCTGTTCTTGCTCCTGATGGTACGATTGGTGCTGTTGTTATTGATACTGTTGGTGAGGGATATCCAGTTGTTACAGATCCTCCAGAGAATATAGGATTAACTGATATCTTTATTGAGAATCCTGGTACTGGTTATACTTCAGGAGATCAGATTGATGAAGATGTTATGATTGTTGATTTCCCAACAGGATTTGCTGCACCTCCTGATGCTGCTATTCCAGCAGATGCTCCAGAGTTAGTTGTTGATCCAACTACACCTCTTGTTCCTGAAGCACAGAGAGTACAATTGAAAAATGCTACTGATAAAACAATTTTTGATGTGGTTATTGATCCAGAGACAGGTGGGGTTACTGCTGTTAGGGTTCTAAATATTCTTAAGTATGAAGTTCCACCTGTGCTTAAGATTGCCTCTACTACTGGTAATGGAGCTGTACTTAGACCTGTCTTTGGAGAAATACCAGAGGCTGTTCAGACGGATGTTATTACCGTCGTCGATTGTGTAGGTAAGTAGTATGGCAGCAAATTGGGGAAGGAGAAAAATTCAATCATTTGGTTCTCATTTTCGTATAGAATCTGGGAGTCCTTTGGTTGGAAAGGATGGTCCAGAAACAGTTAAAATATATGCTACTAATGATAATGGCGAGGTATTCTTATTATCTCATGGTCATGGATCTGGATTGGGTCGCATGGCATCTGATAAGTCTATTGAAATAAGAGCAGGAGATAAGAATGATCCTAACTGTGTTGATATTAGAGTAAGTGCTGCTACTGGAGATATTACTATCAATGCTGATAGGGGTAGGGTGCGTGTTAATGCTAAAGATATAATGTTCCATGCTGATAGAGATATTGATATTAATGCAGATAGAAATCTTAATCTTAAGGCTGGTTCAGGTCGTATTCTCTTGAAAGGAAACACTGCTTCAGTAAAGGCAAAGAGAGGTAATCTTGTACCTGAATCATGGGGTAAAGCAATTACTAAAAATAGTTTTATACCTGATGATACAGTAGCAAAGATATTTTCTCCAGAATCACAGAGTACTTCATTGGGTGCTGCACCTGGTGGTTTTGATGGTGTGGCAGGTGGAGCATTTGAAGGTCTTGGTATATCTCTTGAAGATTTAGGTCTTAGTGGTCAGACTGGTGCTATTGATGCCATTGAGAAAGCTGAAAAATTTGTTGGAAGTGGTCTTCTCAATCCTTTACAAAAAGCATCTAATTTCTTGGAAGGTAAACTTGATGATCCATTAGGTAGTGTACTTGATGCTGCTGGTGCTGGTAATCTTAAGAACGCAGTTGAGGGTGGATTGAAAGCACTTGATAATCCAGTCAGTACTGCTATGGGTCTTAGTCCATTATCTAATATACCTGGATCTACATCAATATCTAAATTTGGTGATAAATTAATTGGCAGTAGTCCAGTTGGTAGTGCAATGGATGTTATTCGAGGTACTGGTGGTAAAGTACTAACTGGTAGTCTTAATTCTTTAACTTCTGGAGCAATGAAATCTCTGGGTGTTTCGCCAGGTAGTACAGGTGCTCTTACAGGTCTTACTGAGATGATTGGTACTGGTACTGTTGGTAAGGGGCCTGCTGCTACTGTTGGTAATATGACTAGTGATGCATTAGCAGCGTTGAGTGGAACTGTAACACCACCTAAGATACTTAGTAAGTTTGCTAAAGGTGTTACACCTAATTTGGGATTGTATATGAAGAATCTTGAGCAGGATTTAGTTGCAGCAGCAAATGATCCTAATGTACAATCTAGTGTTAAAGAATTGAAAGAAGATACCGCAGAATTACTCCTTAAAGGAGAAGAATTTGGTAAAAAAATCGCAGCAAACTTTAAATTAAAGTAAATTATGTCAGCTTCCGAATCAAACCCCACTGGATTTAATTGTGACGCTAAAGAAGATATAGCGAATAAGCCATATAAAATTGGCGATGATACAAAGTACTTTGAAGATTCTTGCGTATTTGCTGGATTTATTGATGTACAAGGTATACCATCCAGTCCTACTAATATAGAGGTTACTAATGGTGATGTTAGAATCTATACTGGTAATGTATTAGTCCGACCTGGTATTACTACAGTACAACAATTGCAGGTTGAGGAAGAGATATATGTATGTAAGAGTGCAGACATAATGGGTGATACCTTTATTAAAGGTACTAGTTCATATCCTCTACAGGTAGGTGGTAACGCATTCTTCGATCATGGTAACATTGGGGATCTTTCTTCTAGATTTAATGAAGCAGATGGTAAACCAAAACCATTTGATATACCTCATCCAAGTAAAGAAGGGCATAGACTTAGATATGCTTGTATTGAGGGACCAGAGGTAGGAGTATACTATAGAGGTAGACTAAAAGATTCTAATAAGATTGAACTACCATATTACTGGAAGGATTTGGTTGCTGAAGATAGTATAACAGTACAATTACAACCTATTGGTGATAGACATTTTCATCTTAATGTAGTAGAGTTCACAAATGAATTTGTAATAGTTAAAGATCCAGATGATAAACCAATTGATTGCTTTTACCATGTGTATGGTGAGAGAAAGGATATCAATCCATTAATCACTGAGTATGAAGGTGTTAGTTGGAAAGATTATCCTGATCCACATGTATATGCTGATGATAGAGGTGAGCGTACATATTCTCATCCAGACTTTGCTGGACCTCCTAATACTAAGACAAGTTGAAGAAATTAATTTATATTGAGGAGAATTTTATTTCTCCTAGTGATTGTAAAAAACTTATAGATCATGCAGATATGGTTGCTGTTGGTCATCAAGAGGATACTGTACCACCTGGTGAACCACAGGAGGATGACTATGATTATGCAGGTCACTATGCTAGACAGGATGAGAAGTTAGATTCTGCTCAGTATCAGGGTCATGCAGATTTTATAGACATGAAGGGTAACACTGATGAATTGTACAATAATGTAGTTCACAAAGTCACCCGTATATGTAAACTATTTGATGATAGGGCTAATCCAGATTATGTGGGAGTGATTAAGTGGACTCCAGGTACATTTATGAAACCACACTACGATAGCTCTGCTAAGGATGGTATCTATGATTTATTTGCAGCACTTCTTTATTTAAATGATGATTTTACTGGAGGACACACAGGATTTGAGGACTTTGATATAACACCAATAGCAGGTAAGTTAGTAATATTTTCTAATTCTCAGCATAAGCATCATGTTACTAGAGTTGTAGGTACAGATCGCTATGCATTATCTTTCTGGTATAATACTTCTACAGATATGAATCAATCTGTTTGAATATTGGTTCCCAGTCTATCTTACGACGCAGGACTACTGCTATGTCATCAATTTCTTGATCAGTCATAGTTTTTCCTTGTTCTTTTGCTCTTCTTTGTACCATTTCATTCAAATTGATGCGTAAAATATTGCAATCATAGATTGCGTATTGGTTGATAGGTGATGCCATAGATCTGGTGTGTCTATATAGATTTATAGCTGCTCTTGACGGTATGATCCTCTCATGCTATAATAACCACATGTGGCTGCATCACTCAGGTATGACAAAAGGTAAAGAAGACGAATGGATCATGAGAGTCGTTGTCAATGTAGGCAAGAGGACAGTCCTCTGTGTCTCATCTGATGGTGATGAGAAACTTGTGGAATGCGATGAACCTCAAGAGTTTATAAATGTAGTAGAGTTCTGTAAAACAGTACTCAATCCTGAGGACATTTTCTATGAAGAAATCAAAGTCGCAAGAGTCTGAAGAACACTTATGGTATGATGTTGCTGAGAACCTAACGGAACTTGGTAAAAGAAATCAACATGGTGTAAAATGGAAAGTAGTCCCTCGTGAGGACTGTGATTATTACGATCTATACAAAGAGTATGACAAGTGACAACCCCGAACTGGATACATCACAGCAAGAAGGATGCCAAGAGGACTCTGAAACCTCAGGCATTGAGAGCAGCCAAAAAACGAGTCAAACTCTTCAAGAAAAAATATCTGCTGCAAAAAGCAGGATAAAAGAATTAGAATTATTAATCAACCACTGGGAGACAACATGACTAAGAAATCATTTACAAAAACAGATAAGAAAGGTCGTGAAGAGACTTGGGAATGGGAGGAGACTCCTGAATTAATTAAAGCATTGGAGGTGTTACATGGACGCAAAGTACATTCATAATAAAGTATACTATAGAGTTCTTGATGAAAAGGGTGAGCAATATTGTGATTGTGGATGGGAAGAAGACGCTATAAGACTTTGTATTCTTAATGAAGATGTGCAAGAACTAACCTATCACAGGGTAGATCCACCTTCATAATTTTTTTACAATTCGTAACGCATATATATTAGTAGTTAATACTCTATATTTTTATGAAGAGGATACTTCCTTTCATAATGCTAATGATGACGGCTCCGCTTGCTGCGAGGGCAGATATTACATCCCGTATGTCTTCTAGCGTTCAACTAAATGTGAATGCTGCTGCTACGCAGGTAGAGAGGGTCGGATCTTCTTTTGCGATCTCTGGATCAAATATTGATACAACCGATGGCACGACT
>MDTB01070319.1_pt1 | contig 12782 bp, 12 predicted proteins | sample 811161 | NCBI WGS metagenome assembly MDTB01 (sample SAMN05326650, study PRJNA326480) | marine metagenome | isolation source: seawater | place: Mediterranean Sea | collected 2009 | reverse complement strand
TTTGTAATATATCTTTATATTTATTATTAAGTTTTACTAAAATTATTCCATAACTACTTATTGGTTCTATACAAAATTTAAAGCAATGTCCTATTCTACCACAATTACTACAGTATAATATTTTTTTTTTTTTCTTCTTTTCAGTATCATTTGTATCTAAATTATTATTCATTTTATATAAAAATAAAAATAGGTTGTTTCTATTATATAGTAATATTATTATTTTAAGTATTATAATTATTAAACAATATTAAGATATAATTAAATATATAATTATATAAATGAAAGAAGACAACACTCCAGTAGCAACTCAAGTACAACATATTAATTCTGATGAAGTTATTGTAATAAATCAAAATGTTAATAATAATATTAACAGTAAAATTTTATATGCATATAATGTTAGTTACACTATAAAAATATTAGCATGCATTGATATATTTTTTAATATATTATATTCACTTTCCCATTATTTTTATTTATTTCCAGTTATATTGTCTATGTTTGGATATTTGGGAGCAAAATATTATAATAAGATTTTTATATTTATATATACTACTTATATATTGTTTTTTAATATTATAAAATTAATACTTGTTCATTATATTTTTTCCTCTAATGCTAATATTTATTTTTATAATCTATTTTTTACAATTATTAATATTTTAATAGGATTTTGGATTTTAAGAATTGTTTGTAATTTTTATAGAGCTCTTGATTTATTAAATGAAGAAGAACTAAATATACTTAAAAATTTAAAAAACATTAAATATACATTTTTATATTATTAATTAATTTAAATATTATAATTATTTAATATAAATTTATATTTTTATAAATTTATATTAGATTTAATAAATTATTTAATTTTTATTTTTTTTTTTTTCCCCTTTTTCTTTTTTTTAAATTCATTATTATTAGCAACAATAGTTGATTGAATGGCATCTGTAATTTGTTCTTGTTCTTCCGTTTCATCTATTCTTTTTGTTATATTATTAATCAATTGCACAACTTCGTTATTAGATATGTTTATACTTTTATTTTTTTTTAAACTATTTTTACCTTTAAAAGGGCCTAACTCAATAATTGGCGAAGATGATACTTTTTTTGTTTCTTTTTTTACTTCAATTATTCCATTTTTTTCTAAATGTTCTTTATAATCTAAATATTTTTCATCTTTATTATATTGTGATTTAAGATAATGTTCTATTTCTTTTTCATTGGCAGTAGAATCCATAAACCCTATTGATTTTATACATTTATCACCATGATTAAATAAAACAGTAACAATTCTTATTTTTACAAAATCACCTTTTAATAATTGTTTGACACCATTTTTATATTTAAATATTATATTATTACTATTATCTTTTTCAAATATATCTGTATTTATTCTATTTAAAGTAACAACTACTTTCAAAGGACCATTTTTTAATGTTATTAAATGCTTATTCATAGAAACAACTTCACAAACAATAATTTTATTCTTTAATGGTACGCACAATCGGCAATTATATTTTATTTTAAATGTTGCACTACATAATGGATTATTTGTTTGTATTATACAATTTTTATAATTACATATCTCATATATTTTTGTTATATAACCATAATTTCTTATACATTTATCTTCATAATCTTCAATTAATTTATTTTTTAAATTTAAATATAATTCATTATTTAATAAACTTGGATGTAATGTAACACTTTCATTTAATTGTGTATTTATATATAAAGTATCCAAAGACATTATAATATTTATATATATATATTTATATATTTAAATATATAATTTATTTTAGTATAAATTATTTTTTTTTCAATTATTTTTATTTAATCTATAATTATTGTCCAATTATTACCACTTAATTTGAAACCTAGTTTTAGTAAGTGTTTTTTTATTTTATTTATATTATTATTATTTTTAATTTCTAATTTAATTTCTTTTGAATTTCCTTTAAATTGTCCTTGTTTAAATTTATTTTTTATAACTTTTTCTCTAATAGTTCCATCTACAACACCTTTTATTTTTTTTATTATATATTTATATCTATCTTCTAAATTATATGGAAATTTATACTCTTTATGATTACTTGGTATCATAATATATGTCATTTTTGAATCACCTTTACTATATTTTTCTAAAAATAATAATTTATTCTTTATATTATTACACAAATTTGTCCTTGTTTTTATATTTTTATATTCTACACCTATTTTTTTTGCAATTAATTCTAAATATTCTCTACTTTTTGATGTTGAGCACACTGCCCCTTTTAAAGATTGGATACCAGTGCCTCTTTTTTTATCCAAAATTTTACTCCTTCTTTCTCTTATTTTAAAAACATCTTCTATATCTTCTATATTTATATTCTTACTTTTTAGTGATTCAGTATCTATTATTCCTACATATTTGAACTCTTTTCTATTAAAATAATATTCATTAATTGAATCAAAATCATAATATGTATTTTTATCTATTTTTTTATCATCAATTATTATATTTTCCTTTATATCACCTACATTTCCAATTTGTTTTATATAATTATATAAACTTATATTATTTTCTATTTTCTTATCATATGTTTTTCTATAATACATTTCTACATCCTCATTTTGATTAAATGGTTGAAATATATAATATTTATTTATATATATTAAATATCCTTTTCTATTAAATTTATCATATATTACATTTTCAAAATTATTAAAATCATTTTCTGTTATTGGTATCATATCATTTAATGATAAATATACAAAAAAAGGATCAAACAAATCTTTTCTTTCCCCCTTGTAAGAATTTTTAACATGTTCTAAAATATTATCTAAAGTATAGACATATTTTTTTTTGTATAAATTTTTTATTATATTCGTTGCTTTTTTTTTTTCATTCTTTGATAAAAGATAATCAAATGTACTATTGTCTAAGTTTTTCATTTCTATTTTTTTATAAATATTTCTTTTTGGATCATAAAACTTTTTATTTAATATTGGGTCATCACATAAATAATTACATGATAAATAATCACATAATGCTGGGCACTGATTTTTTTTCTTTTCACAACCTTTATATTTAACAATTTCTTCTTTAAATACATTTGCATTTCTATTTAATGCACAATCTATAGAAACTTCTTTTAATGCTCTCTCTACTTTTTTTATCAATAAATATTTCTGTTCTGCTTTTCTATATAAATCTTCTTCAGTAGATAATCCTTTATCTACTTTTACAACATACTTCATCACTTGTACAAAAGGATATTTATTATTTTTATTTGTTATATTATAATGCGAACAATGTCTAATACCTCTTCCTATCACTTGATCTACACGATTCAAGTTAAAATATACATCTAGTATATGTATATCTTTTATATTTTTTAAACTAATACCTTCATTCATTACTCGTGAACCTAATATTATTTTAATTTGTTTACCTTCTTTATTTTTAATATTATTAAATCTATCTATTACTATTCTTAATTTTTCTTCTTGTTGCATATCTGCTATATCTTCTGATGCTTTACCAGTTATTGCCATAAATGTCGCCGGATAAAATTTCTTATTTTTATATTTTTTTTTATATTCTATATAAGGAATTCCATAATAATAATCAATTGTATTATCATTTATTATATAACTATTAGAATCCTCTTGATATTCTAAAAAACCATTTTGTAATAATATTTCTGTAAACAATTCTATACCAACTTTCACTAAATTTGAATAAACGAACCCTGTTCGAACTTTATCATCACCTTTATTAAATAAATCTTTTATATTTAACAATGCATTGTAAAATTTTGTTGAAAATATTTGTAAATTATCTAATTCTAATATTTTACCTGATATATTTTTCCCATTATTTGATAATTTTATTAAATCTGTAGTATTTTTATATTTTTTTTTTTTTAAAAATTTTTGCAATAATTTATTTAAAATAGGTCCATCTGTTTTTATTTGGTTTATTAATTTATTTATTCCTTCTCTTCCATATAAACCAATTAAATTATTTCTTTTATCATTTAATCCAGGAAATGCAAAATTTGCTACTGCTTCTGAACGTCTATCTAATGCATCATCTGTCTCTTTTATTACTACTTCATATAAATCCCTTTGAAATTTATTCATTTTGCATCGTATAACATTTGTAAATTCTAATCCTTTTGGTATTTCTCCTAAATCTACTCTTTTAGCCATTGTTACAGGATCCGCACCTCTTAAATAAGATATATACCCTCTAGACATATTTTTTAAATATTCAATGCCATTTTGTTTAAAGCTCATTAAATAATTTTTTTCTCTATTGAAAATTTTATCTCTAATTATAGGAGAATCTATTGGTCTTATAAAATTCAATAATTCAACTATATCATCCGCTAAATTTTTCATTGGTGTAGCTGTTAAAAGAACTACCTTTAAATTTTTTGATTTCTTTATTATTTTTAATAAAGCTTCACCATAATAATTACCTGTTAAATTATGTGCCTCATCACATATTATTAATGAATTATCTAAATTATATATACGATCTATTGATATATCTCTCTCATATTCTCCTTCATCTGTCATTCTATATAGAACTTTTGTTTTATTATTTTCACTTACAGTCCCTTCTTTTATTTTTTCACCTAATACTTTTCTATAAAAACTTCTATAACTTAAAAATTTATAATATTGTAATGCCTGATTTAATGCATTCTTCTTTATTCTATTTCTAACTTCTTCACTTAAATGTTCTAAATTTTTTTCTTTTATATATGTATCCTCTGTACATACATTTATCAACTGATCTTTCCAACTCTCTTTTATTAGTGGACCAGGTGTTAATACATAAATTTTTGTATTATACTTCATTACTAAATCTTTAAAATTTTCTGCAATTGTTATTGCTGCACATGTCTTACCTGTTCCAGTACCATGGAACAATAGTAAACCTTTATATGGAGTATTTGGATTTATAAAATTACTTAATAGAGCTTGATGAGAAAAAACACCTTTACGTTTATTACCACATTTATCATCTCGCATCTCTTTTATTTTTGTATAATCTTTTAATTCAGGTCTCTCATCTATTTTATTATAATAAAATTCTCGCTTATTATATATTTTACTTAAAAAAAATTTATCATTTGTTGATGGATATGTAAATGTTTTATCTAATTTTTTTTTAATATTTTTATTCATACCTATTTATAAATATTATTTAGATTTTTATCCAAAAAAAAAAAGTTATCTTTATGTGTTTATAATTTTGCGTTTTATATATTATATATTATTATATATAATATATCTAATGCAAAAATATACATATGCGGAAAAAAAGAAGCTTGCTGACGAACTCCGTGGTATAAAAAAAAAAAAATATTTAAATAAAATTGGAAAAATTATTATTAAACATAATAATAAATTTGTTGAAAATGATAATGGTACTTTCATGTTTTTTAATAATTTTAAAAATGAAACATATATTGAATTAAGGGAATTATTATTAAAAATTAAAAAAAAAAAAGAATTAGACAAAATAAATGAAATAAGTGAAAAAAGTTTATCTGACAGTAATTATCAACCATATATATCTGATGATATTAATTTAAGTAATGAATCATCATTCAAATTAAGTAATAAGGAAAAAAATCTCATTAAAAGAAAAGAATATTCAAAAAAACTTGACAATGAAGATAAAATATATAATAAATAAATTTAAAAAAAATTATTTATTATTATTTAATATAATTGAATATATTTTTAATTTATCATTTATGAATATATTTAAAAAATTGAATATATTTTTAATTATTTAAATATAACAATATATTAATAATTTATATAATGAATAATAATTTTATTACACAGCAAAATTTAATAACACATGTTCTTAATTTATATGAACAAAATAAAAATAAAACATTCCATTATAATGAGAATATAATTAATAATCATCAATTAAATGTATTTAAGTTATTAGATACAGATAATACTCAAGATCTTAAGTATCTTGATGAACCTTTCTGTAACATATTTAATAATAATACTTTTAATTTTTATAGGATGGGTATTAAACATAAAATGATAAATGAAAAAAATAAAGAAGTTAATTGCTCATTATATTCAAGTATTCTTACTTGTATTGTTGACGATTATATTGAGTATAGCATAGATATGCGTACTAATTATATAAATAACTTTATTATTCAAATACTTGAAGATATAAATAAAGAAAAATTATACACTAAATTTAATTATAGAAATCTAGGTTGGAGGAAAAAAAATCTTATTACTGATATAAGAAATTTTGAAAATAGTAATATTGTCATTAAATTTTTATCTGATTATCTTAATGTCAATATTTTTATTTTTGATATTAAACTATCAAAAATTTTTGTATCTTATGGTGAAGAAGAATTTAATAAATATAAAAAAAATTATTTCATTACTTTTTATAATGATATATATGAACCTGTTTTTTGTAATAATAAAACAAATATAATGCATGATAATATTCCATTATGTATTTTAATTAATCATCATAAAGATATTATAGATATTCTTAAAATTAATTTCTCAAAAAAAAATAAAGATAAAAAATTCTCTATAGGTAATGAAAATATCCAATACTATTTAGATAATCCTATTCAAAATAGCAATTATAATATTAATTCTAAAATATCAGATAATAATATTAATGAATCAGAAACTATTAATAAAAATAATGATTTCGATGAATTCTCTGATACTGATTTATATACTCAACAAAATGTAGAACTATTAAATGACTCTGCTGTTGATACTGAAATTGACATTAATAATGTCAATAATAAAGATATTTTTTATAAAAAATATAATGATACTATTAAATTAGATAATATAAATAGTACAAAAAAACTATCAGAGTTACAAGAAATTGCTAATAAATTAAAAATACCTATTAAAACAACTATAGTCTATAAAAATGGAAATTTTAAAATGAAAACAAAAGCACAACTTATTACTGATATTAAAGAAATACTGTAAATATTTATTATTAATTTATACTAATAGTTTAATAATATTAATTAATTTCTAATTATAATTATAAGCAGTAATATGAAAAATATTAATAAACAAATAAATAAATATAAACAATCTAATTTTATCTCCCTAGATTTAAGTAATTTTAAATTAAAAAATATTCCTATTATTCTACATGAATCACTAAAATATTTGTATATTAATAATAATAAACTACATTCTATTAATAATTTTAAGTATTTAAATAATCTTTCTATTCTAGATTGTAGTTTTAATAAATTATCTAATATTTATTATTTTAAAAATTTAGTTGAACTGGATTGTAAAAATAATATTTTAAATGATATTTTCTTAATTAAAAATTGTAAATTATTAAAACGTCTTGATTGTAGCAATAATAATATAATTATGTTACCTCCATTAAATAATTTAAAAGTTTTAATTTGTGATAATAATAAAATAAATTCTTTACCTAACATGAAAAATATTAATAAAATATCTTGTTCACATAATTATATTAATAACATTGATAACTTTTATAATTTATCATATTTAAATTGCAAAAATAATTTAATTAAAAAAATTAATAATTTACCTAATATAATTGAACTGTATTGTGAAAATAATAAAATTAAAAAAATTAAAAATATAAATTCTATTAAAATTATGCATTGTTATAATAATAGATTAATAAATATTCCTTATTTTCCTAACTTAAATGAACTACTATGTGATAATAATATACAAAAAATTGGTAAAGAATACAATATATATGATGTTAATAAATATAAAAATATTTTACACTTAAAAATTAAATAATTATATTTATTATCATGAGTGAAAAAACAGATGTCTCTGATGTTAATATAGACTTAATTATTAATTCTATTACTGAAATTATGGAACGACTCTTAACAGATGAATATCAAAATCTTAAAAATAAAAATAAAGATAAACTTTTATTAAAATTAGAAAATGAATTTCCTGAATTTGCTGAACAAAATTATACTTTACTTAAAATGATTGTTAATGGAGAAGATATATCTTTCTTTTATAAAATGTTAGAAATGATTGACTCTGTTCAAAAAAAAAAAAATACTATTGATGAAGTTGAAAAAAGTTTAGGTGAAGAATTAGCAGATCAATATTTATATCCTTCTCTTAGTAAAAAAGAAGTTAAAAATATAAAAAAAAAATTAAATAAATAATTATTAATATTTTTATAATTATTTATTTTTTTCTTAAAAATACAAAATATAAAATTAATACTAATATTAACCCTCCCCCTATCATCATAATCTTTTGTGAGAATTTGTATTGCATTTCTTTGGCGTTTTTATCATCACATGATTGATATGGACTCAAAGGTCCTTTTGCTTTTTTACATTTTTCTTCTTCTTTTAAATTTTTTCCTATAATATCTCCTAATTTTTGCTCGAATTTATTAGCTTGATCCGTTTTTTTTTGTGTACACTCTCCTAACTTTTGACCATCAAATCCAGGCATATGCATTCTAATCTCTTTATGAATATTATTGCTTTTTTTCCATACTTCTATTTTATGTTTAAAATTATCATAACTTCTAGTAGCCGCTCTTTCATTCTTTAAATTATGGATTTCATGTTTTTCAACTTCTTGCATTGATTTTATTGAATAGGTAAGTAATTTATTTCTTTGTGTGCAATACTTATCCTTCCCTCCAAAAATCCCATAAGGATTTTTATTTACTACTTTTTCTTCATCACCAAAAGTAGTTGGTTTCACAGTAGGCAAATTTGTTGGTTTTTTAGATGGTTTTTTTGATGGATTTGCTGTTGTATTTGTAAATCTTTCTCTTTGTTTCTTCAATGGTTTCACAAATGTATTCGTAAATCGTTCTCTTTCATAACTACCTTGAATATTGTACATTAATATTATATAATAATATTTTTTTTGTTTCTATAATATTTTTCTCATTTAAATATCATTTATATTAAACGAATATCCATATTTTATAAAATCATTTTTTCTATATTTTATAATTATATTAACAATTTCAGAGTTTTTATAATAAGATATTATTGTATTATTTTCTCTTTTATAATTTTGAATAGGATTATGATTTTTATCAATATTTACAAAATTTAATTTATGTTTATTATTGATATATTTAATTATTTTATCAAAACCATCTTCAAATTTGAATACTTTTAAATTTTTATAAGTTGTGCAATCTATATATTTATTAAAAGGAACCATATATCTATCATTTTTTAACTTTTTTTTTACAAAATCTTCAAAATCTTTTATTCCTATTTTTTTATCAGAATTGTAACATTCAAAACGTACACGATGCCAAAACCAACTATATATTTGAGTAAATGGATTTCTTACTATGTAATATATTGGATTATCTTTATTAATAATATATTTAGATATTGAAATAAGACTATCATGTCCGTTCATTTTTTTTTTATTTAATTTAAAATCATTATTTCTTGGAGTTTTTGTTAAGCAATTCATTCTAGCATTTTCAAAAATTGTTGTAGAACCTGTTTTGGGTATTTGTATAAATGTAAAATATTTATTTGTTACAATATCCACTAATTCACTATCTGGTGTTACTAAGCTACAAGTTTCATTTTCACAAATATTATTTATATTATACATAATACTCTCTTTTTAGATTATATTTATTTTTATACAACGAATATAAAATTAATAATATATTATCTCTTAAAAAATAAAACATAACAAAGTAAGATACACAGTATACATACTGATAATATCGACCATATAACAATTTCTAGTGCAATATTTGCACCTTCTTTTATTGATTTATTTTCCTTAATAAGTTTATCATCTAAACATTGATTTTTGTAACATTTTAAAGGGAGGTCATTGGCGCCTTGTTGCTTACATTGATTATCATTTTTGCATCCTTTACCATAATGATCTATTTTTCTTTCACTCTTATTATTAAAACAATAATATAATTCTGAAAAATTTTCTGGAACACCATATTTCCATAAACCTACATTATATAATCGTTCAATTAATCCTCTTTTTTCTTCCAAACTACTATAATCGTTTTTATTTTTACAACCATTTTTTATATGATTTTTGTATTCTTTTATATCATCCGATAATTGTTTACAATCTGAATCAGATTTAATTTTTGTGTTAATAAAAGTAGACCATCTATCACAGTATTTGTGATCAATTATTCTTTTTTTTAAATTTGGATTCCAAGTTTTTACAAAATTATTTATATTTCTATCATCTGGAATACCATCATCTACTGTTATCTTACATGCGCGTTTATTTAACTTTTCATCTTGTTCAATATTTGGAGACACACAATAATGATTATCTGTATCAACTTCCCCTAATATGTTATCAATTGCATCAGAAGCAGCTTTTACTATTTTTGGTTTATTGGTTGGCGTATTGGTTGGCGTATTAGTTGGCTTACTTGTTTCAATATTTGTAAATTTTTCTAAATTTTTAATAATAAATTTACCTTGAATATTATACATTTATAATTATATTTATATAATATTTTTTATTATATGATATTAAATGAATGGAATAAATATTTTTGATTTGATTATAAAATAAATAATATATTATTTCTTAAAAAATAATAAATAACAAAGTGTAACACAAATGCATAATACACATAATGATGAAGATATGCTTCCACGAAATGCAGTGTCTGTAGCCTCTTGTACTTCATTTGCAAACTTAATAGTGTTTTCATCCAGACATTCATTATTATGACATTTTGTATTTTCACCACATTGATTATCATTTTTACATCCTTTCTCATATGGTTTTAGTTTCCTTTCACTCTTATTATTAAGACAATAATATAATTCTGAAAATTTTTCTGGAACTGCAAATTTCCAGAAACCTGTATCTTTTAATCGTTTAGTTAATTCATTTTTATCCTCCAAGTTAGTATAATCATTTTTATTTTTACAACCATTTTTTATATGATCTTTATATTCTTTTATATCATCAGATAATTGTTTACAATCTGAATCAGATTTTGTGTGTACGTTAAGCCAACTAGAAAATCTATCACAATTTTTTATATCAGAGATTAACTGTTCAGATTTTTTTCTTTTAAAAATCTCATAACTACTTACTATATGATTATATATATTCTCATCTTCTGGAATACCTCTATCAATTACTATCTTACATGAACGCCAATAACTCGGATCGTCCCCATAGCCAATATCCACACAATAATGATTATCTGTATCAACTTCTCCTATAACATTATCTATTGCATTAGAAGTAGCTTTTGCTATTGTTGGTTCAGTAGTTGGTTTAGTTGTTGGCTTAGCTGTATCACTATTTGTAAATTTTTCTAAATTTTTTAAAATAAATTTACCTTGAATATTATACATTTATTATATAATAACTATATATAATATATTTTTTTTTTATAATATAATATTAAATGACTGAAATAAATATTTTTGATTTGATTGTAAAATTAAATAAACGAAAATTAAAATTAGCAATGGAAGACCGTAATAAATTTAATGGATTTGAATATGGTATTAAAAATCATGCTGAAATAATAAATTTTATTAATAATGCAGATAATGATCCATGGGATGTTGTTATACCTGGATATAAAAAGAAAATAGATGTTAATAAATTTTTTAAATCTAATTATATTATTGGAGTATTATTTTTAGAAAATAATAATAGTAAAATTTTTATGAAAGTTGATTATCCGGGATATAGTAAAACTAGGGCAAGAACTGATATTAAAAAATTTATTATAAATTATTATAAAAAATGGAAACTTAAATATTGTTGGATTGAATATATGGGCGTTTAAAAATTGATTTATATTTATATTAAAATATTACAAAGATAAACAATTAAAATTTCAATATGGATAAAATACATTATAATTACGATAAAAACAAAATTAATATAAATTTATTATATTTATTAAAAATAACTAAAAAATACAATTTACCAGAATGTATTCGTAAATATATATACTATTATTTATATGAATTAACTGAATATAATTATACTAATGTTTGTAATAATGGAGGTTCACCATATATCATATATTATTGTATTAATAAATTGAATAAACCTATTTATATATTTGATAATGAATATATTTTAAACAAGGTTAGTAATAAAAAGTGGGAAACATTTACAAAAAAAATAAATGATTATTGTCAAATAATTAATATTATACATGTATTATTATTTTCAATATTATCAGAAAAAAATAATACCTTTTTCATGAAAACAATAGAAAAATTAAATAACATTTTAATTAATATTTTAGAAACTAATTCCAGTTTATCTCTTCAAGGAGAGATGTATCCAGTGGAATTAGAAAAAGTATATTATTACATTGAGAAATTCTTAAATATAATTCACAATAAAAATAAATTTTATTATGAATATATTTTATTTTTTGATAAATATAGAGATAAATTTAAAAAAAAACAATTAATTTTCATTAAACAAAAAATATCTAATATTACAAATATTTTTAATGATTTTTTAAATAATATGGTTTGTCCAAAATTAATTAAAAAATTATATAATGTTGAATTATTTATTGGTAATGATCTTCAAAATATACCAAGTCGCATTTACTCAAAAAATAATAAACCTACAATCGCAGAAGAGTATGAAGATGGTAATATTAAACATTATTTTTGTCATGGTAACAGTATTATTTTTTTAAATAAAAATAAAAAAAAATATACATATACTATTCTAGGTGGTTCAAGTTG
>MDTB01165452.1_pt1 | contig 12783 bp, 10 predicted proteins | sample 811161 | NCBI WGS metagenome assembly MDTB01 (sample SAMN05326650, study PRJNA326480) | marine metagenome | isolation source: seawater | place: Mediterranean Sea | collected 2009 | reverse complement strand
TAATTCAACTATAACTAAATGATTAATCCTTGGTAAATACATATAACAATTACCAAGGATTTTTCTTATGAGATATGAAAATTTAATAAATGAAGTTACACTGGAAGACAATCAAGACTTCCACGAAGAATATGGTTACTTGGGATATGCTGATTTGTTTGAAGCAGAATATCAAGGACGTAAAGTTAAACTTAACAAACCCATGCAAGGTGATGTTAAAAAATTTAAAGTGTATGTAAAGAATCCAAAAGGCAATGTAGTAAAAGTCAACTTTGGTGATCCTAACATGCGTATTAAAAAATCAAATCCTGCAAGACGTAGAAGTTTCAGAGCAAGACACAACTGTGATAATCCAGGACCTAAGCATAAGGCTCGTTACTGGTCTTGCAGAAAGTGGTAAAATGAAACTTGACGAAATAGCAAAAGTTAACAATAAAGTAGTTCCTGAATCTATATCTCCTATGCCACGAACGCCACGGGAAATTAAAAAAGATAAAAAACAACAACGTTACGACCTGAGACCTTACCAACGTTTAGAAAAATTAAGGCAAATACAAAAAGACTTAGAAAAATACATGCCTGATGAACCTAAACCAATGGAAATAGAAATAGATCCAGAAGATTTTCAAAGAAAAAATAAGGAATTTAAAAAACAAAATCCCGGCAAGCCTTTTGCAATTACTCAAGTAAGAGAATTAAAAATACAAAAACCAGATAGTGCAGATACCAAAGGTCTTAAACGTGTGGAAATGCCACAGATACACAAAGATGATTACAACGAATTTATAGACTATTTGAAAGATAATGGTGCAGAATTTACAAAACAAACTATGCCAGCTAAACAACTCAAAGCCACACAAGGAGAGTTTAGTGACAAAGGTGTAGAAAAACAATTAATGAAATACATTAAAGGTGAAGCAAAAAAACCTGTCATTGCAAGTAACGACAACTTTATAATTGACGGACATCACAGATGGCTCGTAGCATGGAACACAGGAGATACATTGGAGGTATTTAAAGTGAACATCGATGCTGATGACCTATTAAAGCTAGTAAAAAACTTTCCTAAGACAACATACAAAGACATTTACACAGAAGAACTACACGACTTTAATAAAGATGAACCAAACAAAAGCATAGTAGCAGTACCGGGCTATGGAACTATGAGTATAGATGGACTTATGAAAAATCTAGTACAAAGTGCAACAGAACTACTAGGTAGAATGAAACAAGGAACCGACGGTATGCGTTTTGCAGACTATCAGTTGAACAACAATAAAGTATTTTTAACAAAACTTTCTGCATTAATAGATGCACTTGATGGACTACAAGCAATACGCAAACAAGGCGGTGCTAGAAGCAGAAACATTCAGAAAGAACAAGAAGAAGAGCAACAAGAATTACCCATTGACACAGACAAAGTTTTCCGCTATATTCAACAATTAGAAAGCGGACAAAATATTCGACCTGAAGATGCTGACTTGATGAGAAGAGGCATACAAAGTTTGACTGCAAATAGGCAAACACTTAACCCGCAGGCGATACTGCAACTATTAACTATGTTGACATAGGAAAAACAAATGAAAATAACTGACTTGACAGAAGATGGAAGAATTGTTAAAGGTGTAAACACTACACCTGATGTTCAGCCTGGTGAAACAGAACGTCAAGCTAAAAAATTATTTCCTATGAACAAAAATGGCAAACCACAGTCGTTGGGTGTGCCTGGTGCTAGTCCTAATGTTGCATTTAACTTGGGATTAACTGAAGATGAATTAACAACTGTACAACGTGCAGAACAGTTTGCACAACAGGCTCATAAAGATCATCAACGCAAGTACACAGGTGATCCATACTATGTGCATTTAGATGAAGTAAGACGTATTGTAAAAGGCGCAGGCGGCAGTGAAGATATGCAAGTCGCGGCATTATTACACGACACAGTAGAAGATACCAGTGTTACTTCACAAGATATTATGAAAGAATTTGGTCCTCGTATTGCTAAACTGGTTGTAGAACTTACTGATGTAAGTAAACCAGAAGATGGCAATAGAGCAGTAAGAAAAGGTATTGATAGAGATAAACTAGCAGGTGTTAGTGCAGAAGCACAAACAATCAAGTATGCTGACTTGATAAGCAATGGCAAAGACATAGTACAAAATGATCCAAAGTTTGCCAAAGTATACATGAAAGAAAAAGCAGACCTGTTACGAGTAATGACAAAAGGTGATAGTAGATTAAGATCCGCCGCTTTGGCAATGTTGCCAGACGAACTTAAAGAAAACATGAGTGTCACTGGCACAGAACGTCGACGCCTAGAAAAGAAGAAAGGCTTAGAAATCGGATCTCCGGAATGGTTTGAACATTGGTTTGAACTGCCCTATTTGAAGAAAAGTAAAAAGAATCTTAAAGAAGATGCTAGTCCTATACAAAAAGTGGATATTGCACAATTAGAAAAGTTTGCAGACAGACTGTTTGGCAAAGTTGGTATAGACGTAGAATTTACTAGACATTTTATGGACAGAGTCAATGATGTGCGTAACCAAAAACCAATTACAATGAGTGAGTTGACAAGATTATTTAAACAAGAATATAAACGTTGGGGAAAGCCTATTGCACAAATGGGTCCAGATAGCCAAGCAGTAATGAAAGATTTACAAACAGATATTAATTTGCCATTCGTACTTAAATGGGACGACAAGAATATGGAGTTGGATTTGATAGCAAAAACTGTTATGCGTAAAGCAGATTTCAAAACACCCAACAAAGAATTTCCCGTTGAAAGTGTTCCGATGCCTGTAACTAAAAAAGATGCGGCTTTACAAAAGCAAGCACAACATATGGTGATGAAAAGCAAAATAGATCAAAAACCAAATGTTGACATGATGCAAATTACTAATAAAGCTATGCGTGATCATGTTAAAGGTATAGGGCAAGATGCAGATAAACTAAGCAAGGCGGCTGGTATTCCACGTGATGCAGTTAAACCTCCTAAACCACTTACACAGCGTAGTGGTAATTTTACAAAATTTAGTAAAAATCCATTTGTAGAAAATGTACCTACAACTAATCAGCCAGGAACATTTGGTCACAAGATTAATTGGGCTAATAAAAACAAACCACAGCAAGATAAAAAATTTGCAACAAGAGGCACACAAAATCCTCAGAGTTGGTGGCAGTCAATGTTACAAAAAGGTAAAAATCTTTTTGACGACGAACAGCTTGATTTAAAAAAAAAGTTTGAGATAACTCCTGAACTACAGCAACTAAACAGCATATTCAAAAAAGGCAAACACGAAATACGCATTGTTGGAGGTGCAGTAAGAGATCTTGCTTTGGGTAAGTCACCCAAAGATATTGACCTAGCCACAGATGCAACTCCTAAAGAAATGATGGATATGCTAGGCAAAGCAGGAATAAAACACATTCCTACAGGTATTGAACACGGAACAATTACAGCCGTTGTAAACAATGAACCATATGAAATAACAACACTTAGAGCTGATACAGAAACTGATGGCAGACGTGCTACTGTACAATTTGTAAGAAGTTGGGAAGAAGATGCTAAACGCAGAGACCTAACATACAACGCTATGAGCATGGACTTTGATGGTAACTTGTATGATTATCACGGAGGTATGGATGATCTACAAGACAAAGTAACCAAGTTTGTTGGTGATCCAGAGGAACGCATAAAAGAAGATTACTTGCGTACACTACGATACTTTAGATTTCAAGGTAGATTAGACACTCCTACATTTGATAGAACAACTATGAATGCCATAGCCAGCAACACAGATGGACTAAAACAACTGAGTGTTGAACGTGTATGGATGGAAATGAGCAAAATACTTGGCGGCGGTAATTTACAATCAATATTAGGTGCAATGAAAAGTACAGGTGTATTAGATGCAATAGGACTAAAGTATAAACCTTCAAATGATTTAATGGATGGTGGAGATCCTATTATTAACCTAGCAAGAATTACAGATGAAGAAGCTATTGGTCTACGTTGGAAAATGAGCAACGAAGAAAAAAGCAAGCTGGGTTTTCTCATATCTGAAAAAGGTAAAACACACGATAAGAAGTGGTATACTGATATGATGGCAGACGGCTTTGATAGAACACAGTTGGATGCACTTGCTAGATATAACAATCAAGATGACATGATTAATTACGTTAGTAAATTCAAAGCACCAGAGTTTCCTGTAGATGGAAATGATCTTATAAAAATGGGGCATGAACGTGGACCTAAAATTGGACAGACATTACAAGCGTTACGCAATCAATGGAAAGCTGGTAACTTTAGTGCAAGCAAAGAAGAACTGTTAAAAAGTATAAATGAAGAAGGACCATTTGGTGTACTTGCTCGCAAGGCTGGACATTTAATAAACAAGTCACAGTACATGAAAGCGGCAGAAATATTACACAAAATACTCAAAAGAAAGTATAAAGAAAATGACGGTAAAATTAGACATTCACTTGGCTACTATGCACAAATGATTGGTAATCAAACTGGAAACAAAATTAACTGGCGTGAACTTGAACAAGAATATCTCAACATGTATGGCAATGCAATGTTTGAAAACTTTGCTGACGGTAAAGTAAAAGGCAAAAGCAGACCAGGTCGTGTAAAACGTGCTGGTGCTAGTTGTGATGGTAGTGTTACAAGCCTACGCAAAAAAGCAAAAAACTCCAGTGGTGAAAAAGCAAAAATGTATCACTGGTGTGCAAATATGAAGAGTGGTAAAAAGAAAAAATGAACGATGATGACTTTCACGGCGACAACTGGAAAAAATACGACTTTGTAAAAGTATATGAACAAGATACTACAAAATTACGACCAAGTCAAGATGACATAATAAACGAACTTCAATTACTTACGTTAGGTGATTGGTTTCCTTTGGATTTTAGAATAAATCAGGATCAGTGGAGAGAAGATAAAGAACTACTCAAAGCTTCAGATTATTGGCGACCTTTTCAACCTAAACAAGGTATAATGAATGACAGAAAAAGCGTACTGGTGTATGGTTTAGAAGGAGATACTCCTACTGCTACAACCGGGCTTAGTCATTTTGAATCAAAGTATGGATACAAACCAAAAGAAAGTGATTTTAATGTTCCCACTGAAGCTCGTGATAAAGTAAAATCTTTGAGTACTTTCTTTGATTGGTTTGAACCGTTTGGAAGAACATTTCTTATTACACTCAATCAAGGCGGATTTTATGCTAGACATAGAGACCATTGGTGGTTGACAAGAGATACTATAAGACTAATTGGATTTTTAGGAAATTCAAATCCTACTAATCTTCAATGGGAAGTTGATGGACATATTATGAGCTATATGCCCAATCACATTTATTATGTTAATACAGCAAAAATTCATAGACTCAGTTCCTGGGTACATGGCTGTGATATGGTAGTATGTAATGTACCAAAAACATGGACCAATATATTGAAACTGTTTAATGTACTCAAAAACACACACTAGTACGATAAGTAATTGATAATGGATAAAGATAAAGTTTGCGTTCATCCTTGGAGTCATATAGCCATTAACCCAAACGGTGATGTCTGGCCTTGTTGTCACCAGAGATGGCCTCATACATATACTTTAGGTAACATGCATGAAAAAACAATAGAACAAATATTCAATGACAAACCTTTGCGTAAACTTAGGAAGCGTATGCTTGCCGGAGAACTTCCCAATGATGTTTGTAACAAGTGTGTTGAATATGAAAAACTAAATGTTTCTAGTCCTCGCCAAATAGCCAATAAAGAAAATTACGCTGAAGATGTTTTCAAACTTATGGAGAAAACAAAATCAAACGGAAGTATTGAAAACTATAACATAAAATATTGGGACTTGCGTTGGAGCAACAAATGTAACATGGCATGTATTATGTGTGATCCAAACTGGAGTAGTTTGTGGACACAACAAATAAGAACACAATTAAAAGACATAGACCCATTTATTATTGGCAAGCATACTTTTTTAAATGATCTGGATCGTCAAGCCAAACAAGCTGAAACAAAAGTAATGTCAGTTCCTAACAACGGCTGGATTGACAAGCATATTAGTGAAGTAGAATTTATTTACTTTGCAGGTGGCGAACCTTTGATTATGGACGAGCATTGGTATATTTTAGATAAACTACACAAACTTGGAAGACATAATGTTAAACTAAAATATAACACAAACATGAGCAAATTAGAACATCTTGGAAAAAATGCAATAGACTATTGGCAATATTGGGATAGACAAAAACTCTCAGTTGAAGGCAGTATAGATGAAACTGGTACTAGAGCTGAATATATTCGCTATGGTACAGTGTGGGATATCGTAGAGAAAAATATTAAAATGGTTGCAGATGCAAATATAAAAACACAACCAAACACAAGTATTGGCTGTTACAATATTATGAGATTACCAGAACTGCTTGAAGAACTATGGGAATTATATCAAAAACCAAAACAGATTAATTTAAATCCTGTATTTAATGTATGGTGTAGAATCAATACACTACCTGATGATTGGAAACAGGAAGTAAAAACAAAACTTGAAAAAATTAGAGACAGAGGCACAATTAAAATTACAAGACTTGAAAAAATAATAGATGAATTAGATAGACCACATAACCCAGAACAAGTAAGATTTTTATTCAAACGTTTAAGTTTCTTAGACATGAACAAAAAGATAACAGTTCTGGAAGCTATACCAGAGATAAGTCAACTTAATGACAGGTATGGCGGAATGTATGAGAAGTTTAGAGATGAGTGGATTGAAAAAAGCACTAATCCGAGGTTTGATAGTGCTTATACCTACATACCTAGTAGCGTACATAACTGATAAAATGGTATATGTAGTACCAATGTTGGCGGCAATGGGATTTGTTGCCGCAAGCATTTTTGAAGATGATACCAAAAAACGTGTCGATACTGATACAACCAACAAAGATTACAAAGACTTCAAAGAAGATGGCAGTGATGGTGATTAGTGTATCAGCATAAATAACTATATGAAAGTCTGGGAAGTCATACAGGAAGATACTACTGCTGGTTCAATAGCAACTAGCATGGGCGGAGGCAACGGTTTTGTAAACGGTGGCCCTGGAACTATCCGACGTAAGAAAAAGAAAACAGAAGACAGTAGAACTCCTGTTGCACCAGACGAAAGTAAAATGATACGGAGAAACCCATGAGATTGGAAAAAATATCAACTGAAACTGCTAAACCTAAGCTAGTCAAAGAAGGTTCTCAATATAAAGTTTTGGACGTAAATGGTGTTGAACGCAAAGTATTTGAAGATATTGATCTCGCAAAACTTTGGATGAAGAAGCACAAGCCAGAACTTAAAGAAGGCAAAGAGCCTGTAATCTATACCAGTGAATTAATGGAAGGTGTACTTGATGCAACTGACGAAGATGGTTGGATGGCTAAAAAACAGCTATACAATCTAAGCAAGTACAGTGTAATATTACATGGTATGATTAACGATACTGATAACTTAGAGCCTTGGGTACAAGCAAAGATTACAAAAGCATGTGATTACATCAGTGCAGTAAAACACTATATGGAGTATTTGGAAATCAACGGATATCCAGAACAACCACCAGTAGTAGTTGATGACATGCCTGAAGAGATGTAAAATGCGTCTTGATGATCTATTTGAATCTAATATAATTGTAGAAGATCCTTTTGGGTCAAAGCAAACTCCAGGAGATACAATAGCACTAAGCATGGCTGACTTGTATGATATGACTGGTAAGCCATATCCAATGGTAAAAGGTTTCGATGGTAGAGAGACAACCCCCGAAGGATTTTTTACCAAATCAATCAAAGATAGAAGCAAGCTAGATGCTGAATTTGTACAAGCATACGACAAATACAAAGCAGGCGGTTCCACACCAGGGTATATACTAGGCCCTGACGGCACAATGGAATCATACAATGAAAATCATTACTTAGAAGATATGTCCTGGGAGATTTTATCAGGTGGAGCCGAATGGGCCGCTGGTATTCAAAAAGGTGGCGCAAAATTACTAGATGATTATATTAATAATTTTACCATGCATGGTCAGTTGTATAAAAAGCAAACAGGTAAAAATATATCTAACATGAGTAAAGCAACACTCACCGGATATTACAATCCAGAGGAAAAACATGCTCTTTGGCTTGATAGACTTGCTGATAAATTTAAAAATAATACCGACCAAGATTTTAGAATGAAGGTAGACGCTACAGCAGGTGCAGTAGATACATGGGGTAATGTTACTGAATTGTTTATGAACAAAACTGGATTCAATTGGGAAGGTGCTACTGGTATAATGGCAGGTGAACTACCAAGTGAAATAGTTGACCTAGCACTAATGGGATTACTACCTGGTGGTGCTGGCATGGCTGTTACTGGTATAATGAACGGACTAGAAGCTGGCGGAATGGCGGCACAAGAAATTACCCAAACGATTAATAAAGCATACAAAGAGGGTAGACTGCAAGAAACAGGTCAATTCCAAATGTATTTAGATGCGGCTATGCAACAACTTAGAGAAGAAAATGCAGAAAATCCTTTGGGTGAAGATCAAATGGCCGAACAGGCAATGGATCTAGCTAGACGGCAGGCAATTGATATGTCAATCAATAACGCATTTTATCAAGTTGCAGTTATTGGTGGTGTTATCGATGCAGTACAAAACAAAATATTATACAAAGGACCTCTTAAAGGAAAATTTCTTAAAAATGCATTTATGAAAGGTGTTGCAAACAGTTCAACAGAGGCAGTAAGCGAATATACAGAACAATTTTTAACAAACGTTGGAATAAGAACAGGTGCTGGAGAAATAGTTGGAATGACCGAAGGCGCACTAAACGCCGCCTATAATGGTTTTATTGCTTCACAATCAGGCAATGCTCTTTCAACTACACAAGATGCCGCAATAAGAGTTAGAGGATCAATGGGTCGTTTTGCCATGTTTGTAATGCAAGGTAGAAGAGATCCAAACGCAATACTAGATATTATGGCGATGAATCCTACAACATTAATAAACAGAATTCAAAAAATTGATCCTGAAACAGGAGTAACAAAGTTTTCAATAAGTGATCTAATCAAAGAAAGACTTATAACCAGTGATCAACTTAATAAAGCCCAAAAGAAAGCACTAGCTAGAAAAGGTAGAGTCATTATAGATGGCAAACAAGTAACTAGTAAACAAATTAGAGAAAATGATGATAATGTAGAACTTGTTAGTTTACTAGATAATTTAGAGATAAATGATAGAGAAAATTTTGCTACAGCAAATCTTAACAGTGAAGAAGAAGCAAGACGTCTTGCTCAACTGTTGAGTATTAAAGTAGATGGAAAACCAGTTAAAAAGAAAACAGATATAAACAAAGTATTAAAAGCACTTGAAGAAGTAAGAAAAATTGATGTTAGAATTGCAGGTCGTAGTACACTTGAGCCTCCTACATGGGGAGACTTGGATGACAGACAAAAAATGCAGTACTGGAAAGAAGGCAAAGTAACATTTGAAAGTGATCCGGATCGTGGCAACCAAACTTGGAATAGAAAAGAGATACTGTTTAACACAAGAAGAAATGGCGAAACTATTCCAGAAGAAATAGCAAATCTAGCTGATAACACCGCTCCAAGGCCTGATTTAAACTTAGATGAAAATGTAAATATGCGTGACGAGATTGCTGAGAATGAAAAAAATATTGCATTACTAGAATCTGGAATAGCAAAGAATTTAGAAAGAAGACAAAAGGCATGGGATAATCAAAATCCAGATGCTGATCCAAACAATCCTGATAATCCAAGACCCACTGCACAAAGTCTAATAGATTCAGGCGAGTATTATGTTGGATTGGGAACAGAGTTTAGACTAAACGAGCTTAAACTTAGAAATCAAACAATAAAGACAGAAGTACAACTTGAGGCAAGAGCTTGGGATCAGAAGTTTGGTTCTACACATACTGTCGATGGTGCCGCAAAAGCTAGTTCTGCATTATTTAATTCAGCTGAAGCACTAAAAGCCAAAATAAAAGCTGAACAAGAAGCTGAGAAAAAACGTAAAGAAGCTATAGAAAAAGCCAAACGTGAAGAAACACCCAATCTAAAACCACAAGAACAAGCACCACATGTTCCAGTAAATGACCCAGTAAACAAGCCTGAAGAAACATCATTGTCAAGAAAACATTATGTAGCAAATGCTAAACTTAAAATTGCAAATGCTGAAATGGAATCAGATGAACTTGATGCATTCTTGAAAGCAAGTGAAAACGTTTATCCAGGATCAAGTGCGGAAATTATAAGTCAAGAAGATAGAGAAAAGTATCAAAAAGTTGACCTACGACCAGAAGTTAAAGCCAACGTTTCAAGTAATATTGACCAACCAAGCGATGTTGTAGCCAACACAAGACCACCACAAGGTACAATAGCTACTGTAGACGGTAAAAGATATGTTTGGTTGGGTGTTCGTGACGGAGTTGGAGGAATGTGGGCTACACTAAGACCTGATGATACTCCTGGTACAACAAATCACCAAAACCATGATAAGCTGATGAAAACTTGGCGTGATGGAAATCTTCCAAAACAAGGTCCAAAGCTAGAAGAAAAAGATCCTGCACCCAATCCAGTAGCACTCGAAAAACAAGAAGAAAGAAAGATTAAAGTACAGACAACGGCTCCAAAGGCTCCAAATATTGATGGTGCTGACGAACTTGACATTGATGTTTCAACTACTGACGACCCACCCGAAGTTGGCGAAGTTCCATTCTTAGTGCCACCAACAAAACCAGGTGATGAACGTCTTAAAGATATGAAGGTGCCTAACAAAGTTTCGCAAGACTTTGCAAATGTTCTTGCTACAAATAATGCTATACAAGTACAAACTTTCTTAGATAACTTGCCTCCAGCACAAGCAAGTAAATTAAGATTTGATTATGAGCAAGGCAACTTCGATGTACAACCTACAATAACAAAACCAGCTGAGTTAGGTGATCCACCACCAGCACCAGAAGGACCAAATTTTGATCCTACTACACCTCCTCCCCCAACAGACCAAGAAGGTGGAGTGGGCGGAACTGACGGTGAAGTATCAGATGTTACTGGAGATGATGCAACACAACAAGGTGGTAGAGGTACACCAGAAACACCTGCTCAAAGTGCCGAACGTGTTAGATTATACAAGCAACAGGAACTAGCTAAGAAAAAAGCGGCTGAAATACAAAAGAAGGCTAGAGAAAAAGCAAAAGCTAATGCAAATGCTTTAGCAGATATTGAAGCACAAGCAGACCAGGCGGCAAGAGATGCAGAAGCTAAACGAGATGCTGAACGTGAAAAGACACCTGATCTAAGACCAGATGGTCCTAACATGTTACCAAAAGTTAAAAAGATACAAACAACACCAGACGGACCTATGAATTTTGTAGATCCAAAAACATTGACACCAAAACAAAAAGCAGAGTTAGATAAAATTGCACAAGACAATCAGGACCAAGCTGATGATGCCATGTACGACCCTGACGACAAAGGTGCAGATGCGAAACAGAAAGCAAGAGATAATACAGAAAAACTAAACAAAAAAGATGATTTTGTTGATATCTTCAAAGGACACACTAATGATGAAATAGATATGATCAGACAGGACGGAGATAATCTCAGAGCCTTAGATGCTAAGAAAAAACGAGAAGCAGGCTTAAAACAACAAACACCTCCAGTAGCTCCATTTGTTCCAACAGATCCTAGAACCAAACTTAAAGTAACTTCTTTACCTAACCAAAATAGAACTACAAAACCAACAAAAACTGATAAAACAGGGCTGGTTAGACAGTTGGGTGCATTTTTTGGTAAGAACAATGATGATAGTCCAGATAGTAGTATGATGAACTTTAAACCTGCAAAATATCCTGATCCACTAGACTTAGACAAGTACAAAGGTGCCGCCCAAAGAACATTGAAAGGACCTGCAAGACAATGAAAATAAATGAAGTAGTAGATGAAAGTATAGAAACAAAAGCAGGTCTTACAAAAGACCAAAAGGATGCTATCGGTGGACGAGGAAAATACAAACCAAAAGCGCCGGCACCAAAAACACAAAAGCAACATCAACAACATGTTCAGTTCAAACCTGCTCAGTATCGTGATCCTCTAAACTTAGGCAAGCACAAAGGCGCAATGAATCGAACAGCAAGTCGATAAATATTAAAAACGCTACAATTAGGAAAAAAGCAATGGGTGAAAATATATTAAACAAAAGATTTAGTTCCATAATGCAAAATGCGATGGACAAATTACAAGAAGGTGAAGCTGGAGATCACGACAGAATGTACAAAGTTGTACATGTTAAAAAAGGCATGATGGATATTAAAGCCAAAACATCTTACGAAGCCGCCAAAAAGTTTGCAAAAGAAAAAGGTTTGAAAAGCACAGCAGGTGTTGATACACATTTGTATCCACTTGAAGACATGACATTTGAAGGTTATAAAGTACTGCCTAATATTGACAAAGAACGTTATACAGAATTACCAGGATTAGAAGGTCCATTTCAAACAATGAGTGGCAAGCCAATTTACTATGATCCAAAAGAAGGTGCTTACTATGACAGAGACACAGACATGTATCTCACATATGACGAGTTCAAAGCATTAGATGAAACTGATGAACTAAACATCGGAGCGAAAGGTGATCGTCCATATAAGGGTCCTCCAAGACAGCCAAAAAGAGGTGATCCTATTAATGTAAAAAGCAAAGGAGTAGATCCTAAAGTTCTAAATATGTTTTTG
>MDTB01210503.1_pt1 | contig 12784 bp, 12 predicted proteins | sample 811161 | NCBI WGS metagenome assembly MDTB01 (sample SAMN05326650, study PRJNA326480) | marine metagenome | isolation source: seawater | place: Mediterranean Sea | collected 2009 | reverse complement strand
TGTCCTACTCTTCCATGTCTTAAGACAAAGTACCATTGGCGCAGAAAGGCTTGACTTCCGAGTTCGGAATGGGATCGGGTATTACTCTTTCGCAATAATTACCAGGCTGAAAATATATATAAAGGTATTTGCATGATGTCAATGAATTAAATTACCTAAAATTTCTCAATTATTTTTTCTAATTTATTATTTCTTAATTTATTAAGTATTTCATTATCATGTTTAAAGCTTTCATCTATAAAATTATAAGCATTGGAATAAAGGCTCAAAACTTTTAAAATAAATTCTTTGTTTATTTTTAAGTTATCATCAATATAATTAATTATTTCAGCATTATATTTTACCATTTCAAGTATGAACTCTTCTTTTTTTCGAAGATTTAGATCAGCATATTGAAAAGTATAACTCCAGTATTTAACAATTTTAGCTACAAACTTTTCACTTTTTTTTAAGTTGTTAGATGCATATTGAAAGTTAAACCCGTTCCAATGCACTGCATGAAATACAAACTCTTCATCTGACCAAAATTTTTTTGGTACTTTGTCTTGCTCATCTTTAAGAATATATTCAAGTATATCCCATTTATTCATATCTATTATATAAAATAAATACACATTTTTTACAATTTTTTAATCGTTTAAATATATTATGTAATATTATAGTCATCAATAAAAATGAAAAAATTAATAGAAAAAAATTTTTTTGAAAAAAACTATACAAAAAAAAAAAATATATTATTTTTTACAGGCCATTTAAGAACAATTAAATACCTAATTAAGTTTCACAAAAAATTTATAGAAAAAAATGACTCTGATCTTGCAATAACAACATGGACAGATGAAAATGATAGTTTAGAATTAATAGATAAAATTCAATCAATATTAAAACCAGTGTATTTTGAAATAGAGGAATTATATTTTAACAAGACAACACATATATTTGGAAATTTAAATAAATTTGATTACGTGTTTGGTAAGTCTGCTTTATCTACAAGATCGCAAGTTTATAAAATGTTAAGAACTTTAGAAATTTTGAAAAAAATAGAAAATTCACAAAATAAAAAATACAAGATAGTTTTTAAAAGTAGACCAGATCTATTTTTCTATTCAAAAATTAATACAAATTTAGGTGAAGAGATTTATTTTGAAAGTACAATAGGAGATTGGAAAAAAGATAGATCTGATAGGTTTTTTTATGCATTAAGAGATAATTATGTTAAATTTATAAGTTCAATGAAAGACTCCGGAAAAATTAGTTGGAATAAAAATTCGATGTACCCTATTTATGATAAAATACCACTTCAAGAACAATTCATCAAATATTGCTGTGAAAAAGGAAATTTTAAATCTAATTTATTTTTTCCAATTACGAAAGTTTGGAGACCAAGAAGTGAACCAAAATTTAAAGACATAACTGAGATTTTTTTTAAAGGACTTTACAAGTATTTAATTTATGTCAAAAATAAATGATAATTAATTTGTGAAAAAATAATCAATATTTATTTATATATTCATATTTTGTAATTACATAGCCATTGAATCTTAGACTATTTTTTCTTATAAAATTTCCAGGATTTATTTCATTAGGTTTGCAATCATACATTTCGTTCCAATAACTACCTTTCTCTTGATGCCAATTCAAATCTAAACATAAGTACCAAAAATCTTTTTGGATATTTTTAATTTGATTTTCTTTTATTAGTGGTGTCGTAAAATTCCTATATCCATTTTTTAAATAATACTCAAAATAACCATAATTTTGACTAACAATGTATTCTATATTTGATTTATTAAATGTATTAATCAAACTAGGCGTATCCGGTTTTCTCACTTGAGGAAAGTTTATGTTTTGAAAATATACAATAGGTGTAAATATTATTAAAAAAATTATTAATAGAGTTCTAATAATTGTTTTTTTAATATCAATTATATAGCAAACATTTATTATTAAAATTATTGGAACTAAATAAGACCAATATCTCTGCCCGTTTATACCTGTAAAAATAATTGTTCCTATTATAATAAATGCATAAGTACTTATAAGTAAAATTATTAAATATGATAAATATAAATTCCTAAAAAAATTTTTTTTTAATTTTAAGATCGATAAAGCAACTAATATTAGATTTATAGCACCTATAATATATGAAGAAAAATAATGTTTAAAATTATATCCTATAAAAAATTCCAAATTTAATTGATTGTGACCAATACTTGTTCCCTCAAGTCGATTTAATATATAGCTAAGATTAGTAAAAATGTAAGTCACAGCGGCAAAAAATAATGCAAAAAATATAAAATATATTTTTTTTCTTCTATCTAATTCAACACCTTTAAATAATAGAAATAAAATTAAAATAGCTTGGGAAAGAATAATAACAACTGACAAAGGGTGAATTGTTAATGCTAATAATGAAATTAGACTATAAAAAATAATTTTTAAATAGTTAAGTTTTTTTTTTAAACCATTTATTAGATCAAAAAAAATTAAAATTAATAATAATTGAATAAAAAATGCTAAGTTTACAACTAGGATATCTTGGGAGCACCAAATTAAAAATACATTAAAAGACGTTAAGTATAAAACTAAATTTATTGAAGAATTGTGAAGAATATATCTTGAAATAAAAAAAACTAAAACTAAGCATGAGGAGTTAATTAAAATATGAAAAAGTTTAAGTGAATATACTGTATGGTCAAAATAATTGGTGTATAGATTGAGTATATAATAATAAAATGGTGGGACTAATGATGGAGATTCCTGAGTTCTATAAAAAATTTCACTAAAGGAATAAAAGGGCTCGGAGTTCCAAAAAGTTAAATATTCATCTCCCCAAAGACCAGTATCGTTAAAATTATTTAACCTTAAAAAAAGTGACAGTATTAATAAACAAAATGTAAGTACATAATTTTTATAAATTTTCATTAAATTCCAGTATATTGCGTATGAATAACAACATAATACTCTAATTTATTCCTATATCAATTAATTCACCTTTAAAAACTATTTTTTCAAAATAAACATATTTAATTGGTAAAATATTTTTTTTTAATTAAAAATTTCTTTATGAGGAAGAATAAAATTTTACTAGTAACAGGTTCAACAGGATTAATAGGATCTGAATTAGTCTTTGGTTTGCATAAAAATTATGATTTAGTAATAGGAATTGATAATAATGAAAGATCTAAATTTTTTGGTGAACAGGGTAATACAAATGAAATTAGAAGACTCTTATATAAAAATGTTAAAAATTACCAACATATAAACTTAGATATTACAAATAAAAAAAAAATATTTAATCTAATTGAAAATTTTAGACCTATTAATATAGCTCATTGTGCTGCTCAGCCAAGCCATGATACCGCAGCAAAAATACCACTAAGAGATTTTGATATCAACGCAGTAGCAACTTTAAATCTTATGGAAGCAGTTCGACTAAATTCAAAAAAAACTTCTGTTGTATATTTTTCTACAAATAAAGTTTATGGAGACAACCCAAATAATATTAAATTGATTGAGAAAAAAAAAAGATATGATTTTTTAGAAAATAAATTCAAAAATGGAATTAATGAAAACTTTAATATTGATAGCTGTGTTCACTCTCTTTTTGGTGTTTCAAAATTATCTGGAGATTTAATTGTACAAGAGTATGGAAGATATTTTGATATTAATACATGCTGTTTAAGAGGAGGTTGTTTAACTGGTCCTAATCAATCCGGAGTAGAACAACATGGTTTTTTGAATTATTTAATAAGGTGTAACTTAAAAAATAGTAAGTATATAATTTATGGATATAAAGGTAAGCAAGTAAGAGATAATATACACTCGGAAGATGTAAAAAATTTTGTAAAATTTTTTTTTGAAAAACCAAGAGTAGCTGAAGTTTATAATATTGGTGGAGGAAGGCAAAATTCAATTTCAATTTTAGAAGCAATAGCATTGGTAGAAAAAATTACAGGAAAAAAAATGAATTATACCTATAACAAAAATCAAAGAATAGGAGACCACAAATGCTATATTAGTAATTTAAAAAAAATAAAAAATCATTATCCGAGATGGAATATAACATACAACTTGAGAAAAATATTTGAAGATATTATCTATAACATTAGATAAATGATTGTTGTCAATATTAAAGATGGATTGGGAAATCAAATGTTTCAGTATGCAAACGCGTATGTTTTGGCAAAAAAAGTAAATTCCTATGTAGTTTGTGATACAAGATATTTAATAGAAAAAAAAATTAATCCTCCAAAAGATTATGTAATAAGAAATTTTGATTTAGATATTTTTAATATTAGTCCGAAAAAGATTAATTACTTAATGCTTTTATATACAGCTCAATTTTTTAGTAATTATGTAGTAAGGCATAATGTTGTGAAATTAATTGATAAATTAAACCTTCATGTATTAATGGAAAGATCAAGAAAAGTTGATTTAAGGATTATTAAAAATAGAAGAAAATATTTATATATTGATGGGTACTGGCAGTCAGAAGAATATTTTAAGGATTACCGTTATGAAATAATTAAATTATTTAATTTTAATGATATTAAAAATAATAAAATTAATTTAAGCTTTTTAAAAGAAATTAATTTTAAGAACGATATATGTTTAAACGTTAGAAGAACTGATCATCTGAACAGTGATGAACTAAATGCAGTTACATCAAACTATTATAAAAATTCAATTGAATTTTTTAGACAAAAATCGACCGAACCTTTTAAAATATATGTGTTTTCAGACGACATCCAGTGGTGTAAGAAAAATTTTAGTGAGAGTGAAAATTTTATTTTTGTTGAACACGATAAAGCAGGTAAAAAATTTAAAAACTATCTTTATTTGATGTCCTGTTTTAAAAATTTTATTATACCTAACAGTTCGTTTGCATGGTGGGGCGCATGGCTATCGAACAAAGAATATAAAACTATTTTAGCTCCAAAAAATTGGAGTGGTACAATAAACGAAAATCAAATAGATACTGTGCCAGATAGCTGGATAAGAATTAATAATTACTAAAATAATAAAGTATACTTATTAAGTAAAAATTATTATTAATATAATTAATTTATGAAAAAAATAGCTCTTATAACAGGTGTATCTGGTCAAGACGGAGCTTATTTAGCTAATCTTTTATTAAAAAAAAATTATAAAGTAATTGGATCCGATAGAAGATCTTCTAGATCAAGTTTATGGAGGTTAAAAAGACTTGGAATTCATAAAAAAGTTATTTTGGAAGAACTGGAGCTTGGTGAATTGTATGACATAAGAAGATTATTACAAAAATATAAATTTGATGAAATATACAATCTTGGAGCTCAATCTTTTGTTAAAAGTTCATTTAATAGCCCACTTTATACCTCTAATGTTACAGGTATTTCTGTTTTAAGATTATTAGAGTCAATACGTGAGGTTAACCCAAAAATTAGATTTTATCAGGCCTCGTCATCTGAAATGTATGGAAAAGTAAAAGAAAGGATTCAAAACGAAGAAACAAGTGTTAATCCTCAAAGTCCATATGCAATTGCAAAAGTCTTTGGTCACTTTGCAACACAACTTTATAGAGAGTCATATGGTATGTTTGCAGTATCAGGCATTTTATTTAATCATGAATCTCCGTTAAGAGGTGAGGATTTTGTTACCAGAAAAATAACTTTGGGACTTGTTAAAATATTAAAAGGAGAATTAGATTGTCTTGAACTTGGTAATATTTACGCGAAAAGAGATTGGGGATATGCAAAAGAGTATGTCGAAGCAATCTGGAAAATGCTACAAGAAAAAAAACCTCAAGATTTTGTAATTTCTACAGGAAAAACTTTTTCAGTAAAACAATTTATCAATGAGACAATTAAATTGCTAGAAATTGATGCAAAATGGATTGGTAAAGGTTTGAAGGAGAAATTAATAAACAAAAAAAATGGTAAAATAATAATTAAAATTAATCCAAAGTTTTTTAGACCAGCTGAAGTAGATATATTAATTGGTAACTCGTCGAAAGCAAAAAAAATTTTGAAATGGAAATCCAAAACTAAATTAAAGGAATTAGTTAAAATAATGTTAGAATCTGAATTAAAACATTATACTTAAGAGTACTTTTTATAATTTTTTTTAAAATCTGCAATCGTTTCTTTAAGACCGTCTTGAATACTGATGTTTGCACTCCAGTTGTAGGATTTAGCAAGACTACAATCTAGAATTTTCCTTGGTGTGCCAGTAAGAGTTTTATTTATATACTTAATTCTTATTTTAAAATCTAAAATTTTCATAATTAATTTTGCATAATCTTCGATGCTCATTTCTTTTTCCGTTCCTATATTAATTAAATTATGATTTGTTCTAGTGAATAGAAAATGAATTACGGCATTTGCAATATCTTCTACATAAATAACTTCTCGGAGTGTTTTACCATTGCCCCATAATTCTACAGATTTTTTTTTTTTAATTTTCGATTGATATAATTTTTTTATTAATGCTGGTAAAAAATGTGAGCTATCTAGATCGTAGTTATCGTTTTTACCAAATGTATTGCATGGCATTAAACTTAAAAAATTAGTGGAATACTGTTTGTTGTAATACTCGCACATTTTAACTCCTGCAATTTTTGCAATTGAATAAGCCTCGTTTGTTTTCTCCAAAGGACCATCGAGTAAATATTTTTCTTTAATAGGTTGTTTGCTGAGTCTTGGATAAATACAACTAGACCCTAAAAAAATTAATTTTTTAACTCCAATCTTATATGCTCCATCTATTAGATTATTTTGTATACAAAGATTTTCAAATATAAACTGTCCAGACAAATCATTATTCGCTTTGATGCCTCCGACCTTTGCTGCTGCAATTATAATATAATCAGGATTATTTTTTTTAAGAAAATTTAATACTTTTACTGAATTTTTCAGATCAAGCTCATTTCTATTTTTGACAAGTATTTTTTTGAAACCTTTTAACTTAAGCTTACGGTAAATAGTTGATCCTACCAAACCATTATGTCCAGCTAAAAAAATTTTTGAATTTTTATATTTTTTCATATTATTATAGAATAAATAATTATAAAATTTATTTATTAAATATAGTATAAAATGTGTAACATAGGAATTGTAATTCCAGCATACAATGAAGAAAAAAATATTATTAAACTCGTAAAAGAGATTAGAAAAAACCTTAATACTTATATAGTTGTTGTAGACGACTCCAAAAATAATAAAACAGAACTTGAAATAAATAAAAAATATATAAAGAAATTATTTTATTATAGAAGAAAACAAAAATTAGGCAGGGGATCTGCCGTAATTTTTGGTTTTAAAAAATTATATAGAATAAATAAAATAAAATATTTTATAGAAATGGATAGTGATTTTTCGCATAAACCATCTGAACTAAAAAGAAATATTAAAAAATTAGTAAGAGAGGAGCTAGATCTGCTTATAGGCAGTAGATACTTGAATGATAGTAAAATTATAAATTGGCCGATTAATAGAATTATCTTTTCAAGTCTAGCAAATTTAATTTTAGAGTTTCTTTTCCAGTTAAAAATCAATGATTACACGAATGGTTACCGGTTTTATAGTAGAAAAGCTGTAAATATATTAATCAATAAAAAAAATTTTGTAAGTAAGGAATTTTTAATATTATCTGAAATTTTATTAATTTTTAAACAAGAAAACCTTAAAATAAAAGAAATCAAATCTTTTTTTGTAAACAGAATTAGGGGTGAAAGTTCTGTGAATTTTTCATTAATCATTATCTCTTTTATAAGTATGTTAAAACTATTTTGGAAATATAAGATTTAATTTAATTAAGAAAAATTTTCAATTTGGATTAATTTATTTATTAAATGATTTACTTTTTTATTTGTATATTTAGTAGTAGGTAAACCTATAAAGAAACCCATATCATCAATTTCATTCGAAATTTTAAATTTTTTCTTTGTATCATTCAATTTATATAGAGAAACACATGGTTGCTTTAAAAAATTACCACTCAATATTGGTCTAGTTTCTATCTTGCATTTATTCAAATATTTTAAAAATAATTCCTTTTTATTAAGATATTTTTTATTTATAAGAATTGGAAAACCAAACCAACTTGGGTCCAAACCTTTTCTAGCTGAAAAAAATTCGAATTGATTATTCCAATTAGGTAATTTTTTTATAGAGTTTATTATTTTATTTTTATTATATTCTCTGATTTTTTTCATTTTATTAAGCCTGTTTAATTGGTTTATTCCAATAGAGGCCGTTAAATCCAATGGTCTCAAGTTAAAACCTGAATTTATAAAATTGAAATTATTTGAATGTTTTTTGGATATATTTCTATCCCAACCGTGAGATCTTAATACTTTTAATAGTTCATAATCCTCCTTTTTTTTGCATACAACCATACCACCTTCTCCTGATGTTATTTGATGAGAATAATAGAAAGAAAATGTCCCAAAATCACCAAATGTACCTAGGTGACGGTTTTTAAATTTAGAACCAAGTGCCTCACAACTATCTTCAATAAGATAAATTTTGTTTTCTTTACAAATTTTTTTAAGTTTTAAAATATCAGGACAATTTCCTAAGATATTTATTGAAATTACAACCTTAATTTGAGCAAGATTCAACTTTTCTAATTTATTAACATCTAAACAAAAATCATTTTTTAAGACATCAATAAATATAGGTCTTAATCCACTTTGTATGAAGGGCCATAATGATGTGGACCAACAAATAGCAGGTATAATAAATTTATTGCCTGGTTTTAATCTATTTTTTTTTTGAGGATTTATTAATGCAAAAGCTGCTAACAAATTAGCCGATGAGCCAGAGTTAGTCATAACTGCATAATTTGCACCAATATAATTGGCAAATTTATTTTCGAATTTTTTTGTAATATCCGACATTGTAAGTTTTTTCGAAAGAAGTACCTCTAATGCACAATATATATCTTCATCTGTAAAACCATCTTCCAAGAGTGGAAAATTATAATTTGAAATTTTACTATTTTTATTTTTTAGTTTAAAATTATTTATCAGTTTTTTAATTTTATTATTATAATTTAATATTTTCATAAGGTATTTGTATTAAATAATTGATCTCAATTAAAGTATTTAAATATATTCAAATAAAAGATATATAAAATTAAACACAATATGAAAAATTTTTTAATAAAATTATACGATTTTTTACTTTCATATTTTATCTTTTTAACTGGTTGGGCTTTAATCAAGTATAGAAAAAGAGGAGCTGAAAATTTACCATTGGTAACAAAAACTTTAAGTAAAATTAGACTATACCCTCTAATTGATCACTACTATGAACCAAAATTTATTTATTCAAATGAAGAGAAAGATTTGTATTTAAAAAGAAATCTCTCCAGTATAGTCTTTGATGATCTAAAACAAATAAAGTATTTAGAAAATCTTAAATTCAAAAATGAATTAATTGAATTAAGTTTAAATAATAAAACCAAAAAGTTTAATTTTGTAATCAATAATGGTTCTTTTGAAGAAGGAGATGCGGAGATATATTATCAAATGATTAGATATCTTAAACCAAATAAAATTCTAGAAGTTGGAAGTGGACATTCGACTTTAATAGGACTGGAGGCTGTAGAGCAAAATAAAATAGAAAATAAAAAAACACTTATTAAATGCATTGAACCATATGAGAATAAGTGGCTATCTAATCTTGATGTTGAGGTAATTAGACAGCCGTTAGAAAAAATAGACAAAAATTGGAATGAAGAATTAAATAAAGACGATATTTTTTTTTTAGATAGCTCACATATTATTAAACCTGGAGGAGATGTGTTAAAGTTTTATCAAGAAATATTGCCCTCGTTAAAAAGTGGTGTGATTGTTCATATACACGATATATTTACACCAAAAAATTATTTACCAAATTGGACATTTGATAAATATAGATTATGGAATGAACAGTATCTATTGGAGAGTATTTTATCTAATTCGAACAAATATGAGGTAATTTTATCTTTAAATTTTCTTAAAAATCAATATTTCGAAAACTTATCTAATAAATGTCCTTATTTAAAAAAAAGTAGTGAGCCTGGGTCAATATATTTAAAAATTATTTAGTTTTTCGTTAAGTCTGAAATACTGTTTTTCAAAATTAAATTCATTTTTGAAAGCTTTTTGGGAATTTTTTTTTATTTTATCGTAATTTTTTTTATTTTTAAAAATTCGATTAATTTTTTTAGCAATAAACTTTGAATTAAGACGGCTGGAAAAACCACATTTATATTTTCTTAAATAATTTTTATTATCATCTGTGTGAGAAACTAATATGGGTATCCCAGCTGCCAAATATGCATTTATTTTTTGGGATGCTGTAAACATAAATTTATGACTCAATGAATTCATTTCATATAAGGCAATTCCTAAATGACATTTTAATATTTCACTCTTCCAAACAAAATCTTGAACATTAATCTTTATATTTACCTTACTTTGTAAGTTATTTTTTTTTATTAAATCTATAATTTTTAAATAATACTTTTGATCTACAACCCAACCAAAAATAGATAAATTAATGTTTTTATCATAATATTTAGACGAGATAACAAGTTGCTGCAGTCCATGGCCAGGTCCAATAGAACCAAAATAAAAGATTGTTTTTTTATTAGAATTTTTTTTTTGCTTAAATTTATAACCCTTATAAAAATCTTTAGGTAAAGAGTTAAAAAACACAAGGTTATTTTGAGTTAGTTTTGCATCCTGTTTAAATCTTTTTGCTCTCATCTGATGTGAAAAAATTATCAAATCAAAATATTTAACAAATTTTATCTCAATTTTTTTTAATATATTTTGAAATATACCAGAGGGAGAAGGATTATAATCTAAGTTATGATATATAAATTTTGCATTAATAAATATTCTAACTAAAAAATATAATAATATAGGATAATTATTCAATATATATATATATTTAGGTCTTTTAAAAATTATTAATAAAAATGAAATTAAATAAAAATAAAGTAAATTTATTTTATTTAAAAATTTGAAATTTTTTGAGTAAAATATTTTTTTATTAACACAATATTTTGATAAATTACTATCTCTAGAGTTAAGATTATCGATGTTTTTATCTTCTTTTGAAATTAGATAAATTTTATTATTTTTTGATATTTCTTTTATTAAAGGTAAAATTACCTGATGGGATTTAGGATTTTCCCAGATTAAAAAAAATATTTTTTTCAATTTATACCTATATTTTATTTATATTATACTTTGTTTGATCCTAAAACTTTTTGGTATTAAAAATAAATTGACACTATTTTTGTCATATTTCTTGTCAAATATATGACCAATAATTAATTTTTTAATTTTCAAACTAGAAAAATTTTTAAAACAATTTTTATCTATATCATATGAATAACAGTTGTAATTCTTTTTTAATTTGCTCCATATTACAGAAAAGTTTGACTGATTAAATTCAATTAAGAAAATAGGTTTATTTTTTTTCAAAAAATTATTCATACCTTTGATTACTAAATGATCTAAACCTTCAACGTCAATTTTAATAAAACAAATATCTTTTTTGTAGTGAATACTATCAAACTTTTTGCATTTAAACTTTTTCATTTTATATTTAAATAATTTAAATTTATCAGGATAATTATTTTTAATCTTATTAAGTATGTATTTTTTATCAAAACTATTATTTAAATGAATAGATAATTTTTTATACTTTGCTTGGTATAAAATTTTGAATTCATTTTTATCTGACAAACCAAAAGGAAAAATTTTTAATTTCTTATAATAAGTTTTTAATTTATTAAGGTAATTTTTAATTAAATATTGGTCTGGTTCAAAGATTAATATCTGATTATTTTTAAAACCCATTTCTCTAAAACTTGCTGATGATAATCCTATGTTGCCTCCAATGTCCACAAATGTCCTTTTTTCATTTTTGTCAAATAGAATTTTGAGACCTAAATAATCTTTATCTTGAGGCAAAAGAAATTTAAAAAGAATTAAATTATTGTAAATGAACATTTGTAAAAAAGGTACTTTTTCCAGAAATTTTACTAAACTGTATTTTAGAGTTATCAACATTCAAAAAATTTCTAACTAATTCAAAAATTTATACTTAACTAAACTCCAAATTGCTTTTAGACCATCAATAGCTTTTATTTTTTTTCCTTGCTGGTAAGAACGACCATTATAATTTATTGCTATCTCTGAAATATCAATATTGAGTAAAGATATTTTCGTTGTTATTTCTGGGCAAAATGAAAACCCATCCTCCTTAAGTTTAATTGACTTAAATAAATCGGCATGAAACATCTTATAACAAGTGTGAGCATCAGTTAAGTTTTGATTATTTATTAAATTAGATAATTTAGTTAAAAAAATGTTACCAAAAATTCTCAGACTATGACTAAAATTTTGAGATTTTTTATTTTGTACATTATTTAAAACTCTTGATCCATATATTACTTTTAATTTTTTGTTTTCAATTTCATATAATAAGTTTTTTAAATCATTAGGATCATATTCCAAGTCAGCATCTTGAATGACAACATATTCACCTTGAACAAATTCTTGTGCACTCTTGATTGCAGCACCCTTACCCTTGTTTACATTGTGAAGTATAATTTTGTCTATTTTATCTCTATTTTCCAAAATTATATTTCTTGTGCCATCTTTTGAATTATCGTCAACTAATATAATTTGTTTATTTATTTTAATACTAAAAATTTTGTCTATTATATTTTTAATTGTATTAATTTCATTGTATGCAGGAATTATTATTGTTAATTTAGGTTTATCCATTCTGTT
>MDTB01187269.1_pt1 | contig 12785 bp, 9 predicted proteins | sample 811161 | NCBI WGS metagenome assembly MDTB01 (sample SAMN05326650, study PRJNA326480) | marine metagenome | isolation source: seawater | place: Mediterranean Sea | collected 2009 | reverse complement strand
TGATTAGAGGAAGATTGTCATTTTCTGATTTAAAAATTGTAATTAGAAAAACAACACATACTACAGCTTATATTTTTGCACTTTTTGTTGGAGCAACTATGTTCGCATTAATATTGAGAGGTTTAGGAGGTGATGAATTAATAGAAGGAGCTCTTAAGGCCTTACCTTTTGGAACAAGCGGGGTTGTAATTGTAGTTCTTTTTGTGGCGTTCTTGTTAGGGTTCTTTTTAGATTGGATTGAAATTACTTTAATTATTTTACCATTTTTAGCACCAGTGATGGTTGATTTAGGTGTAGATTTAGTTTGGTTTATAGTGATGTTTGCAGTGGTTTTACAAACTTCTTTTATAACCCCTCCCGTTGGGTTTGCTTTATTTTATATGAAAGGTGTTGCCCCTCAAGGTATTTCGATAACAAATATTTATAAAGGAATAATTCCATTTGTAATTCTTCAAGTAATAGCTGTTGCTATAGTATTTAATTTTCCTGAAATAGTTACTTGGTTACCTAAAGTTGCTTACGGTCCTTAAAATACACGTTAATCAAAATGAAAAAGATAAAATTACTTTTATTTATTAGCGGTATAATATTGTATACAAACTTTGCTAGAGCAGATCTAAACGTTTCTTTAAAAAAATATTTAGATGGCAAAGATTTAGAAGAAGCCATAACTCAAATATATTTATTAAAAAGATGTAGTGCAGTTTATGCATATGCATCGGGCATCATCCTAAAATCAGATGCAATTACCTCAAAAAATTTTATAGAAATTTCAAATAATTTATTATTTAAATCTGTAGAATTAATGGTCATTGATGAAAATAAAAAACTTGAGGAAGCTCAAGAGGAGGCTGAAAAAAATAGAAAAGAGCTATTTAGTAATTACATAACTGATGGTAAAAAAAACTGGGAAAAAAATGGATCTCATTTTAAAGGCTCTTATATATCTGACGATATAGCTGTCTGTTCTAAATTAACTGAAGATAATTAAAATAAAATTTAAATTTTTATTGAATAATTTTTAGTTATCAATAAAAGATAAGCTCAATCATGAAAAAAAAAATTTCTTTAATTGGCGCAGGTCAAATAGGTGGAACACTAGCCCATTTAATTGGAACTAAAGAATTAGTGGATGAAGTAGTTTTATTTGATATAGCGAGTGGGATTGCTAAAGGTAAAGCACTTGATATTGCTCAATCATCATCAGTTGATGGATTTAATGTAAAATTCTCAGGAACTGATGATTATAAAGATATTAAAAACTCTGATGTAATCATTATTACAGCTGGTGTTCCAAGAAAACCAGGAATGAGTAGAGATGATCTACTTGGTATAAATTTAAAAATAATTAAACAAGTTGCTGATGGAATTAAACAAAATGCCCCAAATGCTTTTGTTATCTGTATCACAAATCCTTTAGATGTAATGGTCATGGCTTTTCAAAAATTTTCAGGATTACCAGCGAATAAAGTAATTGGTATGGCTGGAATTTTGGATAGCTCAAGATTTAAATTATTTTTATCTCTAGAACTCAAGGTTCCAGTAAAAGAAATAGATGCAATGGTTATGGGCGGACATGGGGATACCATGGTACCAATGCCTAGATTTACAAAAGTTTCAGGCAAACCATTACTTGACTTATTAAAAGAAGGAAAAATTTCTGAAGAAAGATTAGAAGAAATAAATCAAAGAACCAGAGATGGTGGTGCTGAGATAGTGAAGTATCTTGAAAAAGGATCTGCATTTTATGCACCAGCAGCATCAGGAGTTCAGATGGCAGAAGCATTTTTAAAAAACGAAAAAAGATTATTACCATGTGCTGTTCAGTTGAATGGAGAGTACGGGGTAAATAATGTTTATGCTGGTGTGCCAGTTATTATAGGTAAAAATGGTGTTGAAAAAATAGAGCAGATTGATTTGGATGAAAAAGAGAAAAAAGAATTTATGAACTCTATTAATGCAGTCAAAATTTTATGGGAAGCAGCATCTAAAATTGATCCTGATCTTTCTAAGAAATAATGAATATTCACGAACATCAAGCTAAACAAATTTTAAAAAAATTTGGAGCAAATGTCCCGGATGGTGTATTTGCCTTGTCTGTAGATGAATTAGTAAAAAAAGCAAAATCATTGAATACAAAAAAATATGTATTAAAAGCCCAGATCCATGCTGGAGGAAGAGGTAAAGCAGGTGGTGTAAAAATTTTAGATACCATTGAAGAATTAAAAGAAGCTGCAAAAAAATTAATGGGTAAAATCTTGGTAACTCACCAGACAGGTCCCGAAGGTAGAGAGGTGAAAAGATTATATGTTGAGGAGTCTTCAAACATAGAAAAAGAATTTTATCTTTCTTGCTTAGTTGATAGAGCTAGCTCAAAAATTGCTTTTATATCAAGTGATCAAGGTGGAATGGATATTGAAGAAGTAGCTAATAACATGCCAGAAAAAATTTTCACAACAAAGGTTGATATAAATAATGAAATTTCAGAAAAAGATTGTGAAAAAATAATAAAGATTTTTAATTTAAATGATAGAGTAAAGACACAAGCAATATCATTAGTAAAATCAATTTATGAAATGTTTATAAATACGGATGCAAATATGGTAGAGGTGAATCCTTTAATTTTGACAAAAGAAGAAAAAATTATTTGTTTAGATGCAAAGGTAAATTTTGATTCTAATGCTTTATTTAGACATCCAGAATTTGTTGAGTTGAGGGATCTAAACGAGGAAGATCCAACAGAAATAGAGGCTAGCAAACATGATTTGGCTTATATTAAATTAGATGGAAGCATTGGTTGTATGGTCAATGGAGCAGGTTTGGCCATGGCAACTATGGATATAATAAAGTTATATGGAAAAGAACCTGCTAATTTTCTAGATGTTGGAGGGGGTGCTTCAAAAGAAAAAGTCTCTGCAGCTTTAAAAATAATTTTGTCAGATAAAAATGTTAAAGGAATTTTAATTAATATTTTTGGAGGCATAATGAGATGTGATATTTTAGCCCAAGGAGTAGTTGATGCAGCAAAGGAAATAAATATAAACGTTCCTTTAGTTGTTAGACTTGCAGGTACAAATGTTAAAGAGGGTAGAGAAATACTAGATAATTCAGGGTTAAAATTAATTTCTGCTGATAATCTAGATGATGCAGCCAAAAAAATTGTAGAAGTGATTGAATAATATGTCAGTGTTAGTAAATAAAAATACAAAAGTGATTTGTCAGGGCTTTACTGGATCACATGGTACTTTTCACTCTGAACAAGCAATTAAATATGGAACAAATTTAGTTGGTGGAGTTACACCAAAAAAAGGAGGTCAAAAACATTTAGATAGACCAGTTTTTAATAGTGTTATTGAAGCCAAAAATGAGGTTGGTGCAGATGCAAGCATGATTTATGTACCGGCTAAATTTGCAGCAACAGCAATCATAGAAGCAATAGATGCATCTATTGAATTGATTGTTTGTATTACAGAAGGCATTCCTGTTCAGGACATGCTTAGAGTAAAACAAAAATTAAATGGATCAAAAAGTAGATTGATAGGACCAAACTGCCCAGGAATTATAACTCCTGATGAGTGTAAAATTGGCATAATGCCAGGAAATATTCATAAAAGAGGATCAGTGGGAATTGTATCGAGGTCTGGAACTTTAACTTATGAAGCGGTTGCTCAAACCACAGAAAATGGATTAGGACAATCAACATGTATAGGAATTGGAGGGGATCCAATTAATGGAACCAGCTTTATAGATTGTCTAGATTTATTTTTAAATGATGAGGAAACACAGTCAATCCTTATGATTGGTGAAATAGGTGGTACAGCTGAGGAAGAAGCTGCTGAGTTTGTAAAAAATCATAAAATTAAAAAACCTATTGTTGGTTTTATTGCTGGTATTACAGCTCCTCCTGGGCGAAGAATGGGACATGCAGGGGCAATTATTGCAGGAGGAAAAGGTGGAGCAGAAGATAAAATAAAAAAAATGATGGATTGTGGAATAACAATAGCAAACTCACCCTCAAAAATTGGAAAAACATTGTTCGATAAATTGTCTAATTGAAAAAAATCCTCCTAGGTTTATATTATAAATAATGTCTTCTTCTAATAATCTTCAATTTGAAAAAACTGCTTTTTTAAGCAAGTCAAATAGTAGATTTATAGAAGAAATGTATAAGAAATTTGTAAATAATGACCCAGCTTTACCTAATAGTTGGAGAGAGTATTTCAATGAAATAGGTGATGAATTAGATGTTATTGTAAACGAAATTAATGGTCCCTCATGGAACCCTTCAAAAAAATTTACTATTAATCAAAATCAAGATTATTCAAATAAAAAATTAGATGAACTAGAAATTATCAAGTCTAATGCTAATTCAATAAAAGCTGTTGCAATGATAAGATCTTACAGACAAAGAGGACATTTAATTGCAAAACTAGACCCATTAGGTTTAATGAAAGTAGAATATCTAGATGAGTTACATCCAGAGTCATATGGATTTAAAAAAGAAGATTACCAAAAAAAAATTTTTCTAGATGGAGTCACTAATAAACAGCATTCAAATATTAAAGAAATATTAAATTTTCTTAGAGATACATACTGTGGTTCATTGGGTTATGAATATATGCATATTTCAAATCCAACAGAAAGAAAATGGTTTAGAGATAGAGTTGAGAAAAAAGATGATTTTAAATTTACCCAAAATGGTAAAGAAGCTATCTTAAATAAATTAATTCAAGCTGAAGGGTTTGAAAAATTTTTACACACAAAATATGTAGGAACTAAAAGATTTGGATTAGATGGAGGCGAAAGTTTAATTCCTGCTTTAGAACAGATAATCAAAATTGGTGGTCAATCAAAAGTTAAGGAAGTCAAAATTGGTATGTCACATAGAGGTCGATTAAATGTATTAGCCAATGTACTTCAAAAATCCTATAAAAGAATATTTAATGAGTTTTCAGGAGAAATAAGCTCAAAATCTGAAGATGATACTGGAGATGTAAAATATCATTTGGGAGCATCATCAAACAGAGAATTCGACGGAAATTCAGTTCATGTCAGCTTAACAGACAATCCATCCCATTTAGAAGCAGTTAATCCAGTTGTTCTTGGACAGACTAGGGCAAAACAATTTTTTCACAAAGATAAAGAGAGAAAAAAAGTAATACCAATATTGATACACGGAGATGCTGCTTTTGCTGGACAAGGAGTTGTAGCTGAATGTTTTGCGATGTCAGGTCTCCCAGGTCACAACACTGGTGGAACAATCCATATTATTATAAATAATCAGATAGGATTTACAACAAGTCCAAGATTTGCCAGATCTTCTCCATATCCTTCTGATGTAGCAAAGATGGTTGATGCTCCAATAATTCATGTAAATGGTGACGATCCAGAAGCAGTAGTTTATGCTGCAAGGATAGCAACTGATTTCAGATTAAAGTTTAATCGAGATGTTGTAATAGATTTAATTTGTTATAGAAGGTTTGGTCATAACGAGGGAGATGAACCTTCATTTACACAACCATTGATGTATGAAAAAATACGTTCTCACCCATCACCAGTGAAAGTTTATGGCGAAAAGTTAATAAATGACTCATCAATCACTAAAGACTATTTGAATATATCAATTAAAAATTTTAAAGATTTGTTAGATGAACAATTTAAAAATGCAAAAAATTATAAGCCTAAAATTGAATGGTTCGAAGGATCATGGTCAAGATACAAACCTGAAAAAGGGAAAGATAAAAGAGGTGTAACAGGTTCAGATACGAAAATATTAAGAGAAATTTCAGAAAAGATTAACTCAATTCCTGATGAGATAAATATACATAAAACTATTAAAAAAATTCTAAATAATAGGAAAATATCTGTTTCTAATGGTAAAGGAATTGATTGGTCAACAGCCGAATCTTTGGCTTTTGGATCATTACTAATTGAAGGTTATCCTGTTAGATTAGTAGGACAAGATTCTGGAAGAGGTACTTTTAGTCAAAGACACTCTGTTTTAAGAAATCAAACAGATAATTCCCGATATATTCCATTGAACAATATCTCAAAAAATCAAAAAAATTTTGAGATTGTTGATAGTTTTTTATCTGAGTTAGCAGTATTAGGTTTTGAATACGGTTATAGTTTAGTCGAACCAAATACTCTAACAATATGGGAAGCTCAGTTTGGTGATTTTGCTAATGGCGCACAAGTAGTTATAGATCAATTTGTAGCATCAGGTGAGAGAAAGTGGTCTAGAGCCTCGGGCTTAGTGATGTTATTACCTCATGGATATGAAGGTCAAGGACCTGAGCATTCTTCAGCAAGATTGGAAAGATTTTTACAATTATGTTCAAACGATAATATGCAAGTTATGAATTGTACTACTCCAGCTAATTATTTTCACGCCTTAAGAAGACAAATGCACAGAGATTTTAGGAAACCACTTATAATAATGACCCCCAAATCTTTGTTAAGACACAAATATTGCATTTCTTATTTAGAAGACTTCAGTAAAAAGAATTCATTTCATAGAATTTTATGGGACCATGCTATAGATCCAAAAGAAAAAGGATTTATAAAATTAAAAAAAAGTAAAAATATAAAAAAAGTTATTTTGTGTTCAGGCAAAATATATTTTGATCTTCTTGAGGCTAGAGAAAAATTAAAAAGAAATGATGTTGTTTTTTATAGATTAGAACAACTTTATCCATTTCCAGCAAAAAGTCTAGTCAAAGAGCTAAAACCATACTCTAAAAATGCCAAATTTTATTGGTGTCAAGAAGAACCTAAAAATATGGGCGCTTGGTTTTCTGTTAGAGATTATATACAATGGACATTAGACAGTATTAAGGCTAATAATAAAAAGGTTTCTTACATTGGAAGAAGTCCTGACGCATCTCCAGCTACAGGATATGCAAAAAGACATATTTCACAACAGCAAGAAATTATAAAGAAAGTTTTTGATTAACATAAATGAGTGAAAAAATTTTAGTACCTGTTCTTGGTGAAAGTATAACAGAGGCGACTGTTTCAAAGTGGCTAAAAACAGAAGGACAAACTGTTGATGTAGACGAACCTATTGTTGAATTAGAGACTGATAAAGTAAATTTGGAAGTTCCTTCACCTATTTCAGGAGTGTTGACAAAAATAAATTCAAAAGATGGTTCAGTTGTTGAAGTTGGTGCTCTTTTAGGATCTATCTCAGAAAATGGCTCAACTTCATCCGCAACCATAAATAATGATAAGGTTGAAAAAATTAAGATTGAAGAAAATGAAAATAAAGTAATTAAGCTTGAAACAACTAAAGAAAAAAAACAGCCAGAAATCTTTGATGAAATAAACGAAGAAGAAAATAAATATCTTAAACCTTTGGTTCTCACTAAAGAGATAGGTAGCGAGGAATCAATAACTTCAGATGATAATAGTCAAATTTTGTCTCCAGCGGTGAGAAAAATTGTTAAAGAAAAAAATATTGATCCTCAGTCGATCAAGGGATCTGGAAAACATGGTCGAATTTTAAAAGGTGATTTAATAAACTTAATGGGCATTAACCCTCCACCATCAGAGAGAAAAATTAAGTATGGTCAAGAGGAAAGAATTAAAATGACTAGGTTAAGGCAAACTATAGCTAAGAGGTTAAAACAAGCTCAAGAAAATGCAGCATTACTAACCACATTTAATGAAGTAGACATGACTAACATAATGGAGATGAGAAAAGAAAATCAAGAAGATTTTCAAAATCGATATCAAATAAAGTTAGGTTTTATGTCATTTTTTGTCAAAGCTTGTGTGGTTGCGCTTAAAAATTTTCCAGCAATAAATGCTGAAATTGATGGAGACTCTATAATTTATAAAAATTATTATAATATTAGTTTTGCAGTTGGAACTGAAAAAGGACTTGTAGTGCCAGTTTTAAAAAATGCAGATGAACTTTCTTTCGCAGATATTGAAAAAAATATTAAAGAAATATCTGAAAAAGCAAAAGATGGCAAGCTTACAATAGATGACTTACAAGGTGGTACCTTCACAATAAGTAATGGAGGTGTATACGGCTCAATGTTATCAACTCCCATTTTGAATTTGCCGCAATCGGGTGTATTAGGTATGCACAATATTGTTGAAAGACCTGTAGCAATTAACGGAGAAATAAAGATTAGACCAATTATGTATTTAGCCTTGTCATATGATCATAGAATTATTGATGGCAAAGAGTCTGTTTCGTTTTTAAAGATGGTAAAAGAAAATTTAGAGGAACCAAGAAGGTTGTTTTTAGACATTTAAATGGAAGATAAATTTCAAGCAGTAGTAATTGGAGGTGGACCAGGAGGTTATGTGTGTGCAATAAGACTCTCACAACTTGGTTTAAAGACTGCATGCATAGAGTCAAGAGGAGCACTAGGTGGAACATGCCTCAATATCGGCTGTATCCCGTCGAAGAGTTTATTAAATTTATCAGAAGAGTTTCATAAGGTAAAAAATTTGTCAAACAAAGGAATTGAAGTTGGAGAAGTGAAATTAAACTTATCCAAAATGATGAAAAGCAAGGATAAAGCGGTGACCATTCTTACAAAAGGTGTAGAGTTTTTGTTTAAAAAAAATAAAGTTAGTTATTTTAAAGGCTCTGGTAGTTTAAAATCAAAAAATGAAATTTTGATCAAAGATAATCAAAACAAAGAAAGTTTAATTAAAGCAGATAATATAATAATTGCAACTGGCTCAGTGCCAGTATCTTTACCTGGTGTTTCATTTGATGAAAAGGTAATCTTATCTTCAACAGGTGCTTTGAAATTAGAACAGGTTCCAAAAAAAATGGTTGTAGTTGGTGGTGGGTATATTGGATTGGAAATGGGATCTGTTTGGTCAAGATTAGGTTCTGAAGTTCATGTAGTTGAATTTCTAGATTATATTACACCAGGAATGGATAAAGAAATTTCAAATGAATTTATGAAAATTTTAAAAAAACAAGGAATCAACTTTAATATGCAACATAAAGTAGAGAAGATAAAAAAAAGTAAATCTGGAGCTGTTGTCTCCACATTAGATAAAGATGGTAAAAGTAAAGATTTTGAATGTGATGTTGTTTTAATTTCTGTAGGAAGAAAACCAAATACAGAAGGTTTAAATCTTGAAACAATTGGAATTGATTTAGATGAAAAAAAAAGAATAAAAACAGATAAAAATTTTAAAACAAATCTGAGTAACATTTATGCCATAGGAGATGTAATAGTTGGACCAATGCTTGCACATAAGGCTGAGGACGAAGGTATTGCTGTAGCAGAAAATATTGCAGGCCAATCAGGACATGTAAATTATGACACCATTCCTGGAGTTATTTATACAACTCCAGAAGTTGCATCTATCGGAAAAACTGAGGAGCAATTAAAAGAGTTAGGAATTAAATATAAGATTGGTAAATTTTCTTTCATGGCAAATTCAAGGGCAAAAGCAATTGACGATACAGATGGATTTGTAAAAATACTTGCTGATGAGAAAACTGACAAAGTATTAGGGGCTCATCTAATCGGCCCTCATGCTGGAGAATTAATTGCTGAAATAGGTGTTGCTATGGAATTTGGAGCAAGCTCAGAGGATATTGCAAGAACCTGCCATGCACACCCTACTTTTTCTGAGGCTGTCAAAGAAGCAGCGTTATCTGTGGATAAAAGAGCAATACACTCTTAAATTATTTTCATATTATAAAAGTATGAAGTTTCCGATTCTTATACCCAATATATTTAATCATCCTTTCACATATGAAAGTGACTTGAATCTAAAAGTAGGTGATTACGTAGTGGTACCTTTTGGTAAATCTAAAGTTACAGGAGTTGTTTGGGATGAATTTGAAAAAAAAAATAATAAAAATTTTAAACTAAAGACTGTGATAAAAAAATTAAATGTGACTCCACTAAAAAAGACAACTATCAAATTTCTAAATTGGTTTGCTGAGTATAATATAATTCCAAAAGGCATGTCTTTAAAATTAGTTTTATTAAGTGGTAATGCCATGGAAAAACTTCAAAAAGACGTTTTTAAGATTTTCAAAAATAGTATTAGGCCAAATACAATTAAACTTTCTGAAGAACAAAAAAAATCTTTAAAAAAAATGAATATTTCAAATGAAAAATTTAGAGTTCATGTTCTTCAAGGCACTACAGGGTCAGGCAAAACCATGGTTTATTTTTCAGCTTTAAGGGAGATTATAAATAAAGGTTTTCAAGGTTTAATACTATTACCTGAAATAGGATTGACAAGTCAATTTGAAAAAAAGTTTTTAGAATTTTTTGGTATAACTCCAGCAGTTTGGCATTCTGGGATTTCAAAGAAAAAAAAAGAAATTATTTGGAGCGGTGTTGCAAATGGAGAAATTAAAGTTGTGATAGGAGCAAGATCATCATTATTTTTACCATTTAGTAAATTAGGTTTAATTATTGTTGATGAAGAACATGATCAATCTTACAAACAGGATGAAGGAGTCACTTATAACGCAAGAGATATGGCAATCTCGAGAGCATCATTTGAGAATATTCCCATTAATTTAATAACCGCTGTGCCATCAATAGAGACATTTGAAAACGTACATAAAGGTAAATACAGTATTTCTAAGTTAGAAAAACGTTATCAAAATGCGTCTCTACCAAATTATGAAATAATTAATCTCAATGAAACAAAATTAGAGAAACAATCGTGGCTTTCAAAAAAAATAATAGAAAAAGTGAGATTTCATCTTGATAAAGATGATCAAGTGTTATTTTTTTTAAATCGACGGGGATTTTCTCCTCACGTGCTTTGTAATAAATGTTTTAATAGCTATTCATGTCCTAATTGTTCAATTAACTTAGTTTATCATAAAAATAAAGGTAATTTGTTATGTCATTATTGTGGCTTCAAAACTTCTTTGAAAAGAACTTGTGTAAAAGATGGAGTTTGTGAAATTATTTTTAGTGGCCCAGGCGTTGAAAGAATATTTGAAGAAGTAAAAAAAAATTTTCCATCAAAAAAAATTGAAATTTTTTCAAGCGATACGATGAATAAAAAAGATTCTATTATTAAATTAGATAGAATAATTAATAACCAGGTCCAAATTTTAGTTGGTACACAATTAATTTCTAAAGGTTTTCACTTTCCAAATTTAAATTGTATTGTAGTAGTTGATATTGATCTTTATTCACATGGACATGATTTGAGAGGTGCAGAAAAGAATCTGCAATTATATCACCAGCTTTCTGGAAGAGCGGGACGAACAGGTAAGCCTGCAATAGTATACTTTCAAACTTATAATAATAATCATGAAATGATTTCAGATTTAACCAATAGTAATCCTGATATATTTTTAGATAAAGAGCTAGATATTAGAAAAAGAAATAAACTTCCGCCATTTCAAAGGTTTATTTCATTAATTTTAACTGGAGATAATGAAGCAAAATTAGAAAAAGAGGCGTACAAATTCAAAAACTTTATAGAAAATAAATTAACTGGAAAGATTTTAGGTCCTGTAAACGCTCCAATCTTTAGATTAAAAAAAAAGTTTAGAGTAAGGTTGTTAATTAGAGGGTCAAAAACACTAAAATTACAAAATTCACTAGCAGCAGCAATACCAAATTACAAATTTCAACCAGGAATAAAACTTTCAGTTGATGTTGATCCAATAAACTTCAATTAACCCTTAAAAAACCTTCTTTTTAATAAATGTGCCACTTGAAGACATAATGGTCATATGTTAATTAAAACGTGATTTTTAAATAATCTTCAACATTACATAGGAACAAAGTTGAGCAAAAATACTGGATTTTCAATTACGTCTGCTGAAAGGTACTCTCTTGCACTTTTTGAACTTTCAGAGGAAAAAAACTTGTTGAGCAAGATAGAGGCTCAATCTGCATCCATACTAAATTTAATAAATCAAAGTAATGAGTTTTGTAATTTAATTAAAGATCCAACTATTAGACAAGAAGATTTGTCTAAAGTAATAAATAAAATTGTAGAAAATAATAAATTTGACATTTTATTTCAAAACTTTTTAAATTTTTTAATTCAAAAAAGACGCTTCTTTTTTATTGAGCGTATTCTTAAAAGTTTTGTTGAAATTTGTTCAATAAAACGAGGTGAACTTAAAGCAGAATTAAAGTCAGCAAAAAGTTTATCAAGTGATGAAATAACAAAAATTACAGAGATGTTAACTAAAAATTTTAGCTCAAAAATAAAATTAAACTATAAGCATGATGAAAGTTTAATAGGAGGTTTGGTAGTGCAAGTTGGAAGTACTATGGTCGACACATCAATAAAAAATAAATTACAACAAATTGAAAATAGAATGATAGAGGCGTAAATGGAAATAAATCCTTCAGAAGTTACAAAAATACTAAAGGAACAAATTAAAAATTTTGGTGAAAAAGCTGAGGTTACAGAAGTTGGGCAAGTTTTATCGGTAGGAGATGGTATTGCTAGGATTTATGGTCTAGACAATGTTCAGGCAGGTGAAATGGTAGAGTTCGCAGATGGATCAAAAGGCATGGCTCTTAATTTAGAAAGTGAAAATGTTGGTGTTGTAATTTTTGGTGATGACAGAAATATAAAAGAAGGTGACGTAGTTAAAAGAACTGGTAGCATTGTTGATACTCCTGTTGGAAAAGAATTATTAGGAAGAGTGGTTGATGGTTTAGGTAATCCTATTGATGGAAAAGGACCATTAAGTAAAAGTGTTAAAAAAACTAGAGTAGAAGTAAAAGCACCAGGTATTATTCCTCGTCAATCTGTTAGTGAACCAATGCAAACTGGATTGAAATCAATTGATAGCTTAG
>MDTB01163500.1_pt1 | contig 12785 bp, 9 predicted proteins | sample 811161 | NCBI WGS metagenome assembly MDTB01 (sample SAMN05326650, study PRJNA326480) | marine metagenome | isolation source: seawater | place: Mediterranean Sea | collected 2009 | reverse complement strand
GACTGCGAGTAAAATATTAAAAGGTCGAGGCGGTCCAGAAATCGTTTTCGGTGACTGGCTGTCGGTAGATAGTTCAGATAATGTGATTGACCTACATTATGCATTTGATTTTTGCATCAACCATCTTATATACGAAGGGTTTACGCTGAATGCGCAAGCTATGTTTTGGTCGGCTGACGTACATAAGGATTTTCGTGGGTTTTACATAGATTTGCATAACACTATGGATTACCAGATGATGCTCGACTTCGGGCTGAGAAAGTCAAATGCTTTTTGTAGGGTTCCAGTGGTTCTCGGTGCTTTTAGACGCTACGAGGGGCAAAAGACAACCGCGCTTTCTCCACGAGTTGTTGACGAGCACAAAAAGATTTCCAAGCGTTACGCGATACGGCGAAAGTATTCATCAACAGGTTCTTTTATTAGGCTCGTTTTCCGATTCAGGCGTTTGCGCTGGTACTTTCTGCGAGGCGGCTTAACGGAACTGGTGAAGCGAGTTTCAGAGGCATTTCGCAATCGTGCCTAACACTCTTCAATTTTCCCTTCGTCCAAAACTCGTGATGTTAGACTGGCCTCTTATATTTATCTTTCTTGCAAGAACAACTACTTCGATAACCGCTGACTTGAGCTATCTATTACTTGGGGCCTATGTCCTGATGGGTAGGCAACAAATAATCAAGGGCTTATTCTTGGTCTGGCTATTTGGTGCACTTCATCCTGGAATATTTCCCCAGCCCAGTAATGCCGCTCTTGGCCGTTACTTGGTGTTTGGTTTAGCAGTCGTGTCTGTCCTTTTAAGTGGCTCTCTTCGCCGAGCGACATTGCTTACGTGTATGACCTGCGTGTTTACGGCGTTTCTGCTCTTGCACTCTGTGGCTGTCAGCATCATTCCGGAGGTATCGATTCTCAAGGCGGCGTCTTGGGGAGCAGTTTTTGTGACGGTTTTTGCTTCGTGGTCAGCGATGAACACCCAGGAGCGGCTAGATACATTAAATTGGATTACACGATTTTTATTGGCAGTCGCAGTAATTAGCCTTCCTTTACTGCTCGTTCCGAGCTTAGGGTATATGCGAACACTCTCGGGCTTTCAAGGCGTGCTCAGTCACCCCCAGATTTTTGGCCCGATAATGGCAGTGCTGGGAGGATTGGCGGCAGGAAAACTAATAGATCGACATTCGCATAAGTTATTTAATTTAATGCTACTTTTTTTAGCGCTTTTTCTTGTGGTGCTATCAGGTACGCGGACAGCAGGGCTCGCTCTCATCTTAGGTATATTAATGTCGGCGGTAGTAAAGATATTTGTCAGTGCATTACAGACAGGGCAGGTCTTCCGGTTGCAAAAGGGAGCGTTAGTGTTTTGGAGTGGCTTTCTGTTTATTTCTTCTGTCGCTTTTTTGGTAAGTCAACAAACAGATGTCATTTCCAGTTATCTTAACAAGTATGATGGTGAGAGAACTAGAGGCTTGGTAGAGATTTACATGGCTTCTCGGTCAGTGCTTTATCTTCCTATGATAGATAATATTGCTGAAAATTTAGTGGGGGGTATTGGCTTTGGAATTGCATCAGTTCCTTCGTCAATGAATATCACTCGGGATCCGATTTTTGGTTTTCCTATCAGTGCTTCAATTGAAAAGGGGGTGTTGCCTTTAGCAGTTTTTGAAGAGATAGGTTTCTTGGGATTTTCGATTTGGGTACTGTGGATTATCGTTATAATATATCAGGCGATCAAAGTTGGAGCCACAGCGCTAACCGTCATATTAGTTGTATTATTCTTGAATCTTGGCGAATCCGTGCTTTTCTCGGTTGGTGGTATGGGATTATTTCAAATTTTGATTATTTCCGGTGTAATTAATGCGGATAACGAGGTTAAATTCTATAAAGAAGAAAATTAAATAATATGATGTTTAAAAAAGAAGTTTGGATTTGGCAAACGATGCTGACTCCACACATGTCTAGCTTAAGTGAGGAGCTCGCGAGTTTCGGCTACAAGGTTACGTATATAGCAATTGATCCCATCACGGATGATCGCGTAAACACTGGTTGGTCTTTACCGGAACCCAAGGGGGTTAGAGTAATAATTGAATCATGCCGCAAGAAGATATACGCCATGATTGATGAATGCCCTCTAGATACTATTCATATTTGTCAGGGTGTGCGAGGAAACGGAGCTGTCAAATCTGCTATAAATCACCTGATGCGGCGCCGTCGGTGCTACTGGATAGTGATGGAGACGGTGGACCTAAGCGGCTTTTCTCGGCATCTAAAATACGGGGTCTATCGCGTTTTACTCAATAAGCATAGAGATCGTTGCCAAGGTTTTTTGGCTATTGGCTGGAGAACTGCTGACTGGTTGATAAAACTCGGTGTGCCAGATCAAAAAGTTCATAAGTTCGCTTATTTTTTGCCTAATCGACAGGTACCGCAAAGTTCTAGAGTCTGGAGTAGAAGGAATTTTAAATTTTTATATGTTGGCCAAATTTATGGCCTCAAGCGCTTGGATTGGTTGATTAAGAGTTTGGCGGATTCTGGACTAAAGGATATCGAGTTGCTGGTCGTAGGAGATGGTCCCGATCGTCGTGCTTGCGAGCAGTTGGCTGCATCATTATTGCCAGGCAAGGCAAAATTTTTGGGTACGCTGGCGATGGAAACTGTTCCTGAGCAGATGGCGGATGCAGATTGCCTTGTGTTACCTAGTAAGCACGACGGTTGGGGCGCGGTTGCATCTGAGGCTATGATTGTCGGAACGAGAGTTATATGTAGTGACTCGTGTGGGGTTTCGGAGGCGGTACTTGCAAGTGGGGTGGGTATGGTTTTTGATGCCTCCAGTAGAGTCGATTTAACGCAGAAACTTATAGGGACCTATCAGCAACGGATTGGGAGTCAGCAGGAGCGCAGAGATTTACAAAATTGGGCTACTGCTTTGACATCAAAGAAAGGTGCGGCATATTTGAACTCAATTTTTGAGTGGGCGGGTGAAAGTGTGGACAAGCCCAGCGTGCCGTGGAAGTCCGGTTGACTATTGATAATCGTCAAGAATTCCGCTGTATTTCAATAACATTGCCGAAATCAATGATATGCGTAGACTCAATATGACCTTAGGTCTTATCTGCCCGAGTCAAAGAGCGGTTAAAACTGTAAAAAAACATAAGCTGGCATTCAAACCATACGCGTGCGTTAGAATATGTATTAAGTCAGCGTAATTACGAAGATGTTTCATATCGTTAGACACTAAATTGGAGAAACTTTACATTGTGTGGATTTTTGTGCGCGGTTGGGGAGCATCTGCCTGATAACTTAAAGTTTATAGAAGCTCTAAATGTAATGGAAAGCCGAGGTCCAGATTCGCTTGGTCTTGAGCAGCTCCAAGGCATTTTCTTGGGGCACAGAAGGCTGGCGATCCAAGATTTGGATGAAAGGGCAAACCAGCCTTTTAAGTCGCAATGTGGCCGCTACTCCTTGGTATTTAACGGTGAGATTTATAACTTTCCTCAACTTAGGGAAGAACTAGAACGACAGGGAACCGTTTTCACCACTAGTTCGGATTCCGAGGTGTTACTCGAATTATATTGCAACGCCGGTATTTCTTGCCTACATCAATTGGAAGGAATGTTCGCGTTTGTTGTCTGGGACTCGCTATCTCAGTCGGGGATCTGTGCTCGAGATCCCTATGGCATTAAGCCCCTTTACTTTTCCACGGATAGTAGCGGCACACTATTATTGTCTTCGCAAGTCAAAGCATTACTGCCTTTACTGCATGAGCCGAGAATTGATCCCGCCGCCCTTGATGCTTTTCGAGCTCTGGGCTCAGTGCCTGAACCGCTAACTTACCTTCAAGGTGTTTACTCGGTTGAAGCTGGGACGGCATTGACATTTAACATTAATGGGCTAGGAGACTGCATTCAGTACCACCCCATAAAAGAGTCGTGGGCGTCTACCAAAGATTCGGAATTACCGGAAGTCGAGCTCTTAGACATAGTTAAAACTGGGGTGTATGAGTCTATCTCAAAACACCTCATTTCTGACGTTCCTGTAGGAGTGTTTCTATCCGGAGGTATTGACTCCTCGGTGGTTGCAGCGGTTACCCGAGACTTGAAACCCACAGATGAAGTAATTGGTATTACTATTGTTTTCGATGAGTTTGAGGGCACGTCGCAAGATGAGTATCTGGGCGCAAAAGCAGTAGCTACCAGATACGGCTTGAAGCATTATGTCAGACGCGTTTCTAGCGATGAATTTCTTACTGACTTACCTTCAATAATCGAATCAATGGATCAACCATCAATCGATGGCATCAATACGTGGTTTGCCTCAAAGGCTGCGGCAGAACTTGACCTCAAGGTTGTGCTGTCGGGGGTTGGTGGTGATGAATTATTTTATGGTTATGACAATCACAAGAGAGTGCCTAATTGGTTGAGAATTTGGAGGTTAGTGGATTCGGTACCGTTTGGAGCATTTATTGTAAAAGGTTTGCTAAGCCGTCTAGTTCAGCCATTTGGTCTTAATCCCAAATTGGCTGATGCTCCCCACTTACTGAGCGAAGTTGAGCAGGCATGGTTCTTGAGTAGATCGGCCGCCAGCGCGGAGGACTGCTTCCCTGAAAAAGATATGGCCTCCCGCTATCAGGCTGTAAAAACAATGTTGTCAATAATTGGAGTGGTTTCCTGTGCACAGTCTCCTCAAATGGCAATGGCCGAATTAGACAGTCGGTTTTACTTGCGCAATCAGCTTTTGCGTGACGCAGACTGGTCTAGCATGGCGCACTCGGTAGAGCTTCGTACTCCCCTAGTGGATGCAGCTCTGCTCCAGAAATTGACTCCAATTCTGCCTGATTTACGAAGATTTCCGAACAAGAGCTTGCTTACTCGGGTGCCACGCGTACCATTACCCGCTGAAGTGGTAGGGAAGAAAAAATCGGGGTTTGGAATCCCGATTGAGCAATGGTTATCGAGTGACCAGAAATACGTAAAAAAATCTTCAAGCCGCTCAGCATTATCGCAATATGTTGAGACGGCGTTTTTTGGGTTAGTCGATCATATCTAAACATTTTTATGGGGGGGCAATGGATTTCAAAGAAAGACTGATTGAGGGTATTGAAGCGCAGTCCACCACTGTTGGCATCGTAGGGCTTGGTTATGTCGGCTTGCCTTTGTTGCTCAGGTTTTCGTCGGAAGGGTTTAATGTGGTCGGATTTGATATCGATCAGGAGAAGATCGACTTACTAACACGCCGAGAAACGTACCTGAAGCATATTCCCAATGAACGACTGGAGGCGGAGCTAACTAGTTCGGCTCTATTCACTACACGTTTTGAGTTAGTGAGCCAAGTAGACGCTGTTATTATTTGCGTTCCAACGCCCCTGGGGAAACACAACGAACCTGATTTGAGCTTTGTGACCGGAACAATCGAATCTATGGTCCCCTTCTTGAGGCCCGGTCAGTTGATCTCCCTAGAAAGCACTACCTACCCTGGTACCACTGAAGAGGAAATTGTTTCCCGTATTGAGAGGCAAGGACTGAAGGTAGGTAATGAGGTATTTGTTGTCTATTCTCCAGAGCGGGAGGATCCGGGAAATAAAAACTTTACCACTGCAATGATCCCCAAAATTGTCGGTGGTCACACTAATGCCTGCTTAAAGGTCGGCACTACCTTGTATTCATCGGTCATTGATGAAGTAGTTCAAGTTAGTAGCACGAAAGTTGCAGAAATGACTAAGCTTTTAGAAAACATTCATCGCGCTGTAAATATCGGCCTCGTAAATGAATTAAAAATTGCCGCCGATGAAATGGGCATAAATATTCACGAAGTAATTAAGGCGGCGGCGACTAAGCCATTTGGATTTACGCCCTACTTTCCGGGGCCTGGGTTGGGTGGTCATTGCATTCCGATTGATCCTTTTTATCTTACTTGGAAAGCTAAAGAGTATGGTGTTCACACGCGATTTATTGAGCTCGCTGGTGAGGTAAATAGCTCAATGCCTGGATATGTCGTTAATAAAATCTCTCAAGCGCTAAACTCTAAAGGTAAAGCCGTAGCAGGTAGCCATATATTGTTGGTTGGTATGGCATATAAGTCCGACATTGATGACATGCGAGAATCTCCAGGCCTAGATATTTTTAAGAAATTGGAGGATCTGGGCGGGCACATAAGTTATCACGATCCATTCGTGCCGAAGCTGGTCCGGAGCAGAAAGTTTGGGGGTGGGGCCGATAGTGCGTCGTTATCCAAAGAATTGCTTATGGCGCAGGATATCGTTGTTATCGTTACAAATCATTCTGTCATTGATTACGAATTAATTCATGATGCCTGTGACCTGATCGTGGATACGCGTGGGGTATTTCAAGGATCGGAAAAAGTGGTTATTGCGTAATACGGTGAAATAAAGCTACTAAGGCTACCTAAGGCACGAACTGAAAAGATCGTTAAACTGTGATGAGAGTTTTACATATAATCCCTGGTATAGCTCAAGAGTCTAGTGGACCAAGCTATTCGGTCACTAGATTGGTTCAAGGGTTACGTGATCAAGATATTGATGCGACGATCGCAACTATTAGATGGAGTGCTGAGGAAAGAAATGACGGTGTCACATTTTATTTCCCTTTAGGACTTGGCCCCATGAAATTAGGTCGCTCCCCTAGGATGTTGGACTGGATTCGAGCAAAGGTGCGGCGTGATCAAGTGGATTTATTTCACAACCATGGGATGTGGCAATTAAATGCTCTGTACGCGGTTTGGTTGGGTCGAAGTAAAAATATTCCAGTGATTATCTCTACAAGAGGTGCACTTTCCGCTTGGGCAATGGCAAGCGGCAGTAGGTTGAAAAATATTTTTTGGATTTTATTTCAGCGTAGGGCTTTGACGCGGGCCACCTGCTTTCACGCGACGTCGCTGCAAGAGTATGAGCAAATAAGAGCTCTGGGATTTACGCAGCCGGTTGCGGTCATTCCAAATGGTATCAATCCGCCACAAATTATTCAGCAGAATGTCAAAGATATAGGTGAAGAGGGTTTCTGTGGACTAAGGAAAATTCTCTTTTTAGGCCGGCTTCATCCAGTAAAAGGTATAGAAAAATTACTCCGTGTTTGGAGCGTATTGCATGAAAAATATGAGAACTACGAGTTAGTCATTGCTGGTGACGATGGGGGCTATTACGGGGCATCCGGTTATCGGGATAAATTAAAAACACTAAGCGAGCAACTGGATTGTAAGCGAGTGCGCTTCGTGGGACGTGTTGAGGGCGACCGCAAGTTTGAACTTTACGCAGCAAGTGATATTTACATTTTACCATCTGAGTCGGAAAACTTTGCCGTGACAGTTGCTGAAGCTCTTTCATGTGGCACGCCGGTTATCGCGAGTCATGGCACTCCATGGTCGCAATTGGATCGGAAGGATTGTGGGTGGTGGACGATGAATGATACAGACTCGCTTAAAGATGTACTCGACGCTGCTATGGGTATGGATTCTTCAGAATTGGTTAGGATGGGGAAGAACGGCCAAAGGTGGATGCGAGATGACTTCGATTGGGAATCGATTTCAATGAAAATGCGTTCGACATATGAGTGGATTGCTTCTCCGCAGAGTTCGCATCCTGAATGGATTTTTTTAGATTAATTGAAGAGGGTATTGTGAGCTTAAGAACGAATCCATTAATAATATTGCTTAGAAACTTTGGCCGCCGACTTGGCGTTAATACAGTGCTCGCAAGAATGATATTAAGCAAGAAGTATGAGGAAAAGTATGACATTGCGTTTCAACGACTTTTGAAGTCCAGTGAGGTTGTTTGGGATATAGGAGCTAATATCGGTTTCTATACCAAACAATTTGCGGAGAAGGTTGGTGACAAAGGATTTGTTTATTCTTTTGAGCCCAGTCCGGAGAACTACAAAAAGTTATCTGCGTCTTGCCATAATCTTGCCAACGTTTCTGCGCTTAATGTCGCGTTAGGTGATAAGAATGGTGAGATGTTTTTTGAGCAGGGTGCGGATGAGTTGGGTGCGACTAGCCGGCTGCTTGATCAAAAAACTGAAGATTCGTTTAGCGTGCGTGTTGCAACTCCTATTTCGGTATCTGAGGATCTTGGGGTTCGCCCTCCCAATGCTGTCAAGGTTGACGTGGAAGGATTTGAGCTAGAGGTTTTATTGGGTTTACAACCCTTTTTTGAGTCTGGAGAGATCAAGGCGATAGGGATTGAGGTGCACTTCGGCATATTAGAGTCAAGAGGCATGAGATCCGCTGCTAAAGATATTGAGAGGTTCCTCGTTGATCAGAATATGAATGTGAGCTGGGTCGATCCCAGTCATGTTATTGCCTTTCGGTAATATTCGGTGGAGCGCGTAGTTCTGAGTGTCGCGGGAGTAGAGGTTTCGAGGCTGACACTCGGAACTGGGTCTTTCCATCACTTGTTTGGGAGAGGCTCAAGGCGCTTGCTGATGCACTCTGCACTTGATGGGGGTGTAACACATTTTGACACCGCACCGCTGTACGGTCATGGATTCGCAGAGACAGAACTCGGCGCTCTGCTTCGTGGCCAACGAAATAGAGTTACCATAACAACAAAGTTCGGTTTATATCCGACAAAAATTTCTGGCGTATCGCGTTTCGACCAGCTTGTTGCAACGGTATCCAGACGAATAAAGCGTTCTTCTTTTTCTCCGGTTTCGGATTTTTCTGTGGTTAAAGGACGATCTAGCCTACGACAGAGCTTGAAACGACTAAGAACTGACTACATCGATTGTTTTATGGTACACGAGCCAGTGTGCTCCTTTGACGAGATTCAATCCCTTGTTGGTTGGCTTGAAGAAGAAAAGCGGGCAGGACTAATTCGATGTTGGGGGATGGCCGGTGAGCGCGAAGTGCTTGCGAACATGAACTGTTGCCTTTTAGACAATCAGTTCATACTGCAAACACGTGGCCCGTCGAGCGAAGAAGTTGATGAGCTAGATAGAGTTGCAAGTAGGAATCCAGATTTCTTATACGGTTTAATTTCTTCGTATTTGTCCACCAACCGAGCTAATTGCGTCAACGAAATTTTTGATCACTTTCGAAAGCGGTGTCCGAATTCCTGCTTTATTATGTCAACCTGCAACATCAGTCACTTGGAAGAGGCCTGCGATTTTTGGAATCAGTGATGCGCATTGAGGACCTCGCTTCAAATGATTCGTTTGGTGACTACGATGATGTAGACGTGTGCGTTGTTGGCTCAGGTGTAATCGGTTCCTACGTTGCGTCACAGCTTGTAAAGAGAAAAATAAAAGTCCTATTAGTAGAGGCTGGAGAAAGTAACGAATCTGCTGACATAAAGGCATGTTTCGAACCAATATGCGTGCGAGATATGTACGGGGGTGCGAAACAAGGTCGGTCCTTCGGCCTTGGTGGAACCTCAGTAAAATGGGGAGGGGTATTGAGTCCACATTGCAGCTACGATCTCAGCAACAGCTCGGAGTCCTCGCAGCCGGCTTGGGAAAACATTCTTGAGACTGTTGAGCATCACGCGGAATCAGTTCTAGATGATCTAGGATGGTCTCGCCCCATGGATTTTGATGGCTTCGCGAAGCAAAAGTTACATTCTGATAATGAAAAATACTATGAGGCAGGATTTCATTCGACTAGCACTCTTACCCTTCCGTTTAAGAAGAAAAATTTTTTCAGAACGCTCTGCCATGGCACCGACAGTAACTATTTCCGTGTTATCAAGAACGCAGTTGTCACAGGGTGGGGAGTCACCAGCGGAGTCGAAGACTTTAGGTGCGAATCACTGGTGCTTGAATCTATGTCAGGTCGAAAAATTACCGTGCGTGCGAGAAGGGTTGTTATTGCCTCAGGCGCGCTAGAGTCAGCCCGCGCTGTTATGCAATTAAATGAACTTACGAATCAGCAAAATCAATTCAGTTTTTACCTTTCAGACCACCTGTCACTTTCTATAGCCACTGTAAAACCCTCGGCCATCCCGAGAATAACTCGCATGTTTAGCCCTTATTTCGTATCAGGTTGGATGAGGACTTTGCGGCTCCGAGAAAAGGATCGCCCGAGCAATGCGCCCAGAGCATTTCTCCATTTCGTATTTCATTCCGACTCAGCTGCTTTTAGGCTAGCTAGAGGCCTCGCCGGTGCTGTCCAAGCACGGTCGCTTGCAAGCGTACCTTGGGCATTAGTCTTGCCCGGTAGTGCTGGGCTCTTAGCCTACGCATTCTATAGATTTGCTCTCAATCGGCTATACATCCCTAGTGACTGTAGAGTGTGTTTACAACTTGATATTGAACAGGCGTTACCTACCGAGAATCGGCTCCGGCTGAGTGAGGAGTTAGATCAGTTTGGTAGAAGGAAGCTTTCAATTGATTGGGGTGTTCACCAGGAGGATTTAGCCGCAATAAACGCTACGGCAGAGAGGGTTTTTAATAAATTTAATAGCTCTTATATGTGGTCCCGTGAATTAGAGTGGTGTGGGTCCAAGTTAGACATCGATCAGATCTATGACGCTTATCATCCCACTGCTACATGTATCTCCGGGGATCACGCCAAAAATCCTGTGGCGTCTGATATGAGAGTGAAAGGTCTTGAGAACGTCTGGACAGTAAGTACCGGAAATCTTCCTAATGCGGGATCAACAAATCCTACTTTTACAGCCCTGTGTTTGGCGAAGAAATTGACAGTGGATCTATCAAGTGGAAAACACTGAGATTTACAGTGGGAAGTCCCACGAACTTCAGGCGCGGAAGTGGCCTGCCGGTTCGTCGCCAGTATGTGTGGTCATGATCTCTTTAAATGAAGAACACAATATGAGGGGAGTATTAGAAAACCTGTCTGGGTGGGCATCCGAAGTTGTTTTAGTCGATAGCTTTAGTTCCGATAAAACAGTAGACATTGCCTTGGAGTATGGTGTCAAAGTTGTTCAAAGAAAATTTAAAGGCTTTGGTGATCAATGGAATTTTGCAGTAACTAACCTCGGTATCTCTTGTCCGTGGACAATGAAACTTGATCCTGATGAGCGTTTGTCTGAACAATTAAAAAATGAGATTTCTAAAGCTGTTTATGAAAATAATGCTGTCGTTGGATTGTCGGTCAACCGCTCTCTATGGTTCATGGGCAGGAAGTTGCCGGTAACACAAACACTCCTAAGGGCTTGGCGCACGGGACAATGTAAGTTCACCGATGTAACAGTCAATGAGCACCCGATTGTGCTTGGTGAGATAGTAACGGTTAGTGGAGACCTTGAGCATCATGATAGCCCTGACCTCCATCACTGGTTCTATAAACAAAACAAATACACCTCCTCCGAAGCAGCGATAAGATTTCATGGGGGTGACCTGGCTTTTAAACCGAGAATTTTGGGTAACAGTATGGAGAGGCGCATGTGGATGAAGCGCAATTTCTACAGGATGCCATTCAGATATCTTATTTTGTTTGCTTACCATTTCTTTTTAGAAGGCGCTTGGCGTGCTGGTCGCGCAGGATACATATGGTCTCGCTTGCGATGTGATGTGATGCGTTTCGTCGAATATAAGGCATATGAAATGAATCTGCGGGGCGACTCAAAGGTGATTGGAACTTTTAACGCTGGCGTGCCGGATGCTCGCGTGAAGCAGTATGAGTAGCTGATATGTGCGGTATTGTTGGCTATTCAGGTAACTTTTTATCTTCACACCTTGATGAGGCAGTTCGAGATTTAGCACATCGAGGACCTGACGATCATGGAGTTTTCTTTGACCCTCGGAATCTTGTGGGTTTGGGGCATTCTAGGTTGTCGATTCTGGATCTCTCGGACGCTGGACATCAGCCCATGGTCAGCCCCGGTGGCGATGTAGTAATCGTATTCAATGGAGAGATCTATAACTTCAAAGAACTACGTAACGAATTGGCATCCGCTGGATATAGCTTTATCGGGGATTCAGATACTGAAGTGCTTCTTAATCTTTACTTGCATTTTGGTGAAGCCGCGCTTCAAAAGTTAAATGGTATCTTTTCTCTCGCTTTGTGGGACGCGCGATATGGGTCGGTTTTGCTCGTTCGAGATCCCTTGGGCGTGAAGCCCTTATATTGGACACAAACTTCAGGGGGTGTTGTTTTCGCTAGCGAGCTCAAGGCCATAGTAAGGTTCTTGAGCCATGAGCGCCGCATTGATCCTTCTGCTATTCACCAATATTTGGGTTATTTGTGGTGTCCTGGCGGGCGCACGGCAATGGAAGGAGTTCAAAAAGTCCTGCCCGGCGAGGCGCTGGAGATACGACGAGGCACAGTGACGCGCAAATGGAATTGGTTTCACCTACCGACTAGCACCCGCAACTCATCAAAATCTGAGGGAGATACTCAATATTGGATAGATGAGACTGGGCAAAAACTCCGAGAAGCAGTTCATCGACAGATGATTGCCGATGTTCCAGTAGGGGCCTTTTTATCTGGAGGATTAGATTCCAGCGCAGTTGTAGCGTTTGCAAAAGAGATTGACCCTGATATCAGGTGTTTCTCGATCGCATTAGAAGGTGGACAGGACGAAGGTGCTGTGGACGACCTCCCTTACGCACGTCGTGCCGCTGATCACCTTGGTCTCGAATTGGAGATAGTCAATATTGATTCCTCGAGAATGGCGAGAGATCTCGAGAGCATGGTATTTCAACTTGATGAGCCTCTTGCGGACCCAGCCGTATTAAACGTGCGGTACATAAGCCAGCTGGCCCGTAGCAATGGGTATAAAGTCCTATTATCAGGCGCCGGCGGTGATGATTTATTCACGGGCTATCGAAGGCACAAGGCGTTGTTAACTAGGCCTTTTTGGGATTGGCTGCCAAAAAGCGTAT
>MDTB01023451.1_pt1 | contig 12785 bp, 5 predicted proteins | sample 811161 | NCBI WGS metagenome assembly MDTB01 (sample SAMN05326650, study PRJNA326480) | marine metagenome | isolation source: seawater | place: Mediterranean Sea | collected 2009 | reverse complement strand
CAAGAAGGCCTTCCTCTCCAACTCCATGTAGAAGGGGAAAACGATGACACCTACTCGGATCTGGCTGCTCGTGCACGTCGTCAAGGCATGGATCTGCGAAAGTTGGTCCGGCATTACTCTCCTCCAGATGTGCGTTCGTCCAACACCCACGGTCTAACACCGAGTGTGCTTTGCGGAAAGGGAGCGTTGGAACGTTTGCTTGAGACGCATCGTGAGGCTAAGAATGGCTTCTTCCTTGAGACGGATTACATGGATGATCCACGGCGACCGGGGGCGGTCCTCGGGCCAAAAACGGTGCCAAAACGCACACAGCAACTCTTGGATGCGGGCATTGACGAGGCCGTGATGTGGAACACGCACAAGGAATTGCCCACCTTGGTCTACGGCGAGTGAACTGAATTCAAGAAGCATGGATTCGCACAGCATCCCCCCATCACATTGATGAAAGAGAATCACCACGTGTGTCCGTGAGGGAGATGCAGTTCACGCGCCTTTTGGGATTGGCCGTCGTAGCGATGATGCTCTGTTGTGTTCTTCCGACCTCTTCTTCTCAAACCCCAACCGCTCCCGGCGTGGAGATCGATTGCGACGAAAAAAACCCGGAACTTGATGTCCATCCACTCAACGACCCAGTGGTTGAAATCACCTGCACGGTGACAAACCCTTCTTCGTTCCAAGAATCCATCAGCGTTGAGAAAGAATGGGACGGCCTTGAGGTCGATATGATGTTGGGAGAAGACACCTTTGATCTTGGACCCGAGGAAGAAGAGGACTTCACCGTCACCTTTACCGGACAGACGCGGCTTTCAGCCGAACTTTCCTATGACTTCACGCTCACCGCCACCGTCACCAACGTCGGCATGCTTGACTGGCCCGAGGCCCTGGCATCCAACGCAACCGTCAGCGGCGACCTTAGCATCGCCACCTTTGGCATGGTCGATTTGGACATCTCCGATCAGAGCACACGCACCATGGCCGATGGAGACGAAGTGACGATTTCATTCCAATTCCAAAACAACGGAAACGATGAGGACAAAATCAGTGTTACGCTTTCGAATGCGGCCGAACTGGAAGCGGTTGGCTTCTCCTTCCCCGGCGGTACATTTGTCGCCGAGGATGTTGTTGAAGACGGCGTTTCAACCGTCAGAGAACTCGTGATTCGGGCTCCTTCTGATTTGGCTGAAGATGCTCGCTACCAAGTCATCTTCCAAGCTGAAAGTGGAAACGACAACGATGCTCCAGTGAGCGAGGTGACCATTTCTGTTCAGCTTGAAGCGAGCAGTTCGGCAGGTGGCCTTGGTGGCGGCTTGGAAGAAGTGGACAAGGACACAGTCGTCATGTACGGGAGCATCGCTGCTGCTGTCTTGTTCGGATTGATTTTCATCGTCGCTCTCGCTCGTACGCTTCGACGACGTGCCAATGCACAACCCGTCTATGTCCCCCCCGTTGACATGGAGGACGAATTAGAGGACGAGGATGACGACTTGGACCTGTCTGAATTGGACGACCTTTTCTCGGAAGATGAGGATGACGAATTCGACGACGTCTTCGCCGACCTTTGAAGGCTGATTTCGGCCTTTTTGTCACCGTCGTGAACTCGGCCGATGTGACACGATTTTCTAGGCAACACTCAAAGGCTAGGTGTAGCGCACTACACCTAATCCCCAAGGAGGAATTTCATGCTTGGACTGAATGGGAAAACGGCCTTTGTGTTTGGTGTGGCCAGTGAAGATTCGATTGCTTGGGCGATTTGCAAGCAATTGGCAGCTGCTGGCGTGACCTTGTATTTGGGGTACCAGAAGCGATTTATGAGCCGTGTCTTCAAACTCAAAGACGAGCTCCCGGAGATTGGAGGTTTCTATCCTCTGGACGTTGCTTCGGACGCTACGACGCAGGAATTCTTCACGGCCTTTGCCGCCGAGCATCCTGGGAAAAAGGCCGACATCCTCGTCCATGCCATCGGCTTCGCCCCGCGGTCGTGCTTTGACCGCCCCATTCTGTTCGTGGAAGATGAAGACATCAACACGGCGATGACCATCTCTGCGAATTCACTTCAGCGATGTTTGAAGCACGCTCTCCCTTATCTTAACGAGGGCTCGTCAACCATCACGCTCACGTACGCCGCCTCCAACCGCTTCGTTCCAAGTTACGGCATCATGTCCATGGCCAAGGCAGCGCTGGAATGCTGGACTCGGGAACTTGCTTGCCACCTTGGCCCAGAGGGTCATCGTGTGAATGCCATTTCTTCCGGTCCTATCCGGACCATTGCAGCGAGCGGCATTCCAGGTTTCGACCGAATTCTTGACCACGTTGAGGCCAACGCACCCTTGCGAAGAAACGTCAGCCAGGATGACGTCGCAGGAGCAACCTTGTGGCTTGCGAGCCCACTTGCAGCTGGCGTTACGGGGCAATGCATCTACGTCGATGCTGGGTATTCGATCACCATGGTGCCAGAGAGCATTATGAACTGAGGTGCGATCATGACCTTAACCACAGAAGACGGCAAACCTTGCGAAGGAATTGACCAGGGGCCCTTTGAGCCCATTGCGGTGATTGGTCTGGGTGCCCTGATGCCGGATGCTACCGACATCGAAGCCTTTTGGCAAAACGTGCTTGATGCGAAAGTGAGCATCCGTCCCCTGCCCGATGATCGCTGGCCGGGACCGCTCAACCATTTCTGGAAAGAAGGCGGCCCTGGCAATCACACCGAAGGGTATTCCTACGCCAAGATTGGAGCGCTCGTCTCCGATGCAGAATTTGATTGGCGCCGCTGGCGACAACCGCCCGGAACCCTTCCTCAAATTGACCCATGCCAACTGTGGGCGGTCTCGGTTTCGGCCGACGCCATCGAGCATGCAGGTTATGACGGCGAAGCCAAGGACATCGACCGTACACGCACTGGCGTGGTTTTTGCCAACGCCTTGGGTGGTGAAAATCGAAACCTGTCCAACCTTCGAGTGTGGTCGAACCACACGGCTACCCTCGCCAAGGAACACGGGATGCCTGATGGAAATGAAGCGTCCTTCAAGGAATCCATGCTCGAAGGCACGCCGCGGGTGGACGAGGACACCATGCCCGGAGAACTGGCCAACGTCGTTTCAGGCCGAGTCGCCAATCTCCTAGACCTGCAGGGGCCAAACCATGCCATGGATGCCGCGTGCGCCTCGTCGATGGCGGCGGTCTTGGATGCATGCCGCTTGCTTCAAACGCGACAGGTGGACGTGATGCTGGCTGGAGCAACCGATCGGACCATGGATCCGGCTACTTTTGCTAAATTTTCAGCAATTGGAGCGCTCTCACCGACCCATTCTTCCCCCTTTGATGCTCGAGCGAACGGTTTCGTTATGGGCGAAGGTGCCGGTGTGATGGTGCTCAAACGACTGAGTGATGCCATTCGAGATGGAGATGAAATCTACAGTGTAATACGAGGAATTGGTGGTTCGTCCGATGGGCGAGGCAAAGGCATCACGGCTCCAAGTCAACGCGGCCAAATCCAAGCCATCGCCCGCGCCTACAGCCAGGCGGGGTATCCGGCTTCATCCGTTGAATTGGTTGAGGCGCACGGCACATCAACCAAGGTCGGCGACGCCACTGAATTGTCCACGTTGTCTCGTCTGTGGACTGGAATCGAAGGAGCCGGCAACATCGCTGTGGGTTCAATCAAATCGCAGATTGGCCACCTCAAAGCAGCCGCAGGCATCGCAGGCATCATGAAATCGGTCATGGCCCTGCACCATCGAACCATTCCTCCAAGTGCCAATTTCGAAACTCCCAATCCAACCGTTGATTGGTCCAACATTCCGTTCTTTGTCCCCACTTCATCTTTGGAATGGCCCCGTCCAGCCCAGCATCCACGTCGAGCAGGCGTGTCGGCCTTCGGCTTTGGTGGGACGAATTTCCACATTGCTCTCGAGGGCTACGAGCCCGATTTCCATGCTCCGCTTGCCGCCGATTGGGACCAACGGTGGGCTGCTTACAGCGGCCAGGGTGCATCAGCACCCTCCATTTTCGATGGCACACTTCCTGCAACCATGACTCATGATGACCTCAAGGCTGTTGAAGGAGGCGTCTTGCTCCTTTCCGCCTCATCCTTGAACGGATTGCATGAGGCGTTGGCCAACACCTCATTTAGTGGTCCCTTGTTTGACGACGATCCGAAGGGACGCCGTCTTTCAGAAGCACTCCAACACGCTAGCCAAACCTTCGATGCCGAGGCACCTTTCCGAATGGCATTGGTTGCCACATCTTGGGCAGAATTTTCGAAGCGCCAGGCCCTCGCAGGTCAAGCCATGATGGACGCCGAAAAATGGGGCTTCCTTCAAGCCCAAGGCGTCCTCATCACCGACCAACCTCCGATGCCTCCAGAGGCGAAAACCGTTCACATGTATCCTGGCCAAGGAAGCCAATACGTCGGCATGACCGCCGATTTGGTTCAACGTTTCACGGCCCCTTCGGACGTATGGAGTCAAGCAGACGAAACCATGGTTGATGTCTTGGGCGGTGAAACCCTCTCCGGATTTGTCTTGCGTTCGTCCCTTTCCAAAGAAGAACTCAAGGAAGCAGAACACAAACTCAAGCAAACCGAATACACACAACCGGCGATGTTGACGGCCGATTTGGCCATCGAGCGCACGCTCCAAGCCTACGGGCACGCTCCTGACATGGTCGCTGGGCATTCCCTCGGCGAATACGCCGCTTTGATGTCATCTGGTATTCTTGACATGGACGGTGCTTTGCGGGCTGCTGCCGCCCGAGGCACAGAGATGGGTGCGGTCGAAATTGACGACAAAGGACTCATGGCAAGCGTGACCGCCCCGTACGCTGCGGTTGAAGCCGTGCTTGAAGCAACGGACGGTTATGTGATTGCGGCCAACAAGAACTCTCCCAAAATGACGGTGATTGCGGGCGAAACGGAACCGGTTAAGGCGGCCATGGCCGCCTTCGAGGCGCAGGGTTTCTCATGCATGCCTTTGGCGACCTCGCATGCCTTCCATTCCCGCATTGTAGCTCCGGCGAATGAGCCGTTGCGTCGTTTCTTGGAAGGACTTGAAATTCGATGGCCATCGGTGCCCATTACGGCCAACGTTGACGGAACATTCTACCCGACCGAAGGCGAAGATTCCAAAGCATCAATCCTTGAGAAACTCGCTCCCCAAATGGCCTCATCGGTTGAGTGGACGAAACAGATCGAAACGATGTATTCAAACGGCGGCCGTCTCTTTGTTGAGGTTGGACCAAAGCGGGCTCTGACCATGTTTGCCATGCAGATTCTCGAAGACAAACCCCACGTCCCCATCATGACCAACCACCCAAAGCAGGGTGGCATTGCAAGTTTCATGACGGCCATTGGAGCACTTGCCCTCGCTGGTCGGCCGCCGGTTTGGCCAGCGTTGGATTCCGATGCTTTGCAAGCGGGTTTCAAAGCCGGTCCAATTGAGGCCAGAACGGCAAGCACCGTCTCGGCTTCAAACACCACAGCAGCGTTGGAATCGCTCCGAACACGAGCTCGCCCACTGCCGGGTAGCGGTGCTTCCGCTGCAGTGGCAACGGTCTCCGTTCAAGCCGGTCCGATGGATTCTGACTTCGCTAAAGACCGAGCCGTGCGTGCTTATGTTGGCGATCGCATCGCTCGGTACAGTGGGTATCCCGCTTCGTTCTGCCATGGGCATGTCACGTTGATCGAAGGCCTAGGCCTCACAGCCCAACAGGTGCAAAGTGTGGCCTCCACCATTGCTTCGGAGGCACAAGTTGACCCGGAATTTGACGGGTCCGCGGCTGTCACAGCGGGCGACCTCAACCGCTGGGTCCGTGCCCCTCCAACTTCGTGGGCGCCCATGGCTACGGTTTCAGCTCCTTCATCGTTCAAGACCGTCCCCGTTCAAACGGTCGGGGCGCTCCAAACCACTTCACGTCGCGACGTGGACCCGTACGTCGTCACGGGGGTTTCGCTTGGTTTGCCTGGTATGGACCGTGTGTTTTCAGAGGATGCCTTTGAGAAACTCGTCCGAGGCGAAACTTGCATCAGCGAAGTTTCCGATGAATACAAACAGCGTCTCCTTGACAAAAACATCGTCCGTCTCATCAAAGGCCGTGACGGTTCGGTCAACATGGACCAAGCCAAAGTGTTTGGTGACATTCCACAATTGGCTGGTCTCAAGGGCGCCTTTGACCTCGCCGAAGAGTTTGGAATTGATCCGAAGGCCATTCTTGCATGGGACATCAGCACGCAATTGGCCGTGGCAGCAGGTTTGCTTGCTCTACGAGACGCCGGTATTCCACTGACGCCCGTTGAGCAGATTGGCAAGGGTGGACTTCGCTTGATTCGAAATTGGCAAGTCCCCCAAATACAACGTGAACGAACGGGTATCGTCTTTTCTTCTTGCTTCCCTGGTCTGCAGATGGGGCTCAAGCACGCCAAGGGCAATGGCGATGACGGCGAAGGCCGATTTGACCGCCGATATCTCTTCCAGACGCTCAACATGGGCCATTCACAATTTGCCCAATACACCGGTATTCGCGGCCCCAACACGACCATCAACCTTGCATGTGCCTCCGCCACAGCAGCCTTTGGCGTCGCCGAAGATTGGCTCGATGCTGGCCGGGTTGACCGCGTGGTGATCATCAGCGGCGACGATGTTACCGGCGATGACATGTGGGAATGGATTGCCGGAGGCTTCGCAGCCTCCGGGGCCGCAGCCACCAACAACGTGGTTGAGGAAACTGCCCTTCCGTTTGACCGACGTCGAAACGGTTTGATTCTCGGAATGGGGGCTGCCGCCTTCGTCGTTGAGCGAAATTCCGAAGCTCAGCAACGTGGTGTTCAACCCATTGCTGAATTCTTGGGTTCCACGACGGCTAATTCCGCTTATCACGGAACTCGATTGGACGTTGAACACGTGGGGCAAGTGGTCAATGGATTCATGACGGACATGGAACGACGATGGGGACTTGATCGCCACGCCATGGCGCCCAACACGGTCTTCTTTTCCCATGAAACTTACACGCCAGCCCGCGGAGGTTCGGCTCAATCCGAAGTCAAGGCGCTGCGAGACACCTTCGGAGATTCGACCAATCAACTGGTGATCGCCAACACGAAAGGATTCACCGGACATCCAATGGCGGTTGGCATTGAAGACGCCAGCATGTTCTACGGTTTGAAAACTGGACGGATTCCACCCATTGCCAATCATAAAGAAAACGACCCCGAACTCGGAGATTTGAATTTATCAAAAGGGGGAGACTACCCTGAATTGGAGTTCGGTCTCCGCTTCGCTGCCGGTTTCGGCTCACAAATCGCTCTTTCCTTGATGCGCCGTTGGCCCGTTGAAGGAGATCGCATTGACGGAGCCAAGTTGCTCGCTTGGGCGCGCAACCTCGCCGGTACGGACGAGGTTGTCATGCGCGTCCTGCAAAACAAACTCGTCGCTTACGTCAACGGCGATGACAACCTCCACGGCGGCGTCCAAGGTGATGCTTGGCCTGCCACAGCACCTTGGGAAGGAAAACCATCAATCTCGCACGCACCGGCTGAACCGGCTTCAGCAGAACCTGAACCCTCTGTTCCCGCGGCTCCTTCGCCTGCGAAAACGGTCGCAGCACCGCCGGTGGTCAACGATGAATCAATGGTCTCAACCGTGATTGAAGTCGTTGTCAACCACACGGGCTACCCTGCCGACTTTGTTGAACTCGACCAGGACCTTGAGGGTGAGTTGGGCATTGACACGGTGAAGCAAGCCGAAATCATGGCCGATATCCGCGACCGGTTTGATTTGCCCGTCGATGAAGACTTCGTGTTGGCTGATTATCCAACCCTCAACCACATGATTGGCTACATTCAACACATGACTGGAGGCGGCTCGGTTCCATCGCCTGCTGAACTGACCCCTTCGCCTACGGAGCCCGTGATTGAAGAAATCCAACCTTCTCCTGCACCCGCTGCTGCTGCACCTGCGGCCTCACCGGTGGACGATGCTGGCATGACCGAAACGGTGGTCGCCGTGGTCGTTGAGCACACGGGGTATCCTGCTGACTTCATTGAACTTGACCAAGATCTGGAGGGTGAATTGGGCATTGATACCGTGAAACAAGCCGAAATCATGGCGGACATTCGAGATCGGTTTGACTTGCCCATCGACGAGGATTTCGTGTTGTCGGACCATCCGACGTTGAACCATATGATTGGCTACATCCAACGAATGAAGGGTCAATCGCCGTCCTCAGCATCGTCCCCAGCGCCGGCAAGTGAACCTGCCCCTGCTCCTGCCCCGGCGTCTCCTGCGCCAACGCCCTCTGAACCAACCTTGCCTCCTGCGGCTGAGAAAGGTTCGAACCCCGAGATTGAAGACGTGTTGGTTTCGGTGGTGGTCAGCCATACGGGTTATCCAGCAGACTTCATCGAAATGGATCAGGACCTCGAAGGGGAACTCGGCATTGATACCGTGAAACAAGCGGAAATTATGGCCGAGATTCGAGACCGGTTTAGCTTGCCCGTTGACGAGGATTTCGTTCTTGCCGACCACCCAACGCTGAACCATTTTACCTCTTACATCGTCAAAATGCAAGGTGGAGCCGGAGCCGGACCTGAAATCGAACCCGCGCAGGCCGCCGCCTCAGCCGAAATCGAGGCTTCAGTCTCTTTAGACGAGCCAGTTGAACAACCGGCTTCACATCAAGCGGGCACACGTCGTTGGCAAGTGGAAATCGAAGCTTGTCCGGGTGTCCCATCTCCGCTCAGTGTATCCGGCACCGTCGTGGTTTCCGATGACGGCTGGGGAATTGCAGAAGCCTTCTGTCAACGAATGGAAGCACGTGGCCTCCAAGCTGTTCGTATCGGTTTTGAAAGCCGCATTCGGGATGCATCCCGCCACGACGAAGGTGGTCGCACCGTTTACCGAGCCGACCCAGAACAACCGGAGCATCTGGCATGGATTGCTGACCAGCTCGAGGGCACGACGATTGGAGGCATGGTTCACATGGCACCGCTCAAGTTGGCTTCAGAGGATTGGCTCCAAGACGCCTATCCTTCGTCTCAAATTGCGCTTGCTGGCCATGGTTGGTTTGGTCTGCTCAAGGAATTGGGTGGACGAATGGCGAGCGACACACCAGGTTTCATCGCCTCAGTGACATCAATGGACGGCCGTCATGGCAACATCGGCGACCGCTTCAATGCAGTGCAATGCGCTGCCAGCGGCATCACCAAGTCGTACGCCTTTGAACGCCCTGACCTTCGGTGCCGTGCATTGGACCTGCATCCCGAGTACGTCCTCGATGAGCACGAGGCTGCAAAACGCATCGAAGATGATGTGTTTGGCCTCGCTGGAGAGGTTGAGGTCGCTCTTGACCGGGACGGTCGTCGTTGGGCCTTGGTGGCGTTCGCCGAGGACGTGGTGGATGAAGTCAAGCCGCTCACCGGCAAAGACACCTGGTTGGTATCAGGTGGTGGCTCAGGTGTCACAGCAGCCTCCATTATCGGTGTGGCTGGGGCCAGCCTAAACGCTGGGGCTCATTTCGAACTTCTTGGTCGCTCCAACCTTATCGAAACCACGTCGTCATGGATTGATTGGTCTGAGAATCAATTGGAACAGGAAAAGAACGCTCTCCGAGAACGTTTGATCGGCGCGAGTGAGAGCGGTAAAGTAACCATGGTTGAATGGAACAATGCCTGGCAAAAATTCACGCGAAGCCGTGATGTTTACTTGACCCTGGACGCTATTGAACAAACGGGCAACCATGCGACCTACCATTCTGTAGACGTCATGGACCAATCGGCGCTTCAGGAACTTGGTTCATCCCTCGGTCGACCAATCACGGGTGTGGTCCACGGCGCTGGACTTGAAGATTCGAAGTTGGTCGCCGACAAAGGCTACGAGGTCTTTGACCGCGTGGTACGCGTAAAGGTCGATGGATGGAGAGCCCTTTTGTCAGCGGTGGTCGCTTCGGGCCGTGAAGTTCCTGAATTTGCATGCTGCTTCACCAGCGTAGCCGGTCGGTTTGGCAACGGTGGTCAAACCGATTACGCTGCAGCGAACTCCGTGCTGGATGCCGAGATGGCTCGGCTAACGGCGACAACGGATTGCCGAGCCGTGGCCATCGGGTGGACCGGATGGCGCGACGTGGGCATGGCCACCCGTGGGTCAATTGAAGCGGTCTTCGAGGCTGCTGGTATTGAGACATTGGCGGTACAAGATGGCGTATCAATCTTCGTCGCAGAGGCCCTTCAAGGCGGGAAGCGACGCGTGCTGGGATGCGGCTCACTTGGTCAGATGGACACCTTCTCGTCGTTTCGAGAAGCGCCCCTCAAACTCCCTGCCCAAATGGCCGCCACCATCGCCGACCCCTCTCGGTTCCCATTCGTTGACAAGGTTCTCTCGTTGGATGAAGGCGTTCGCCTAATGACGCAGACGACCCTCTCGACCGAAGACCATCCCTTCCTGCTCGACCACGCCATTGAGGGTGTGCCCTATCATCCAGGTGTTATGGCCCTCGAGATGTTTGCCCAAACCTCGCTTCTGTTGCAACCAACTGCCTGCCTTGCCGGGTTTGAGGAGGTCAGCTTTGGTTTGCCGGTCAAACTCCTCAAGGGGCCGATGACGGTTCGTATTGAGGCCGTCGTAGAACGAACCAAAGACGACATGACGTGGGTTCGATGCCGCCTCATTTCTGACCTGGCGAATTCGAAGGGCGAAGTCTTCGGAGAGCGTGAGCACCACGAGGCCTTGGTGCGCCTTGTGGAGAAACGAGAAGATTTGCGGCCCTTCCTCCAACGTGAAGTTGAGGCCTTACCCTCGATCGGTACCCCTCCTGAGGGCGACCTCATCCATCCTCCTTCGTTCATCTATGACCGCTACTTCCACGGCCCTCGTTTCCAATCCCATGGAGGTGTTCTCGGCGGCGTCGGCGACGCCGACCAACCTGGTATTGACGGACGAGCTCTCATGCGGCACCAATTGCCTGCCACCGACCAATTTGCTCTGGAGCAACACGGTGAAGGTGTGCTCCTTGAGGCCCTTCCGATGCTCATTGAGGCAGGTTTCCAAAACGCTGGACTTGTCGCCATGGAAGTTCTTGGATACAGCAGCCTTCCAGTTGGCATTGCATGGTCCACCATGCTTCGTGTGCCTGAAGCAGAGGAGGTTCTGCGCTTGCGCACCTTGCAAATCGATTCACTCGAGGATGGCACCACGGTGCACGATGTGTTGGTGGTTGGCGAAGACGATGCTCCAGTTCTGGCCCTCAAAGGCCTGCGATTGAAAGCGATGGCCAACGTTGCCGAGGAACAACGCTTTGCGCTTGAGCGATGAGGCGTGCTGCATGCAAGCCCCGGAAGTGATTGAACTCACGCCGCCGGATGGAACAGATGTAACCCTTCTTGCAACCCGGGTCGATGATTGGCAGCTTGCCGATGTTCCGTTGGCTCAACCGGCTGAAGTCGCCACCTTCGTCACCAATAAACGAAGGCATGAACACTTGACTGGACGCTGGTTACTCGGTCAAGCATTGAGGGAATGGGGTGTGAACGACTTGTCGGTGGTTGAAGTGGTCCGTGATGAGCATCGGGCTCCCTCCCTCGTCTACATTCGAGGTGTGTGGAAGCGGACGGCTCTGCCTAACTTTTCCATCACCCACAGCGGGGGCATGGCGTTTCTCGCTCTGACCCATTCTGGGCGTGCGGTGGGGTTGGATGCCGAACCTCTTGACCGTAGGCTGGCCGAAAATGCCTATGACATGATGGCCAAAGGGGGGGAATTGGATTCACTGAGGGTCTCGCCTCAACATGTTTTTCAGGCCTGGACGGGGAAAGAAGCTGTGCAGAAGTGCTTGGGCCTAGGGATGCGGCTCAATCCGCGTGAAATTGAAATTCCAATTGGAGTGGGAATTAAAAATATTTCAATTGAAAATTCAAAAATCCAATTGGTTTATTGGACAGATGAAGGGTATCACCTCTCCCTCGCCTTACGTCCCGCAGGGCCATCAAGAAGCGACCCGGAAGAACGGATGTTGGAGGAGACTCGGTTGGCGATGCAGGCTGATCCAAACTGGGGCGTCGGTTGCAAGACCCAACGCAAAGGGGCTTGATCAATTCCACAGCCGGCTGCTCTCCCATGGGAGGTTGAGGGCAACACCCAGTTCCGTGAGAATCACGAAATTGAGCACGATGTAGGCGACAAAGGCCAACGTTAGCACCATTAGCGAGGTGTTGATGATGCGTTTTCGTTGCCGACGGGCTTCATTGAGGCTGCAGATGCCGTTGTTGCGAAAATACAGGATTAAGCCTGTGATGACGAAGGCCGTGCTCAACGTCAGGAGGGTCGGGCGAAACCATCCCATGCCGTTGGTGCCCCAATACAAATCATTGGACAGGGCTGCGGCGCTCGAAACGCTTGCCAAGCCAAAGAACACCAAGACGATGCTTGGGAAACAGCACATGGAAGCGAGGAAGGCAGAGCCGCCAATCCACTTCCACAACGACTTCACATCGGTGGAAACGGTTCCCTCGGTCATGCTTCTCTGTTCCCCCATTGACATTTGAAGATGTGTTCTCAATTGCAGTCCTGAAACGCTCGTACGTCCTCGATGGCATTTCGATGCCAAATCAAGGGTAAAACGGGGGTGCCATCGGACCATTCCCCCATCCCTGTGAGCATGGTTTCGTCCGTCATGTACTGGAAGGCCCAGTCAGCGGTGAACGTGTCGTTTCGTCCATGGGCGACGAGGTAATCCGCTTGGGCGTCGATGCGGCGGTAAAAGCTCCAATCGGACAGCGTGTCCCGTACAGGGTCGGTTTG
>MDTB01224475.1_pt1 | contig 12786 bp, 14 predicted proteins | sample 811161 | NCBI WGS metagenome assembly MDTB01 (sample SAMN05326650, study PRJNA326480) | marine metagenome | isolation source: seawater | place: Mediterranean Sea | collected 2009 | reverse complement strand
TCGTCTTTAATTTGAAAAGCAAGTCCAATTGACTCCCCGAAACGCCACATTTTATCAATATTTCCTTGGTCTCTGGATACGGAGGCACAGCCTACGGCACAACATGCAGCAATTAAAGATGCTGTTTTCTTTTGAATTATTTCATAGTAAACCTCTTCAACAATATCTAGACGCCTTGCCTTTTCTATTTGTAACAACTCTCCCTCGCTCATTTGCTCAACAGCCTTGGATGTTATACTTAAAAGCTTAAAGTCGTTGTTTTTTACTGCCAATAAAAGACCTTTGGAAAGCAGATAATCTCCGACCAAAACAGCTATTTTATTTTTCCACAAAGCATTTATTGAAAAAAAGCCCCTTCTCATGTTTGCATCGTCTACTACATCGTCATGAACTAAGGTTGCTGTGTGTAAAAGCTCAATCAGTGAAGCTCCTCGAAATGTGCTTTCGTTAATTTCTCCAAATAATTTTGCACATAAGAAAACAAACATTGGGCGAATTTGTTTCCCTTTTCTCTTTACAATGTAATTGGTTATCTTATCAAGAAGCGGCGTTTTAGTTGCCATAAGGGATTTGAATTTGGATTCAAAAACCTCCATTTCAGCCTTGATGGGTGCTTGTATTTGCTTAATAGTTGACATGTTCGCCAAATTTACTAATATAAAATAGCTTTACTTATTTTTTATTGGCTAATTGTCCACAGGCAGCATCAATATCTTTCCCTCTACTTTTTCTAATATTTACAACAAGCCCATTATCTTCAAGGTATTTTTTAAAGGCTTGTACTTTTTCTACTTTGGCCTGCTTAAATTCTCCATCATCAATTGGGTTGTACTCGATAATATTGACCTTACAAGGAACATGTTTTGAAAACTCATACAACTCTTTAGCGTCCTGTAATTCATCATTAAAATTATCAAAAATAATATACTCGTAGGTTACTCTCGTTTTTGTTTTAGCATAAAAGTACTTTAATGCTTTAGAAAGAGCTTCCAAATTATTAGACTGATTGATCCCCATAATCTTGTTTCGCTTATGGTCGTTTGCTGCGTGAAGTGAGAGGGCTAGATTAAATTTCACATCGTCGTCTGCTAATTTTTCGATCATTTTTGCAACCCCAGCTGTAGAAACAGTTATTCTCTTTGGTGACATTCCCAATCCTTCTGGAGAAGTTATTTTCTCAATAGACTTTAAAACATTTTTATAATTTAGTAGTGGTTCTCCCATTCCCATGTATACAATATTAGACAAGGGATGCCCCAAGTGCTCTACTGCTTGATCTCGAATAATTCTTACTTGATCATATATTTCATCTGCATTAATATTTCTCATTCTCTTTAATCGACCTGTAGCACAAAACTCACATGCTAAACTACAGCCTACCTGAGAAGAAATACAAGCTGTTGCTCTATCGTCTAGTGGAATCAACACACCCTCACAAATTTTATCATCATGCAGTCGAAATGCATTTTTTATTGTTCCGTCTTTACTAAATTGAGAATCATCAACCTTTACAGCATTTATTGTAAAGTTGTTTTTTAGCATTTCTCTTATAGATAAAGAAACATTTGTCATTTCATCAAAATCAATGGCCGATTTTTTCCAAAGCCACTCATAGACTTGCTTTGCCCTGAAGGCTTTTTCTCCTTTAGATAAAAAAAAGTCTTTTAGCTCTTGTTTTGATATTGCCCTGATGTCTTGTTTCTTGGTATTTTCCATCCCTACAAAGATAGGTATTCTTACCTTTGGGAAAATTTTATCGATGCGCATCATTCAAGCTTCATTTATTATCTCTTTAGAAAGCCCTCCAATTGAGAATGGTTATCTATATCTTGAGGATGATGGAACGATCATACACTGCACGGAAACTCCTCCTATTACAAATCAATTTAAGGTGGAGGTTTTGGAGGGTATTGTGTGCCCTGGATTTATAAATTCTCACTGTCATATGGAGCTTTCTCACATGAAAATACCGGAAGCAACTGGGCTTACAAAATTTATTGATTTGATTCCTAAACAAAGGGTTCAAAAATCATCTAAGATCAAAGAAGCAGTTATGCTTGCTGATGAAAAAATGCAGGCTTCTGGGATTGTAGCTGTTGGGGATATTTGCAATACAAATGATACTATAGAAATTAAAAAAAATAGCTCCATAAAATATCATTCTTTTGTTGAACTATATGGCTTAAACAAAACCATGGCTGAAAGTATTCTAAAAAATGGATTGAATCTTATTTCAGAGTTCGATTCAAATAGTTTATCAAGCTCTCTAGTTCCCCATGCTCCATACTCAGTGTCGCCTAACTTATTAAAAGAAATTTATTTTCACAGCAAAGGGAAGTTGCTATGCATTCACCATCAAGAGTCTCAATCTGAGATCGAGTTGTTTCTGAATTCTTCAGGAGGTTTTGTGGATTTATTTGAAAAAAATAAAGTGGATTTGACTTCGCAGCTTAATTATGGGGGAAGCTCCTCTCACTATAGCCTCATACAATATTTAAATAAAAACCAGCCTGTTTTGCTTGTTCACAATACATTCTCAAAAGAGTCAAATATTGATGAAATAGAAGCGGCTTTAAACAGGGTGTATTGGTGTACATGCCCAAAATCAAACTGGCACATAGAGCGATCCTTGCCTAACTATAATCTGTGGATAGAAAAAAAGTTGAAAATTACTGTAGGCACAGACTCATTAGCTTCAAACAGTTCCTTAAGCATTCTTGAAGAGATAAAATTTATCCAAAAAAAATGCCCTACTATTCCAACAGAAGAACTGCTGCTTTGGGCTTGTAAAAATGGGGCTTCATATTTCGGGTATGATCATTTAGGTTCTTTTCTCCCTGGCAAAAATCCAGGGGTATTGCTTATAGAAAACAATGACGGACTTAATCTGACTAAAAACTCGAGCGTTAAAGTGATAGCATAAATGAATATTCTACTTATTTAATAAAAATTCTGCCAATTGGATATCAATTGGTTTTGTGATTTTAATATTAGTTCTCTCTCCTGGAAGTAAATATATTTTTTCACCTAAAGCTTCAACAACAGATGCATCATCAGTAAAAAAACCCTGTTCTTCTTGTTGATAGGCCTTTAAAAGAATTTTTGATTGGAAACATTGTGGTGTTTGAACCGAATAATATTTGTTGCGATCAAGACTTTTGTTTTGATTTCCCTCTACTTTTCGAATTGATTCTAATATAGAGCAAACAGGAATAGCTGAGCCTTTTAATTTTGCCTCCTGGTATAAGTTCAAAATTAGATTGGGGCTAATCAGTGGACGAACTCCATCATGTACTGCTATGATGGAGCTTTCTTTGCAATAATGCAAGCCCTTTTGTACGGATTGAAACCTAGTTTTCCCTCCCGTAACAACTTGGTGGGGAATATTAAAGTAGTGCCTCTGGCATAAACTAGCCCATACACCCTGAAAAGATTTTGGCAAAACTACAATGATTCCTATAGAAGACCTTGCTGCATAAAATTTTTCAATTGTACGCATGAGTATTGGTGTTCCATTTAATTCAATAAACTGCTTTGGAATAGAACTTTTCATTCTTTTCCCTACTCCTCCAGCAACAATTAATGCGTATAATTTCATTTTTAAATTTAATCTTTTAAAAACAAAAAAAGCCAAAAGAAGTTTCCTCTCTTAGCTCTTTAAAATGTTCTTACCAAATATTGCTATAAAATTAGCATTGCATCACCATAAGTAAAAAAGCTATATTTCTCTTTTATTGCCTCAGCATAAGCACGCTTTAACAACTCAAATCCACAAAAGGCTGAAGTATGCATCATCAAAGTAGATTTAGGAGTATGAAAGTTTGTAATCATTGCATTTGGAATTCTAAACTCATAGGGAGGAAAAATAAATTTATTTGTCCATCCTTCATAAGGGTTTAAGGTTCCGTATGTCGAGACAGAGCTTTCTATTGCCCTAAGAGTAGTTGTTCCAACTGCACAAACCCTCTTTTTGTCTAACAATGCCTTATTTACAGTATGACATGCTTTTTCATCAATTACATACTTCTCAGACTCCATTTTATGCTTTGAAAGGTCTTCCACCTCTACAGGTCGGAATGTTCCTAAGCCAACATGCAGTGTTATTTCTGCAATGTCAACCCCCTTTATCTCCAGTCGCTTAAGTAGGTGTTTGCTAAAATGCATCCCAGCTGATGGTGCTGCTACAGCTCCCTGTTCCTTTGCGTATACTGTTTGATAACGTTCATCATCATCACTATCTGGCTCTCGTTCTATGTGCTTTGGAAGAGGGGTGTGTCCTAAGTCTGTAAGCTTTGCTCTAAAATCCTCGTATGGACCATCAAATAAAAACCTTAAAGTTCTACCTCTTGATGTGGTATTATCAATTACTTCTGCAACCAAAGATCCGTCTTTTCCAAAATAAAGTTTATTTCCTATTCTTATTTTTCGAGCTGGATCCACCAAAACATCCCACAAACGATTTTCTTTATTAAGTTCCCTAAGTAAAAAAACCTCTATTCGAGCTCCTGTTTTTTCTTTGTTTCCATACATTCGAGCAGGAAATACTTTTGTGTTGTTTAGAATCATCACATCTTTATCATCAAAATAATCAATAATATCTTTAAATAATCGATGCTCAATCTTACCTGTATCTCTGTGAACTACCATTAATCTACATTCATCACGATTATTTGATGGTCTTTCAGCCAATAATTCATTGGGCAAATCGTAATTAAAGTGGGAAAGTTTCATTTTATTGATCATAGAACGCTCTTTTTAGGCATGCAAATATAGAAAATAAAATACTTTTTTTATGATTAAATAGACTTGATAAGTTCTTCAAACTCTTTAAGCTCTATTGACTGATTTAAATGATTATCACCTATTTTAGTACGACGCAACTTAGTGAGCCAGGCGCCACTCCCCATTTCTCTTCCTATATCATGTGCCAAAGAACGAATATAGGTCCCTTTACTACAGTGTATTCGAAGATCAATAAACGGCATTTGAATTCGTTGGACCTCTATCTCTTTTATATGCACCAATCTTGGCTGTACATCAAGTTCTTTTCCTTTTCTGGCATTTTCATACATTTTTTTACCTCTAACTTTAATTGCAGAAAAAACAGGGGGATGTTGAAGTGTCTTTCCTATAAAGGTTTGGCAAACTTTTTTTATCAAGTCCTCTTGTATGTGTTTGGTCGAATAAAAATAATTCTCTTCTTTTTCTCCATCATAACTTGGCGTGGTTGCTCCTAATTTAATCGTGGCAAAATATTCTTTATCTCCTAACTGGTATTGATTTATTTCTTTTGTTTTTTTTCCTGTGCACACAATCATTAGTCCTGTAGCTAAGGGATCTAATGTGCCTGCATGTCCTACCTTTATTTTTTTAAGCCCTAACTTTCTTTTGATAAGCCATCTGACCTTATTCACTAACTGAAAACTTGTCCAATGAAGGGGTTTGTTAAACCTTAAAACCTCTCCCTTCTGAAAATGAAATTCCTTTTTCATTAAAAATAATTAGCAAATTCTTTACAAATCTGCTCGAGAAGTTTTTTGTCTTGATTTGTAAATGCTGAAATTTTATTTGAATCAACGTCTATTTGCCCATACATTTTTCCCTGCTTTATAATTGGAACTACAATCTCTGATTTTACCTTGGTACTGCAAGCAATATAATTTTCTTCTTGAGAAACATCACCTACTAAAATTGTTGTTTTTTTCTGTGCTGCTTGACCACAAACTCCCTTACCAAAAGGGATGATTAGATGCTCTGTGGGAGAACCTTTATATGGGCCAAGATGAAGCATTTGTTCTTTATTAGAAGACAAATAAAACCCAACCCAATCATAATAATCAAAATGCGACCATAACAAATCACAAACGCGCTCCATTTTATGCTTAAGGCTGTCTTCAGCCTGAATGATTGATGTACTTTTGTTTAAAATCTGTTTATGTTTGCTCATGATTCTATTTCGCCTATTGTTTCATCCAGCGCCTTAATTGTTTTATCTAGCAATTCTTTAGTGTGGGTGTATGACACAAATAATGTTTCAAAGGCTGAAGGAGCCAAGTAAATCCCTCTTTGAAGCATTCCATGAAACACTCTTTTAAAATAGTCTGCATCTGCAGCACAAGCGTCATCAAAGTTTGTAAGCTCTGAGATTCCAAAGTGAAAACTAATCATGGATCCTAATCGGTTGATACAAACCGTCAAGTTATGCTTGTCAAAAACTTCCCTCATTCCTTTTGACAAATATTCTGTCTTTTCTTCTAGAGCATTAAAAATAATTGGGTTTTCATTTAACTCTCTCAAGAGAGTATATCCACAAGACATTGCTATTGGGTTCCCCGAAAGAGTCCCTGCTTGATAAACCGGGCCTAGTGGAGCAACCATGTTCATGATTTCCTCTTTTCCTGCAAAAGCACCTACAGGAAGCCCTGCACCGATAATCTTTCCAAGACAAACCATGTCGGGATGAACATTAAATCTTTCAACAGCTCCTCCTAGAGAAAGTCGAAAACCAGTCATTACCTCATCAAAAATTAAAACCACTTTATGTTCATCACATAAAGCCCTCAGTCCTTCCAAAAAACCTTTTTTGGGAGGTATGCAGCCCATATTTCCTGCTGCTGGTTCTAATATAATTGCAGCTACCTCTCCTTTGTTATCTTTAAGTATTTGCTCTACCTGATCTAAATCATTATACCGAGCTAAAAGGGTGTCTTTTGCTGTTCCTTTTGTAACTCCAGGAGAATTGGGAATACCTAGTGTAATTGCACCAGAACCAGCTTTAATTAAAAATGCGTCTGCATGCCCATGATAGCAACCCTCAAACTTGATGAATTTCTCTCGTTTTGTATAAGCACGCGCAACACGAATAGCGCTCATACATGCTTCTGTTCCTGAGTTAACCATCCTTACTTTCTCTACAGATGGAATCATCTTACATATAAGTTCTGCTATTCTGGTTTCTATTTCTGTTGGAGCTCCAAAAGAGGTGGAGCGGTTTGCAGCATTTTTTAATGCCTTGATCACAGGCGGGTGCTGATGTCCTAAAATCATTGGTCCCCAAGACCCAATATAATCAATGTATTCCTTGCCCTCTACATCAATCAATATGGACCCTTTTGCTTCCCTAAAAAAAACAGGGGTTCCCCCAACTGAGTTAAAAGCCCTTACAGGTGAGTTTACCCCTCCTGGAATATAAATCTGAGCCCTTTCAAACAAGTGTTTACTTGTCATTATTTACTTTTTTTGTAAGATTTTTGCAACATCTTTGGCAAAATAGCTTGCTATTAAATTTGCTCCAGCTCTTTTAAAAGAGATGATGGATTCAATTATCGCCTCTTCTAGGGGGAGCCACCCTTTTTCTGCTGCTGCATGAATCATAGAAAATTCTCCTGAGACTTGATATGCAGCAACGGGAATGTCAAAATTTTGCTTAACCGTCTTAACTACATCTAAGTAGGGCATTCCCGGCTTTACCATAAGAATATCAGCCCCTTCTTGAATATCTAGTGCACACTCCCTGAGGCCCTCTTCTATATTAGCTGGATCCATTTGATATGTCTTTTTATCTCCAAATCCAGGAGCCGAATCTAAGGCGTCACGAAATGGTCCATAAAAACAAGATGCATATTTTATGGAGTAAGACATGATTCCTACATTAGGAAAATTGTTTGTTTCTAATATTTCGCGAATATGTCCAACTCTTCCATCCATCATGTCTGAGGGCGCTACCATGTCTGCCCCTGCTTGAGCGTGAGAAAGAGCCATTTCTGCTAAAGTACTCACACTAAGGTCGTTTAAAATTTTTCCGTTTTTTACAATGCCGTCATGACCGTCAGAAGAATATGGGTCTAATGCTACATCTGTCATGACAAACATCTCAGGTACTTCTTTTTTTATCCTCTTTATTGCTTGTTGCATGAGGCCCCTTGGATTAATTGCTTCTTTCCCTGTAGGGTCTTTCTTTACATCAGCAATCTTTGCAAAAAGAAGTACGCTTCTAAGCCCTAAGTCATAACATTCTTTTATTTCTTCTAACAACAAGTCAAGAGTAAAGCAAAAATATCCTGGCATAGAAGTTATTTCTTCTTTCATGCTTTCTCCTTCCATAAAAAATAATGGAACGATAAAGTCGCTGGCTCTAATATGGTTTTCTTTTACTAAAGAACGAATGGCTCTAGATTGTCGTAATCTTCGAGGTCGAGTAAATGGGTGTTCAATCATATAAACAAAATTACTAGAAAATATTTAAATTATAATTGCTTGTTATAGGCCATTATTTTTTGCTTTACGTCGCCTTTTTCTAGAAACTCAATAAGCCTATTGCTGGCATTATGAAAATCGAGAATAAAATCCTCTATAACAAAAAGTCGCTTTCCTAAAATTTCTTGAAGGTGAGGGCCTTTTTTTTCTGCTCTTAGAGTTAATATAACAAATCCACCAGTATTAGAAAGGTGAACGCTATTGCATCGCAATTGATTATAAAGCCATCCATTATTTGCCAAAGAATGGTAGTTTTTAGAAAAAAGCTCTCTTATTGCAAGATGAAACCTCTTCTTAGATTGCGCTTTTGCTGCAAATGGTTTTTTATCCATAAATGCCCCTAAGGTCTCTATTCCCTGAATTGCCATAAAAAATGCAGTATTATAAAATTTAGCATCCAGCAATTTTTGGGTTTCCTGAATCAGCATGATTTGAATGAACTCTTGGTTGGTCATAAAGATTTTATTTGCACCTAAACAGAGGCTATTCCAGATTCCTATTATCCATTTATTGCAATCACCTCATCAATTAATGTAGGAAGCATCTTTTTTAAAATATTTTCAATCCCTTGCTTAAGGGTTACTGTTGATGATGGGCAACCACTACAGGCCCCCTGGAGCAATACAGAAACAGTTCCTTCTTTATAAGAAACAAATCGAATGTTCCCTCCATCAGACTCTACAGCAGGAGCAACGTATTCTTCAAGGATGTCAACAATTCTTTTTTCTACCTCCCCTAGTTTTTCAGGCTGAACAATTTCTGCTTGTGTAGGTTCTTGTTGAGACTTACTAGTAATTTCTTCTATCTCTTCGCGAATAACTGGCTTATCTTTGCTCAAATATTCACGAATAAATTCGCGAACCTCCATAACAACATCTTCCCACTCCATGGCATCATATTTTGTTATAGAAACAAAATTTCTTGCAATAAAAACCTCCTTCACAAAAGCAAAGTGGAATAACTTAACTGCCAATGGAGCATTTTTAGCCTCATCAATATTCATAAATTCCACACTATCTCCTTGAATAATCGCTCTATTAGCAACAAATTTCATTACTTTAGGGTTGGGTGTGGATTCAGCATAAACTGTAGTTGGCACTTTATTTTCATTCATGGCAAATAATTTTTTGTAAAATTACAAATAAGACAGATATGGCGCTCATAAAATCAATAAAAGGTAAAAGTCCTTCTTGGGGCGAAGATTGTTACATTGCAGAAAATGCTAGTTTAATAGGAGATGTTGTGATGGGAAATGAGTCAAGTGTTTGGTTTAACGCTGTGCTTCGAGGCGATGTTCACTACATCAAAATTGGAAACCAAGTAAACATTCAGGATGGAGCAATCATTCATGGAACCTATCAAAAACATCCTACTGTTATTGGAAACAAGGTTTCTGTTGGCCACAATGCAATCGTCCACGGATGCACCATACATGACAATGTTCTTATCGGTATGGGGGCAATTGTAATGGATAATTGCGTCGTACACAGTAATAGTATTGTTGCAGCTGGGTCTGTTGTTTTAGAAAACACAAAAATAGAATCTGGCTCTATTTACGCAGGAGTACCAGCTAAAAAGGTAAAAGAATTAAATGAGAAACAAGCTAATATGCTTATTGATGGGATTGCAAAAAACTACGTTGAATATAAAAATTGGTTGACAGAAGAGTGATCAGAAAAAATCAAATAGGAAATTCTTTTTTAATTTGATCTACCCAAGCATCTATCCTTTCTTCCGTTTTTTCAAATTGATTATCTTCATCTATAGCTAATCCTAAAAAGATTCCTTCATCTACTTCTGCTTTTGACTCTGTGTGTTCATAGCCATCCGTGGGCCACTTTCCAATAATTTTGCCTCCATTTTGCACTACTACTTCTCCAATAATCCCAACACCATCTATAAAGTAATCACAATAAACGTATTGATCTCCAAGACCAAATAAAGCAACTGTTTTTCCCTTAAAATCTATTTCTTTAAAAGACTCAAAAAAGGTATCCCAGTCGCTTTGAAGTTGTCCGTCGTGCCAAGTGGAAAGTCCTAAAATAATTTTATTATACTGAGCAAAGTCCTCTACCTTCGCGTCGTACATGTCAATTAGATAAACATTTTCTCTACTTATTTTATCACGAATTTTATGTGCAATATTTTCCGTATTTCCAGTATCAGAACCGTAGAATAAGCCTATTTTTTCCATTATCTTTATTTATTTGTGCAAAATTATGGAATCTTTATTATTTAAATAAACCAAACAAGGACTTTATTGCTTTTGTTTTGTAATTTTATGAGCAAATTCATAACAAAAATAAAACACATGTATCCAGAACAAATCGTTGCTCCAATGCGACTAGATTTATCGCAAGAAGGTTTTACAGAATTAAGAACTGCAAATGATGTAGAAAACTTATTAGAAAATGAGAAAGGAACAATTTTGTTGGTTGTAAACTCTGTATGCGGCTGTGCTGCAGGTAATGCTCGTCCTGGAGTAAAGTCTGCTATAAAAAATAAAAAAATTCCTGAGCATATTGTAACTGTCTTTGCTGGAGTGGATAAAGAAGCCGTTTCAAAAGCAAGAGAATATCTGGTTCCGTTCCCCCCATCCTCACCTTGTATTGCCTTATTCAAAAATGGAGAGGTGGTTCACATACTAGAAAGACACCATATAGAGGGGCGTTCTTCAGATCTTATTTCTTCTAACTTAGTGGCTGCTTTTGAAGATTTTTGCTAAAACCAAAAACCCCTACCTCATCATTAAATGAAGATTTTTTATCATGCTTCACACATAAGACAGTCTTTCTTCTGCTTAAATTTTTGTGCAGCATTCATGCTGTGTTGGTAGTAGAGTGATTTAAGGCCTAGTTTCCATGCGGTGACATAAATTTTGTTTATCTCTTTTATTGGCATTTCTGGGTGAACCATTATGTTAACAGACTGGCCTTGGTCAACATACTCTTGTCTGCTTGCAGCCTGATATATAATGTCCATTTGATCTATTTCTGAGTATGTTTTAAAGACATTTTTCTCTTCTTCTGATAAAAATTCTAGGTGCTGAACAGAGCCATCTTTTTCTCGAATGGAGTGCCAAACCTCTGTTGTATTTTTTTCTTTTCTATTTAAAAGATCAACCAAAAAAGGATTCTTTATTGTTGTCTTAATCTTTGCGATATCTTTTACATAAATGTTAGACCATATTGGCTCTATACCCTGAGACACTTGACCCAAAATAAAGGCAGAGGAGGTTGTTGGTGCAATTGCGTTTAGGGTAGTATTCCTTCTTCCATAGCCTTTTAAGACTTCTGGTTCTCCAAACATGCTCGCTAACTCTTCCGAAGCTTTGTAAGAACGCTCTTTTATGGCCTTAAATATTTCAGCATTCAAATCAAAGGCTTCTTGGCTATTAAAAGAAAGCATTTTTGACTGAAGTAGCGAATGCCATCCAAGAACACCTAAGCCTAGGGCTCTGTTTTCTTTAGCAAAATTGTATGCCCGCTCCATGAATAAAAATGTTTGTCGATCATCTCTATCATTTGAGTCTTTATATCTATCGAGTTTTTCTATAAACTCTGTAATCACAGCATCTAAGAAATAAACCATCGTTTCCACGGCATCCGTATTTTTCCATCGATCATAATGCATGACATTAATTGATGACAGTACGCAAACAAAAGACCATTTCTCATTAGATGGAAGCATTATTTCTGTACAAAGATTACTCGCATATATTTTATGGTCATTTTCTCTATATACCTCTGGCGAGCCATTATTGGCTTTGTCGTTAAAAAAGATGTATGGGTAGCCTATTTCACCTCTTCTTTGAATTACTTTTGCCCACACCTCTCTTTTGGATCTATCCCCCTCGATCATTTCGTTCATCCATTTATCAGATACGGTAACGCCATGAGTAAGCTCTTGTATTGGATTTCCTTCTGTTCCAATGTCTAAAAACTCATTAATATCTGGATGCTCAACAGGCAAATAAGGTGAAAACCTCCCACGTCGTACCGATCCCTGGCTCACAACATCTACCATAGTTTCAAAAAGCTGCATGATATGAACAGATCCAGAGGCCTTTCCATTGTTTTTAACCTTTGCTCCTCGGTGCCGAATATTTCCAAAGTAGCCAGAGGTTCCACCTCCAAGCTTTGACATCATTCCAACTTCTGACTGTGTATATAAGATACTACCCATATCATCGGAAATATTAGACCCAAAACAGCTGATTGGCAATCCTCTTTCTTTTCCAAAGTTAGACCATACTGGGGACGCTAAAGAGAAAAATCCCTCAGACATGTAATTATAAAACTTATCAGCGTAACCATCTATACCTAAAATTTCTTCTGCTCTTTCTGCTACTTCACGTATTCTAACCTCAGGAGTAACACCTGGGGCTAAATAGCCTGCTTCTAAAAAATCTCTACTGTGCTCTGTTAGCCACTCAAAAGCTACTTTCTGTTTTGTTTGTATTTCCATGTCAAAAAAGGTCGTCAGCTGTTATGCTTTTTGTTCTTTTACTATAATTAATAGATCTTTTTA
>MDTB01212271.1_pt1 | contig 12786 bp, 9 predicted proteins | sample 811161 | NCBI WGS metagenome assembly MDTB01 (sample SAMN05326650, study PRJNA326480) | marine metagenome | isolation source: seawater | place: Mediterranean Sea | collected 2009 | reverse complement strand
TTGCTCTCTTGCTCTCTTGCTCTCTTGCTCTCTTGCTCTCTTGCTCTCTTGCTCTCTTGCTCTCTTGTACTCATGCACTCATGTAAGCAGGGTCGGCACGCAGCTTAGCAACAGGACATAGCGGGTCGACTGTCTCTAACGCAGCTCCAACCCGTCGAGGTCACCCTTCGCACGCCATTTTTTCATAAGCTCGAAGAACTCAATGGGACCACCGCCGTAGGTATTATTCTGCGGCTTGGTATTCACTTTGCCCTCGTTGTTGTAGTACCCCGGTGTGCACTTATTCTGAAAGTCGGCGGTCAGCCTGGCTTTCTCAATAATGGTTTGCACCCAGGCAGCTTCCGCCGCTTCGCTGGCCTCGATACGCGAAGCACCTTGCTCTTTAGCGACGCTCAGTATATGCGCCAGATGCTGGCTCTGTTCGTCCAACGAGTAGGTATAGGTGGCTGTAAAGCCGGACTGAGCTGGGCCAAAGAAAAAACTATTTGGAAAACCACGGCTGTGCATGCCATGCAACGTAGACAGGCCCTCCGACCATTTTTGCGAAACCGAGAGACCATCTACGCCGTTGATTTGGTAGCCGGCGCGGCGAGAGTAATCGGTGCCGACTTCGAAGCCGGTCGCAAAGATAATGCAATCGACCGGATATTCTTTACCGTCAAAAACAATGCCCGTTTCTGTGATTAAATCTAACCCCTTACCGTCAGTGTTCACCAAACTTACGTTGGGAAGATTGAAGGTGGGTAGATACTCGTCGTGGAAACACGGTCGTTTACAGAACTGACGATAGTATGGCTTCAGTGCTTCCGCTGTGTCCTTGTCTTCAACAATCGCCTCCGCACGCGCACGCACCTTTTCCATTTTTTGGTAGTCGCACAACTCGATTTCGCGTGCCAGGTCCATATGGGTCGTGGCCTTTTTGGTTAAGTACTTTTTAAAACCCAGGCTATACAACTCAGGAGAAAGCGGTGCGGTTAGTGCCCACAAGGCAAGCCGTCCCTTAGAAGGCGCCTTATCGCGAACAGCACCAAATATTTCACGGAACGCTTCGGTCCACCCATCGGCAACCAGATCTTTTTCGACTGGCGCTCCAGTTATCAACAGCTCGAAGTTACGACGGCGTTCGTCTTGCCAGCCTGGCTCTTGGGTAGCGATCCAATCCGGATCAGTGGAGGTGTTATTACGCACGTCGACCGAAGACGGTGTGCGCTGAAAAACATAGAGTTGCTTTGCTGCAGCACCCAAATGCGGCACGCATTGCACCGCTGTTGCACCGGTTCCGATGATCGCCACGCGCTTGTCATGCAGCTTGTCCAGACCACCATTGGAGTCGCCACCGGTGTAACCATAGTCCCAGCGACTAGTGTGAAAGGTATGCCCTTTGAAATCGTTTATGCCTTTCATTGCTGGTAATTTAGGCCGGTTGAGAGGGCCATTGGAATGAACCACATAGCGCGCTTTAATGCTGTCCTGGCGGTCGGTAGTAACCGTCCAGCGCCCGGTTGCCTCGTCCCAGTCAGTCGAAGTCACCATAGTTTGCATCAGCGATCGGCTATATAAGTCGTAGGTGTCAGCGATGACGTGACAATACTCCAGGGTTTCTGGCGCATTGGTATATTTCTGCTTCGGTACAAAACCGGTTTTTTCTAGCAATGGAAAATAAACGTAAGCCTCAATGTCGCAGGATGCACCAGGATAACGATTCCAGTACCAGGTACCGCCAAAGTCACCGCCTTTTTCAAGCAAAAGAAAATCGGTGATGCCTGCATCATGCAGACGAGCGGCCGCAAGCATGCCGCCAAAACCGCCGCCAATGATGACAACTTCAACTTCATCGGTAACCGGCCCGCGTTCGATTTTGCTGTCGATGTATGGGTCTTCTACAAAATAAGCAAATTCGCCGCTTACTTCCTGATACTGCTCGTTACCATCAGCTCGCAAACGCTTATCACGTTCTTCTTGATATTTTTTTCCTAAAGCCTCTGGGTCAAAAGGTAATGATCTGACTTCCGCGTTCATTTGCCACTCTCTTGTTACTCATCTCGCGTATTGATACCAAAAAAGGGGCCGCTAGAGCAATGCTTGACTCGCGGATCGCTGCAGGCACTTAAACTGCGACCCTAAGCGGGCCTGCTCACATGCAGGTTTGTGTAGCCATTGCTGAGGTTTTTGGTAGCGAAGCATTTGGTACTGAGCCATTTTGTATTGGGTTATTTGGTATTGGGTTATTTGGTATTTATCCGAAAGCTATGATTGCTAGACGCGAGCCTAGTGCAAAGGCCGGCCGGTTTTTATAGGCCAAGGGACGCGAAGAAAAAGCTGGAAAAAGGACAGCCAGGTTAAGCCTAGCTGTCGCAGTTACTGTTTTATCCCGCTGCAGGTTAGAGCATGCTGGCTAATTCTCGGAGCAGTACGCCAAGCGCGGCTATCGATTCTGTCTCCGCTGACATTTGATCGGCAAAGCCGAGCAGCTGCTTTCTTAATTTTCGGTCTTTCTGATTAGAGTCGAGGGTTTTTACTGCACTCATCAAAGCCTCCTCTAGCTCTGCAACGCCATCGCGAAAGGCACCGCTCCGCTTGAGCTGGTCAACATAAGCCAACCCAACCGACGGGTGGCTAGGCCAAGAGGCGGGCAGCTGCTGCTGTGGATTAAAGACTTCGCCCCAGTCCGCCAAATTGCTCGCCGCAATCTCGTTCCGCGATAGGTATTCACTCTCGTTCAGCTTAAAGACATCGAGACCGCGCACGATCTCAGTGGCGTAAATCTGCCCCTTATACCAATAGGTAGACCAATATCCGCCCGTCACCAGCTGTTCCGCGTCGATTGGACCTCGGTCAAAGTACGCGATTTCCTGGGGTTTTGACGAATCCGTGAAGTCGATGACCGACATGCCGCCCTGATACCAGGCTTGCACGAAGATGTCTCGACCTGGCACAGGCACTATCGCCCCGTTATGCGCCACACAGTTTTCCTGCTCCACTTGAGGTGCCGGAATCTTGAAGTAACTTTGGAATTTCAGCTTTCCGTCAACGATGTCATAAATCGCATCAGCGCCCCAATCGAGCGGATCAAATGCACGACAGCGTGGGCGCGTACCGCCGCCCCACTCATCTGTAAACAGGACTTTAGTGCCGTCATTATTGAACGTCGCCGAATGCCAGTAAGCAAATCCCGGATCGGCAACCACGTCGATACGGAAGGGATTCAGCGGATCGCTGATATCAAACAAGATACCGTTACCGGAACAGGCGCCTGCAGCGATTTTTAAAGCAGGGAATACGGTGATGTCGTGGCATTCATCGGTGGCGCGGGTATCTTGTGATTCGTCGCCGTGATCGCCGCCCCGCCACAGTCCACCCAACGCGCCGGTTGCTTCGTCTGCAAACACCGCCGGACTGCTGACTATTTTAGCAGCGGCAGGATTATCGACAGGGATCTCAATCACATCGATGCGGAACAGAGCCGTGCGTGGATCACCTGGAGATTCGTCAAAGCATGCAGCCATTTCTTCGCGCTCTCGAACGCTGGAAGTACCTGAGTTGTAAACGATGATAATGCCGTCTTCATCGGGGCCAGACACGACAGAATGGGTGTGCGAGCCACGACAGGTCTGTACCGCGCCGACCTGACGCGGCGCTTTGAGGTCGCTGATATCAAAAATCCGCACGCCTCGAAAACGGTCTGGGCTGACATCTTCGGCAACGCCTTGCAAGCCGCAATCCAACCGGCTGCGCGTTTCCTGCACTGACATAATCAGTAAATCGGCAACAATAGAGACATCTCCCTGACCGCCCGGGCACACCACGGAACTAACCAGCTGAGGAATGCCGTTAGCAGAGAGAGCGTAAATATTGAAGCCGTGATAACTGCCCACTACTAGCGTGTCGCCAGCAAACGCCATATCTGTATTGGAAAAACTCAGCATCGGAGAACGTTTTCGCGGCCCACCTTCTATCGGTTTCGGCGTGGCAGGTTCGTCGTCCGCTTTCGGCTCTGGTCCTTTCGAGATTTCACCGGGATTGTTGGGATCAACAAAGCCCGCTGGCTTAGCGAGCGATTGCACCAAGGTGAGGTTTTTGACTGCGATGCCCGCATCGGTCAATCCCGGCGCAAGGTTTGCGCGGGGGTCTTCGGACAAAGTCACCAGCAATGCATGCATGCGCTCAATTTCGACTTGCTGATCATTTTGCAGATCACCAATGAATTCAAACAAAATCGGGTCGTAGGCCGAACCCGGTTGATCCAGCAGGTCGTCTGCCATATCGACCGCACCTTCATGGTGCGCGATCATTAAATCAAGAAACATCCGATCGAACGCGATGGCTTTCGCCTGCTCTAATGCCTCGAGTTGCTCTGGCGTCGCCATTCCCATCGCCTGCATCGCAGTTTCAGACATTCCGCCATGTGAATCACTATGATTTGATTGGTGGCCAGCGTGAGGACTTTCTCCGGCTGCGCCCATCACCATAGTTCTACTCAAGCCGGCAACACCGCGCTCGCTTAACCAGTTATTCATGAATTCAATTTCGTCGCTCTGCGAAGCTTTGATTCGGCCAGCGATTTCAATTAACTCGGGGCGGTTAGTTCGCGAATTGACTAAATTGGCCATGACAAGAGCTTGTTCATGATGCGGAATCATATCTTCCATAAACGCCACGTCCTGCGGCGAATAGCTCGTATCGGTGATCGACACCGCTTCCTCCGCGGACAGTAATTGGCTCGCTTCGCCGGGTAGACCGGGCTTTACAATCGGTGCACCCTGTCGCTCTGCGGCAACTGTCCCCGTTTGCGAGCTCAAAGCCAGCAAAAAAGCGAGGGAGTAAAAAGGTGCCATGAAATATCTGAACTTCTTCATAACTGGTTTAACCTGATCAAATAAGGAAAGTGGGTTTAAATGCGTAACCAGGACAGGAGTTGAAGATTAACCTGCCCAAAGCAGCATCTGACTGTGGCAAGATTTAACGTGATTTACGCGCCTTTATAAACAGCTTCAACGAGGAACTTGTCGCTCGAAAAACCTGCTAGCTTCAGTACCGTTAAAGATAGTATCTTCGTTTATTATCTCCTTTCGTATCACTGAACCCAGCCTTGCCCGGCTATGGATTTGGAAAGAGCGTTTTCACAAAATCGTTAGTCCCAACCCTTCTCACAACGATCGGTTTCGACCATCCATTAAACCTAAGTATCTTAAATCTTAGTAAATGTAAGCAAAAACAGTACCAAAATATGAAGCACATCATCTTCACGCTCAGTTTTCTTTTTCTTACCACAGCGCAGGCCCACGCCCTGTCACTCGCTGATGTTCTAACCGAAAGCCCAACGCTTAATCCCGACATACCCACGCCAGAGCAAATCGTTGGCCTAGGGGTTGGAGAGCGCCACTGGTTCCATCACGAAATCATCAGTTACTTGGATGCGCTGGCCGAGACATCGCCGCGTATGCAGGCTCTCGGTGCGCATGCGCAAAGTTACGGTGGCAGAAATCTAGTCAGTTACGCTATCTCCTCACCGGCCAACCTGGCAAGACTCGACGAAATTAAACGCGCGCGGGCCCGCATCATTAATGCAGACGCCAACGTCGACCTAGAACAGCAGCCTGCAGTACTCCACATGATGTACAGCATTCACGGCAACGAACCCAGCGGCGCGAACGCAACCCCACTGTTAAGCTACTACCTGACGGCTGCGCAAAGTGCCCAACTAGATCAGCAGCTTAAGGATGTCGTTATCATTCTTAATCCAATGCTAAACCCGGATGGACTAGATCGTTTTGCCGCCTGGAGCAACAATCATCGTGGCATGACGCCCAGCGCCGACGCCCAGGATCGCGAACACCGCGAAGCCGTGCCGAACGGGCGAACCAACTACTACTGGTTTGATCTGAATCGAGATTGGCTGCCGCACCAACATCCGGAAAGCCAAGGACGGCTGGCTCTGTTCCACGAGTGGAAACCAAACGTACAACTGGATTTCCATGAGCAAGGCAGTAACAGCAATTTCTTTTTTATGCCCGGCAAACCAGAACGAACGTTTCCGCTGACGCCCCAGATTAATCAGAACTTAACCGCAAAAATCGGCGAGTTTCACAGCAAGGCATTCGACCAAAAGGGTACTCGGTATTTCACACGCGAAGGCTACGACGACTTTTTCGTAGGTAAAGGATCGACCTATCCCGATCTCTTTGGCTGCGTCGGTATCTTGTTTGAACAACCCTCCTCACGCGGAGCCAAGCAACAAACTGTGAACGGCCTGCTAACTTTCGAAGGCTCGATCACCAACCAATTCCGCGCTTCCCTCTCCTCATTGCAGGGAACAGCAACGCTCAAAAACGAACTGCTCGCCTACCAACGCGACTTTTATTTAAACAACAAGAACAAGCGAAAACGAGGCCACTACCTAGCGACAACCAGTGGCGATCAAACTCGACTGTTAGAATTTATTAGAGTGTTGCGCGGACATCAAATCGACGTCGCGCAGCTGGCGGAGGACACATCCGTCAACGGACAAACATTCAAGGCAGGTCAAACCATCGCGATCCCTGCTGATCAAACACAAGCAACCTACCTGCAAGCAATCTGGAATACCCAACTAACGTTCGAGGAAAATGTTTTTTATGACGTTTCCACCTGGACCCTGCCATTAGCGTTTAACCTAAACCACACCAGCGAGCCTATGCGCGGCATCACAACTGCGCCTTTGACAACGGAATTTCTGACGAGCAGTACGCAACTTCCAGAGTCCGGAATTGGTTATCTGATTGATTGGCGGGATTCCGCGACACCGGCATTACTCTATGACCTGCTGGAGGCAGGGGCTAACGTACGTGTCGCAACGCGGCCTCTAACAGCTAAAATTAAGGGGCGTGCACCGATGTCATTCGGCTACGGGACGCTGTTTGTCGCGCCAGAACTGGACGAGGCTATCCCGCCAGAGGCCCTTGCTTTATTGCAATCTGCGGCAATACGAGGGCTACCGGTCTACGCTGCAGCAAGCAGCGACACCCCTGTTGGTATCGACTTAGGCAGCCGCGATTTCACCGTGCTTGCGCTGCCGAAGGTGCTAATCGCCAGTGGCCCGAACACCTCCGCCTATCGAGTCGGCGAAATCTGGCACATGCTCGATCGCCGCGTAAAGATGCCGCTCACAATGATCGATCAACACCGCCTGGCCAGTCTCGATCTGAGCGGCTATACCCATTTGATCCTTACCGACGCGCTCGATGACCTGCGCGATTCAATCGTAGGCAAAATCGAGACGTTTGTAAGAAACGGAGGCATCGTTTGGGCACAAGGGTCGACCACATTAAATTGGCTAAACCGGCAGTCATTAACGGATATTATCTGGCGAAAGACCGCAGCAGAAGAGACACAAGCGCAACTGACTCAAGCATTGACCCTGGGTGATACCCCAGCTCGCGAACTGGAAACGATGCTCCCAGAGCGAAAGCCCTATGCAGATGCCAGGGATGCAGCGGCGTTTCGGCTTGTCCGCGGCGCGATATTAAAGGGACTAATCGATCGGTCTCACCCAATCGGCTACGGCTACACGGCCGAGACCTTGCCGACGTTTCGGCGCAATGCCAAGTTCATGGCAAGGTCCGGCAACGCTTATGCAACCCCCGTCCTGTACTCAAACGAACCGCTATTGTCCGGCTACATGTCAGACGAGAACCGGCAACTGGCCGCCGGTTCAGCCGGTTTGATCATCGACGAGCAAGGACAAGGCGCTTTTGTTTTAGCGCTCGATATACCAACATTTCGAGCGTTTTGGTGGGGAACTCAACGGCTTTTGGTCAACGCGATATTCTTCGGCGCACTGCTAGACGAACCCAGATAGGTATTTCTGAACACCGTTTTTTCAGCCATTCGGTCGGTTTATAACAAGCCGCTAGACGCAGTGTAGAAAATTCGTTAATGGCGGCTGCTCCTTTATGAGGAGGTGGTTAGCCGCAGTCCAATGGCGCCGACCAGGACCAGCGCCATACATGCTAGCTGAATCGGCCCCAGCCGTTCGCCAAAAGCCAACAATCCGATCACGGCGGCGGCGACTATTCCGACCCCTGCCCATATCGCATATACGACACCGACAGGTAGAACCTTCATTGCCGGAGCGAGCGCCCAAAAGCAAGCTGAATAACAACAGACAGACAACAAGCCCCAAAGCCAATTTTCAAAACCGTTCGATAATTTAAGCAGAAAGGTGCCAGTCACCTCTAGCGCAATGGCGAATGAGAGATAGATCCATGCGGTCATTCCGGTTCTCCAATTGATTTGGGTATGCCGAGCCATGCTGCTCGGCTACTGCGTATGCTGCCAAATTAGCGACGGTTCGAGCTAGTTTGCAGATCTTTGCAAGCATAACAAACCGTTAGCCACCCTTAGCAGAATACGCGGCACGCCGCTCACATAGACTATCGGCGATGAGTAATTGCCGATCGGGTATTGCTAAGACGACGTTTCAGACAGTGAGGTGACAGGAGGAAACGTCTCGTGTCAGAGACACTGATCCACTTAGATCAGACATACCGAGCATGTGCTCGTTCGGCAACCATAAAGACAAATAACCTAAGCAATCTGGCTGCGCTATCTGCCTTGGCAATGTAACAGAAGACGCAGTAGAGAAAGCCAGCTAAGAAGCTTGATTGGGACTTCGAAATAAATCCATTTAAGTCAACCTAATGCAGGCCGGCTAAGTTACGCTAAGCAAAACCTCCAAAAGCAATAAGGTGAGCGATATGGCCAAACGATATTTCGTAATGATTTCTACCGACCCGGAACTAGATCCTAGAAAGTGTGTTGTGGGTATTGCCTGTGCCGCTCAAGCAGCTAAAGAGGGCCATGAAGTTCACACATTTTTTGCTTCTCACGCCGTGCGCCTACTGCAAACCGAATACATAAACCAAATCGACGGACGAGCTGGCGAAGCATTGGGGAATAGCCGTGCCTATTTGGACACATTGATCGAGCATGCAGCGAGTATGCATTGCTCTGGCGGCTCTCAGGCTGTAGTCGGCGTCACGAAAGCAAACGCGGATGCTATATTAATTGGCGGTTACGAGCTTAATTGGGGCGGGCCGCCTAAGGTGGTAGAACTCAGCAGCACGGCCGAAGTGGTTCTCACTTACTAGTAGTATCAGAAGCTACAACGATTTCGGCTCAGGACCTGATTCCAACGTAAACCCACAAGCTCGGCTACAGTTTGATCAGGCGCCGGATTATGCGCTCAATTAAACATCCTATTAAGCACATGCTTTAGCACTAGTGGGTATCCGATCAAGGATGGGAATTAGGCCTAGGATTAACACTCTGGTTGATCTCTTTGCTGCGATCACTGCCTATTAACGTCGGCCGTGTATGAGCGTTGAGCCTCGAGCGCCAACAAGCAATCAAACATTACTAGGCAACCGCAACGAAGCCATCAAACCCAGCACGCTAACCAGAGCCGAGAGCATAAATACTAACGCAAACGATCCGTTCTGGTCCGCAATCCAGCCGCCTATCGGCGGCGACACGGTCTGCGCAATCCCAAACGCCAGCGTCGCTGCGGCAAACGCCGGGCCGTAATCTTGCGGAGATGTGTTCTCAACCACATAGAGCGTAATTAGTGAAGGCAGCGCACTAAACAAAAAGCCCAGCCCGATGGAGGCAACGAGCACAGGCAAGTATTTACCTGTTAGCACGATGCCAACAAAGATTGGCCACAACCCGAAAGCCACGCTAATGGTGACTCGAGCGCCAAAGCGCTTGGCTATGGACGCAAAGGTAGGCCCGCCAAAAATCATGGAAAAACCCATTAGCGTAAAGGCAAAAGCAGCATCGCCGCTGGTCCACAAGCTATCATCTTCCAAGCGGGTCGTTAAAAACCCCATGATTAGCAAATACATAAACCCGAATGCGGAATAGGCAATAATGAGCGGTGCCCACCCCGCCATACGCTGCAAGGCGCTGATACCACCAAGCCCTGCGCCACCTTGCGGCGCGCCCTGCCGATGACGAACCAAAAAAAACGTTAGCACCAGTAAGCCTAAGCCAATCGAAAATTGGACGAGGTAGACGTCTGACCAAGCCCCGTCGCCATGGCTGGCTCGAAGCGTGCCACTTAGGACACTGGCGAACATAATGCCGAAGCCAATGCCGGAGCCCATCATGCCTACTGCAAGATGACGCTGGCTATCCGGTAGCGCATCCGCTGCAATAACAGGCGCTGGAATCCATAAAAAAGCACCGCCCAGACCAGCCACAGATAGACCAAGAGCCAGCATCAAAGGATCTTTCGTACTCGCCACGAGAAATAAACCAAACGTCGCAAAGACCAGCCCAAAGCGCATCACGTGCAACAATCGAAAACGACTCGTGGCCCAAGCAACCAGCATAGTGCCAACCAGATACGCGGAGACATTAGACGCGCCGATGAGGCCCGCAATAGTATTGGTAATGCCCAGGTCGTCGCGAATCGCCGGTAACAGCACGCCATAGCTAAACCGGCCAAAGGCCTGCCCCACTGCTGCCGCCAGAGCGATTAGCAGAACGGTTATCCAACCAGACGCAACTCGTGATGGCGGTGAGGCCTCTGGATTAGGCGTATTCATAAACCGGCCGGTAATAAAACACTCATCCTACAACATGCGGCACCGTGGCGGCGCATATTCCCGCAAAAGGTTGCAAGGGGATCAGAGAGCGTCAAGACAAATCACTCCGCTGATTGCATCAACAAACCGCTTAGTACTCGACCGAAGCACAAGTACGCCATGCCGCGAATAGCATGTCGTAGCAGCAGTCAACAAGCCAATCTAAGCACGCTGAAAGACCACGTAAATCGCAACTTGAATCGTAATCAGAAGCAACGCCCAGTAACGAATATCCTGCCAAGTTTTTGGCTTTAACAAACCCGCAAATATCGCCTTCGACGGTATGCTCAAGGTGAACACTGCTAAGGCGAGAAATAGCAGCATGGAAATATAGTTAGCCCACTCTGTCGGAAGCGACTGTAACCACTCAATCATTACCCTGGCCCTTTGCGGTAGTTTTTGGCATTGATGCTGAATTAGAGTTTGAGCTTGCCGGTTGTGCCAAATCCAAGCTTTGCGCATCGACGGGAGCAAAACTCTGGCTTCGCAAAAAGGGTCGATAAGTAAGGGTTGCAAGCGCCTCGGCGGATAGTCCAGGGGTAAACCGACTGATTAACCAAAGTGCAGCCATTGCATAACAGAAGCTGACGAAAGCCACGTAGAAGATGTGCATCTCGAATAGCAACAACACACCGGCTATCACGACGCCGCTAACGAGTGTCCATAGCCCCGCTGCCGGCGTTGCGCTCTGGGTCAACGCACCCTGTAACAGCAGCGCCAACATCGGTCCTTGAAACAAAGACAGACCGGTCTGCAACACCATAAAAATACCGCCCAGCTCGCCGATGAAGTTAGCCATGATCATCGCGCAGACGAGTAAGACAAACGCTAGCCAGCGGCCTACCCGCAAGTCCTGTGTCGAGTCATGACTTTTGATCAACACGTGTCGAATGTCACGGGTAATCATGAGAGACGTCGCGTTAATGGTTGAGTCGATCGATGACTGAAGTGCTGCGATCACGGCAACAAACATCAGTCCTGACAAGCCCACCGGCAACACGTTCTTGATGACCCAAGGCAGCGCCATGTCCGGATATTCAATATTGGCTTTCAGCACCAGCGCCAATAGTCCGGGAAAGACGATTAAAAGCGGTACCAAAGTCTTTGCAAACGCTGCAAACATCATCGCCGCGCTTGCGTCCCACTGACTTCTGGCGCCCAAGCTGCGCTGCAAGATCGCTTGGCTACCGATCCAATAGGCCGGCGAAAGCACGATCCCCAGACCAAGAATGACGCCTGGCCACGGTGATTCCGGATGATCGGCAGATAAATAGGCCGAAAGGTGGTCTGGGTTCGTCGTCACCAGCGATGTAATAAAATTCGTAGCGCCGCCTAATTCAGTAAAGCCCAGAACAACAATAACCAGCCCGCAAGCGAACATAATCCCGACCTGTAACGCATCAGTAAAAGCGATTGCGGCGAGACCACCGGATATAGAGTACAACCCAACCACGCCGCCAGAGACGAGAATACTGAGCCAGATCGGCCAGCCCAAGTAGGTTTGTAACACTAAGGCCAAAGCCCACATGGCAACCCCCATGGCGAACACCGAAAAAACGCTGACTATGGTCGCGGCAATCACGCGCACAGGCTGGCTATAACGCAGCCCTAGGTACTCGGGAATGGAGTAAACGCCGGCGCGCCAGTACAGAGGAATAAAAATCAGTGAGGCGACTATCATGGCAGGGATTGCGCCAATCCATTCGAAATTAGCCTGCGCGATGCCAATGTTGTAGGCGTTACCTGAGGCACCAACATAGCTGTTGGTGTCGATATTCGAACCGATGATTGAAAGTCCGATAACCCACCAGGTTAATGAACGACCGGCAAGAAAAAAGTCGCGTGCGTCTTTAACGCGCCTGGCACTCCGATACCCAACAATAAGTATAAGCAGTAAGTAGCCGACGATGACCGCCAAATCAAGTGAATGCAAGACACCCCTCCCGCAAGTTAGGCGCCAAGTGTACCCGTTAACGGAGACAGGACGTTAAAAAAACGCGCTAGGCCGGTTTCCCGCAGAACCCCGACTCGAGCCGCATGCCGTGCCGCTTCCTGAACTTTTCAGTCAGCAAGGCGTAACCTAACCGGCACTAGGGTAAGCGCGCGGTGCCGTCCTTTGGATAAAGTTTTTCCTAAAAAGTGGCTGCTATAAAGTGCG
>MDTB01087954.1_pt1 | contig 12786 bp, 6 predicted proteins | sample 811161 | NCBI WGS metagenome assembly MDTB01 (sample SAMN05326650, study PRJNA326480) | marine metagenome | isolation source: seawater | place: Mediterranean Sea | collected 2009 | reverse complement strand
CAAAAAAACTAATGAGGTTTTTTCCAATGAGTTCAAAGGTTTTGAATACAAAGTGGGAGATAAAAGATATAGATTTAATGTTAAGGAAGCTGATAAAGTAAAACAAACTCAAAGCGACATCAATAATTTTGTTAGAAAGTTTCTAAATGAAAATAATGAGATGGTAGATGCTAAGGGTTATCATAAGTCTTTATTTACAGCTATGAACTCAGACACTATAGCTAATCATTTTTATGAGCAAGGCAAAGCAGATGCAATAAAAGAAAGTGTTGCACGAGCTAAAAATATAGACATGAACCCGCGACAAGGTCATGAAGGTTTTGTCAATGCAGGCGGAATAAAAGTGAGAGCGCTAACTGGTGAAAACTCTACTGATTTTAAATTTAAAATTAAAAAGTAGTTTAACATTAAAACAATAATAAAATGGCAGCAGCAGCAGTAAGCGACGGTAGTAATTTAAATTCAACTCCCGCGCCAGTAAAACAAACGCTTAGTTCAGCGTATATCGATTTTACAGCTTCTGGTACAGCAGGTTGGGCACAGCAATATTTGCCTGATCTAATGGAGCAAGAAGCTGCAGTATTCGGTAAAAGAACTATTTCAGGTTTTTTAAATCAAGTTGGAGCTGAAGAACCAATGACTTCTGATCAAGTTATTTGGTCTGAGCAGGGCAGATTACACATCAACCTTGCAGCTACAGTAACTACAGCTTCTAGTGGATTAATTACATTTGGTACAGCTCATGAGTTAAGGGTTGGTGATACTATTATAGTACATGAAACAGGTAGTAGCTACTCTTTATTAAAGTGTTATGTATCAGCAGTCGGAAGTACAACTACTATCACTGCATTACCTTATACTCAAGCAACTTTAGCTACTGGTTCTTTATTTGCAGACAGTGATGCAGTAACTGTATTTGTTTACGGTTCTGAGTTTGCTAAAGGAACAAGTGGACGTAGTGATGTAATTGCGCCTAGCTTTAAGTCTTTTACAAACAAGCCAATCATTATTAAAGACAAGTATGAGATTTCAGGATCTGATGCTTCTCAAATTGGTTGGGTTGAAGTAACTGGAGAATCTGGACAATCAGGTTATCTATGGTATTTAAAAGCTGAAGGTGATACTCGATCTAGGTTTACTGATTATTTAGAAATGGCAGTAGTTGAAGGTGAAAAGAAAGTAGGTTCAGCTAATGCATCAGTTCCAGATGGTACTGAAGGTATGTTTGCAGCAATAACTGACAGAGGTCATTTTTCTGCAGGTATTGTTGGAACCTCTGCTTCTGATGATTTAGGATCTTTTGATAATATTCTAAAAAAGTTTGATGCACAAGGAGCTATTGAAGAGAACATGATTTATGCTAATAGAAGTGTTTCTTTAGGAATTGATGATATGCTTGCAGCTCAGAACTCTTATGGTTCTGGTGGTACTTCTTACGGAGTATTTAGCAACAGCGAGGATATGGCATTAAATCTTGGTTTTTCGGGTTTCCGTAGAGGATCTTATGATTTTTATAAGTCTGACTGGAAATACTTAAACGATGTTGGAACACGAGGTATTCATGGCGACACTAGTATTCGTGGCGTTATTATACCAGCTGGTGTTTCTAGCGTATATGATGAGCAGCTTGGTAGCAGCATGAAGAGACCTTTCTTACATGTTCGATACAGGGCTTCTCAAACTGATGATAGAAAAATGAAAACTTTCATAACAGGTTCTGTTGGCGGAAACGTAACTTCGGATCTTGATGCTATGGAGGTGCATTACCTATCTGAAAGATGTTTAGTAGTACAAGGAGCTAATAACTTCTGTTTATTAAACTAATAACAATTATTTAATGATTACCCTTATCCATTGGATAGGGGTAATTTTTACACTTATTATATTATATTATATTATGAAAAAAACAGAAAAAAAAGAAACTCAAGATAAAGTTTTAAAAGATAGAGTTTTTATATTAAAAAACAGTCTATCACCATTAACGTATACTATTAAAAGTAGAGGTGTTTATTATTTTGATGAACAAAAAGGTTTTGAAAGAGAATTAAAATATACTCAAAATCAAAGAACACCATTTGTTGATGAGTTTAAAGGTGATGCAAGATTAGAACACATAACTTTTGATGATGGAGTTTTAAAAGTTCCAAAAGAAAAACAAACCTTACAAAGGTTTATGGAATTATCTCCTGACAATGGTACGGTTTATGAAGAGTTTGATACAGTTAGAATAGCTGTTGATGAATTACAAGATTTAGAATTAGAAGTAGAAGCTTTGACTGCTGCAAAAACTTTAGATATAGAAATAGCTGAAGCAGTCATGCGTGTAGAATTAGGTTCTGAGGTATCTAACATGAGTTCTAAGGAGCTTAAACGAGATTTACTACTATTTGCTAAGGATAATCCAAGTTTGTTCTTAGAATTAGTTTCTGATGATAATGTACAACTTAGAAATTTTGGTATAAAAGCTACTGAATCTAATATAATTAAGTTGTCTGATGATCAAAGAAATTTTACTTGGGCTAGTAATGGAAGAAAAGTTATGACTGTTCCTTTTGACGAACATCCATATTCTGCATTAGCAGCTTTCTTTAAAACAGATGAGGGTATGGAAATATACTCTAATATTGAAAAACGATTAAAGGATTAAGTTCCATGTAGATGTTAGGCCATCAACTTGGTGGCTTAACTACTACAAAACAAAAGATTATGGCAATAAATATAGATACAGTGTATCAAAGAGTGTTGGCTATATCAAATAAAGAACAAAGAGGATATATAACACCTCTTGAGTTTAATTTGATGGCTAATCAAGCTCAATTAGATATTTTTAATCAATATTTTTTTGATTTAGGTCAATTTAAAAGACAACCTAAATATGATTTAGAATATTCAGATTCAGTTGCTTTTCTTGAAGAAAAAATGTCTATATTTGAATTATTCAAACAAACTCCAATTGCTTCAAGTAATAATGTTTTTACTCTTAGTACAGACTTATATCAGTTAGGTAATGTTTATCATACTATATCAAGTGTAGACTATGAAGTTGAAGAAGTAAGTAAAAGAAACTTAATACAATATCAATTATCACCACTCTCTACTCCAGTAGCTAAAAGACCCGTATTTACAAGAAAAACAGATTCAGGAAATAAAATAGAAATTTTTCCAAGTACAATAACTTCAGCTGTAACTTATAATTATATTAAAAAACCAGCTGATGTTTCTTGGGGTTATACTATAATAAACGGAGAAACACTATATAATTCCAACACAGCTGTTAATTTTGAATTACACGCTTCAGAAGAAACTGTTCTTGTTATTAAAATATTAGCTATTGCTGGTATTATAATAAAAGATCCTAGCTTGTATCAAATATCATCTCAAGAAGAAGTTAAAAATATTCAACAAGAAAAAGCGTAACAAATGGGACTACTAGGAACAACAACTCAAGAATCTTACTATAATCAAGCACAAAATTTTTTAGGCGATGGATCAACAAAAGTTTTTCAAATAAGCGCTAATAGTATAAGTCCATTACCTTCAGCTGAATCTGAGTTTGAAGTATTTATAAATGAAAAAATAGTAAGTAATAATAATTATACTTATTCTAGTCCAAATTTAACGTTTACTAATACAAACGTAAATTCATTAATTCAAGAGTCAGACGGAGCACCAAAATTAAACCTTAAAATAATAGTAAGGCAAGTAGCTGGTAACGAGCAGTATGGAAGTTATCAATATATTAGTATTGATGATTTAATAAATAACTTTATAGTTTCATACGTTGGTGAAGATAAAATTATTGACAGAGTTAAAAAAGCTGACATTGCTTTTCATGCACAAAGAGGTATACAAGAGTTAAGTTATGATACTTTAAAATCAACTAAATCTCAAGAAATAGAAGTACCAGCTTCATTAAGTTTTATATTACCTCAAGACTACGTTAATTATGTTAAATTAACCTGGTCAGATGACGGTGGTATTGAACATATAATATATCCAACTAGAATTACAAGTAATCCAGTTGGTATACTTCAAGATTCAGAATACAAATATTTATTTGATGTAGATGGTAAGCTTCAAACATCTTATAATTCCTCTACTTGGAATACCTTTTCTAAAGGACCTGATTATACTACTCAAGAAAATGATAGAAAAACATTAGACGTATCTAATGTTCACGTTTCAGGTAAAAGATATGGTATTACACCAGAACATGCTCAATCAAATGGATCTTTTTTTATAGATAATTTAAAAGGTGTTATATATTTTAGTTCTAATATAGCTAACAAAATAGTTATTTTAAAATATATAAGTGATGGTTTGGGTACTGATGCAGAAATGGTTGTACATAAATTTGCTGAAGAGGCAATGTACAAGTATATGGCTTACGCTGTTCTAGCGAGTAAAGCTAAAACCCCAGAATATATAGTAAATAGATTTAGAAAAGAAAGATTTGCAGCCGTAAGAAAAGCAAAGCTTAGACTATCTAATATTAAAGCTGAGGAATTAACTCAGATAATGAGAAATAAATCAAAGCAAATTAAACATTAAAACATGCCAGAATTAAAGCATCATTTTCGTAAAGGTCGCATGAATAAAGACCTAGATGAAAGATTATTGCCTAATGGAGAGTATAGAGATGCTCAAAATGTGGAAATAATTACATCTGAGGGATCTGACGTTGGTTCTATACAAAACGTATTAGGTACTGTTTTAAAAAGAGGTAGAATATATGATGAAAATACAAAAATATTAACTGAGTGGTCTGCAGATTCTAATTTATTTGATTTAATAGACCCAACATGCATAGGTTCTTTTGTTGATACTCAAAATGATAATATTTATTGGTTTATACACTATTCATTTTTAAATGATGCTGGCAATGCTATTGTAAGTGGTAGTGCTGTTGTTGAGTATGATGATACTACAAGTGTTATACAACCAATATTAGTAGATGTAAATAATATATTAAATTTTAGTTCTGATTATTTAATAACAGGTATAAATGTTATAGATGGTTTGTTATTTTTTACAGATAATCAAACAGAACCTAAAAGAATAAATATAAAAAAATTTAAAGAAGGAACCACTGTAGGTAGTGATCAATTTAAAGTACAAACAAAATACTTAGGAGCTAATGGTAGTAATTTTACAGAAAAAGATATAACTGTAATAAAACTTTCACCTAACATAAAACCTGAATTAAATTTATCTTCTTCTAAAAGAACAGGTGTAGGAACAGGTAATCAACCTATAACCGTAAAATCTCATAGTGCAAGCTTTAAAACAGCTGAAGGAGATACTGGTGTTTCAAGGGCTAATGGTTTTGAGTTATCTTTAGTTTTTCCACTAGCTCCAAATTTTAGAGTTGGTGATATACTTAAATTATCTTACACTGATAGTAATGCTATAGAAGGTGATACAAATTATGAAATACTTGTAGAAGTAACTAAAGGTAATAATTCTTTTTTAACAACTTTTGTTAAAATACAATCAATACCAGACGAAGTACCTTTTGGTACAAATCTTCCATGGGAAGTTATATTACTTGAAGATGAGCCATTGTTTGAAGATAAGTTTGTAAGATTTGCATATAGATGGAAATATATAGATGGTGAATATTCAACTTTTTCACCTTTTTCAAATATAGCTTTTTTACCTTCAAACTTTGAATATAAGTCATCTGATGGTTTTAATATTGGTATGACTAATACTTCTAGACAAATAGAAATACAAACTCTAGAAACACCACCAGTTGGCGTTGTTGAAGTAGATTTATTATATAAAGAATCAAATAATAATAATGTATATATTGTAGATAGAATTAAAACCGAAGATTTATCTACAGAGTTTCCATATGAAATAAAAAGTGAAATAGTTGGTGATGTTGTAGAATCAAACCAAATACTAAGACCATTTGATAATGTTCCATTAAAAGCTAAATCTCAAGAAATAAGTTCTAATAGATTATTGTATGGTAATTATACTCAAGGATATAATATACAAAACAATAGATTACCTGATATAAAAACAACACATAATTCAATTGATATTACTACAGTTGGCACACCTGAAAAATCTATAAAATCACAAAGAACATATCAAGTTGGTGTTGTTTATTTAGACGCATATAGTAGAGAAACACCTGTTTTTTCTAAAAAAGAAGCAGCTGTTACTATACCTAAAAAATATTCTGATAAAGTAAATAGTTTAAGTTGTGAATTAAGTAATAATGCACCTGATTTTGCAACACATTTTAAGCACTTTGTAAAAGAAACATCTAGTGAATATTATAATATTGCTTTAGACAGATATTACTTGGCAGAAGATGGTAATATATGGTTATCTTTTCCATCATCTGAAAGAAACAAGGTTACTGAAGAAAACTATTTAATTCTAAAGAAAAAACATGATAGAAGTACTTTTGTAGATTTACCTAATAGATATAAGATATTAGATATTAAAAGTGAAGTTCCAGATTTTATATCACAACAATTAAAATCTAAAGCAACTGCAAATGTTCAGTGTAGATTTGATGCTGGTGCATTATCTAATGAACCCATAGCTAAAGGATCTGCTTTTCAATTTTTAGGTCCTACAGATGTTCAAAATCCAAGCTTTTATAATTCATTTTCTTCTAACGCAGAAATAGTAATAACTACTTTACAATCAAGTAATATTGTTGGTGTTACTAATAGATATAAAGTCCAAAAAGGCGGACCAACTGGTAAACAAGAAAGTAGTTTAGAAATTTATGAAGTAACACTTAAAACGTCTATAAAGGATAGTGACAAAGATGTATTTGCCTCATATAACACAGACGGAACAATACTAAGCTCTTATTTTCTTAACACAGCTCAAAATGCTGTTGTTGAATTTAAAATAGAAGTATTAGAAAAAGAGAAAAAAATAGACTCTCAATTTTTTGGTAGATTTTTTGTTAAAATAAATAGAAATAATGTTTTTGATGAAAACATTATAGATACATTTCCAGCTGCAAAAACTGAGTTTTCAAGCATAAGAAATGTTAATATAATACAAGATGCTTTAAGTAATCCTGAAAACGACAACAACTCGTTAGTAACAGGTACTGCAGCTGCAGCTTTAGCAACAGGTGTAGGTAGTATTTTTATAGTTGGTTCAGCTTTAGCTATATGGAATTCTAAACCAAATAAAGATAAAAATGTTGATTTTTGTTGGACAGATACAAATCCAAAGAGTACATATGAAAAGGGAGAACATAATCACCCTAAATTAGGTAGTAAAAATTTTACACTTTATTTAGCTGGAGTAGATTTACCAGGAGAAAAGCATGATAAAAAAAATAAATATGAAGATATCATAACTGATCCTATGTCTAAAGAGCTAAGACAAGTTGGTAACTTTATTCAATTTGAAAATGCTAAAGGTTTACTTGGTTCTATATATAAAATAACGGGTGCAAGAGTTGAGACTGGTTGGAGATCAGCTAAAAATTCTAGAAGAAAAAGAACCGTAGGAAGAAGAAGAGAATTTTATGTAGACTTTGAAAAAGTAACTGATGATGTTACAAACAAAAATAAAGGTTATGATGATGGTTTTGTTTTTGAAGATACAGATGAAACTTCAGACACTTGTAGGATAGTAAAAATTCACATAGTAAGAAAACTAGTTTCAACTGATTTTCTTGAAGAAAATGACATATCATCTAATAATCCAGCTATATTTGAAGTTGAGCCTAAAGAGTCTATAGATCTAGATATATATAATGAAGTTGGTAGCGCAATACCTATAGTAAAAACTGGATTAAAAGTTACAGGTACAAGCATAGCCGCAAACTCCGTTGTAGATGTTTATAAACCTGAAGAAGATATTATAGTATTAGATACAAATACCACTGGTTCTATATCTTCTGGTTCTGTTTTAACTTTTACAGATGCAAAAGGTATATATAGTTTTACTTTAACAACTACTAGCACTATTTCTAGTGGAACAAAAAATATAACAATATCTGATGGACAAATACATGGTCAAAATCATCAACTTGACTGGTGTAACTGCTATAGCTTTGGACAAGGAGTTGAATCTAACAGAATTAGAGATGACTTTAATGCCGTAACAATAGATAAAGGCCCAATTGTTTCAACTGTATTAAATGAAAAATATAAACAAGATATAAAACTAAATACTATAACTTACTCTGGTATATTTAACTCTACTGGTGGTGTAAATAGATTAAATGAGTTTATTGCAGCTGAAAAAATAACAAAAGATTTAAATCCAGAGTATGGCAGTATACAAAAGCTGCATGTTAGAGATACTGATTTAATTGCTTTTTGTGAAGATAAAGTTTTAAAAATACTAGCTAACAAAGATGCTTTATTTAATGCTGATGGTAATACTAATTTAACTTCTACAAATAATGTTTTAGGCCAAGCAATGCCTTATTCAGGTCAATATGGTATATCTAAAAATCCAGAGTCTTTTGTATCACATGCTTATAGAATATACTTTTCAGATAAGGCTAGAGGATCTATTTTAAGATTATCTAGAGATGGATTAACAGATATAGCCATGAAAGGCATGACAGACTTTTTTAATGATAATCTACCACTGTCAACCTCGATAATAGGATCTTATAATGAAAGAAAAGGATCATACAATATTACGTTAAATAATGTTACACTTTGTTTTGATGAAAGAGTAGATGGTTGGACTAGTTTTAAATCATTTTTACCTGAGTCAGGAGTTTCGTTAAATAATACTTACTTTACTTATAAAAATGGTTATTTATATGCTCATAGCAATGAAAGAAGAAACTCATTTCATCAAACTTTAGCTAAGGTTACTTCTGCTTTATCAAACGGTACTTCTTTATCTATAGCTAGTCAACCTGGAGTAGAAAACATTGCTATAGGTGATTTTGTTTTAGGTACTGGTATTGTTGGTGATGTTACTGTAACTAATATATCTATACCAACTACCACTGTTGGAGGAGTAACAATACCTAATAGATCTAGTAATACTACTATAACACTTTCATCAGCTCAAACTATAAGTAATAGTACTAATATAGAGTTTGTAAAGACACATGATTCATCTGTTACTTTACTAATAAATGATCAACCATCATTAATAAAAGAATACAAAACTATTTCCTATGAAGGTAGTGATTCTAAAGCATACACATACTCTGGTACAATATCTGTTGATGCTGCAGGTAATGCATTAGGTTCTAATATAACTATATCGGCAGGAACACCACTTTCTGATTTACAAAGATATAGTTATAATGCTAATCAAATATCACAATTAACTGAAACAGCAGTTTCTGGTTGGAGTGCTGAGTCTATAACAACAAACTCACAAAGTGGTAGCGTTAAGTTATTTAAAAATAAAGAAGGTTTGTGGAGTAGTGCTATATCAGGTGATGCAACTTCATTATCTAATATAGATACTAAAGAGTTGTCAGTTCAAGGTTTAGGCACTTTTTCATCGATAACAGGAGCATCAAGTCCTACTCAAGCTGAGTTAACTATAGTTTTAGCTAATTCTACATCAAATCACAATACAGATGTATCAGCAACTAAAATAATAAATGGTTTAGCAAATGGTGCAAATATAAATAGTACATATGGAACTTTAGATTTAATTATATATGCTACAACAGGATACGTTTTAACTGCTTCAAACTTTGCTTTTAGTAGTGCTTCAGGAGTTAGTGGCGCTGGAGTTAGTGGTATTTCATTTGCTCAAGATGGTATTAATGTAAAAGCTACTATAACTTTTAGTGGTGTAATGCCATCTTCAGATGATACAATGACAATAACTATTACTGGAGCAGCAACAGCAAATACTTATACTTTAGCTGGAACATTTGATACTATTGAAGAAAATACAACAACTGGATCTAGTGATAATGTTGCTTATTCTGGAAGTGGTACTTATGACAAGAAAACTGTTGCTGACGCTAGTACAGATCCAATAACATACACTAGTGTTCCAGAAACTGTATTTACAAAAACATTTGCTGCAAATAACAATCATTTCTTTTTTACAAAACCAGTTGCTTTTATAGAAGAAGAAGATGACAGTTCTATTAGTGGTTATACTATAACAGATACTTGGGCAACAACTACAGCAACTGTTGATGGTGCTGTAAGTAATAGTGCTAGTGTTACGCTAGATGCTGGACATTCAGGTATAGTTGCAGGTATGGCAGTTACCGGTGTAGGTTTAGGTCAAGACTGTAGAGTTTCTTCAATAAATTCTAATGCGTTAACACTTTCATCTGCTAAAACAATACCAGATGGTACTACATTAACATTTACATCAACTTCTGTAACATTTACAGTTAAATATATATATGGTATAAACAACCCTAAATTTGATAAGTTAATATTTACAGCTAAAGCTGTTGAAGTATTTAATCCTGGTGAATCAATACTAACTTCTTTTGTTAGTGGTAATAAAACAGTATTGAGTGAAGGTGAAACTAGAACAATGGTAATACAAGGTTCAACAGGTTATGATACTGAAACAAATCCAACTTTTACTTTTTCAAACGAAGCATCAGGAACAGGTAATTCTTTTACTCAAGATGGAGCTACAGCAACCGCAACTTTTAGTACTTATGTTGGTACAGTACAGCCTGGTATGAGTGTTTCTGGTACAAATATACCTTCTGGTACAGTAGTTAGTTATGTTGTTGTTGATCCTACAACTGACGCTATTACAGTTCACGTAACGCTACCAAGCTCTGCTAGTTTGTCAACGCCTGGTGATCCAATAACTTTTAAAGAATTTTATAACGAAACTTTAAACAGTGGCGCTGGAGGATATCAACCAACATCACATACTATAACTTTACCTGACACTGGCAGACTTTCTATAACAAGAAGTTATAATCCAGTAACTGCAACAAAATATTATAGATATTTTATTAGAGCTGTATCGCCAGCAGATTTGTCATCTACTTTTTCAGGTAATGCTGTTTTAGATTCTAGCAACGACTTTGCTTTATGTGAAGTTGTGCAATATAAAAAACCAACTATAAATATAAATGCAGTTTCAACTTTAAAAGATAATCAAAGCCCAAATGTTGATATAAATATAAGAAATCTTGATGATACAGTTAGTGTTTCAACAGCATCAGGTAGTGCTGCTGCAAATTCTAAAACAATAACTCTTGCATCAGGTAACACAGAAATAAAAGTTGGTATGTTAGTAACTGGTACTAATATATTAGCAAAAACTAGAGTTAAAAGTATAAGTGGTACAACTTTAACTATAGATCAAACACCAACCTCTGCACCAACAGGTGAACTTAAGTTCTTAGATAATGGCCAGTACGAAGCTTATGGCGAACCTGATTTTGGGTCCGTGTATTCTCAAATACCTTTTAAAGTTGTAGCACAAATAGGTGGTACTACTACTTTATCAAGCCAAAGAGATGTAAGTGCAGAAGATGATTTTAAATATAGTGAAGTAACACTTTTTGCTACTTCTGTATCTAATGGTAATGTAGTTTTTTCTGATACATTACCAGAGGCTATTGAAGTTGGTTCTATTATTACATCAAGTAGTATAACATCTAGTTACTCTGATAAAGTTATTACTGTTGCTGTTAAAGCCACATCTCAAGTAACTTTAGCTGTTGATGGTGTAACTTTAAGTAGTGGTGCAAGCACTTATGTTACAGCAGGTGATGAACTTGTTTTTTCAGCACCATATTCTTGGGATTTTAATATAAGTAATTTAAGTGAAGCTATAACTGGTAATAATAAATATACTTTAACAGGTTTAATATCAGTTGCTAGATATGGATATCAAAACTTGCCTGTAGAGTTAAAGTTAGATAATATAATACAAGCGGCTACAAATGCAGGAAGTGGTGGTGCAACAACAAGCTTTATATTTATACAAAAAACATTTGATACAAGTTATTATATTTCTAGTTTAGTAATGTATCCTAAATCAATAGCTGTAGGTACAAATGATTCAACTAATATAAGTTTTACTGGTACAGTTACTGGTAATTGGTATGGTAATACAATAAGTGGTATTAGATTATATCTAGGAACTGGTACTACAGGATTTCATAGATCTTCTGATGGTGCTGCTTTAACAACTGGAACAGGTGGTGATGTGTATGTAGCATTAACATCAAGTGCAACTACAGCTAACTCAAGTCCAAATGTTACTTCAGCAACTTTTTCATTTACTTTAAAGTTAGCTCAAACAGCTGCAGCTGGTCAAACTTTAACAGTAGAGCCAAGAATATACTTACCAATACAACCTTAATAATATGGCAGACTCAATTAACTTAGTATTTAGTAAAACAATAAATTCATCAATACAAGTAGGTGACACCGTATATAAATCTATTATAGATGGTAATGGTGTTGCTGGATCACCTATAGTTGTTGGAAATTGTACGGCTATTAATGCAACTAGAGATACAATAACATGCAGCATAAATGAGTGGGAGGATAGACCTACAACTAGTAATTTTATGCTTTTTACAAAAGATAATAAAGCAAATTTATCTTCATTAAAAGGTTATTATGCTGAAGTTGTTATGAAAAACAACTCTTATTTACCTGTAGAGCTATATGCTGTTGGTTCAGAAGTTTCTATAAACAGTAAATAGTTTTTAAAAAGTGTAACTATATTATTGAATACAATTATATGAAATTAAAAGACATTAACAAACAAGTAAAAGAAAAGCCACTAAGTAAAAAACAATCAAAAGAACAATTTATAAAATACACAAAAGAGCTAGGTATAAAGCATAGTTTTGATTTT
>MDTB01161608.1_pt1 | contig 12788 bp, 14 predicted proteins | sample 811161 | NCBI WGS metagenome assembly MDTB01 (sample SAMN05326650, study PRJNA326480) | marine metagenome | isolation source: seawater | place: Mediterranean Sea | collected 2009 | reverse complement strand
TATTTCCCTCTTTCCAAAAATCATATTTTGTCATTACACTTGTATAGATTAGAGATGCGCTTATTTTTTTATACCAACTATATATATTTTTAAATGACTCTTCAAACCAAATGTGATCAACATTTATAAATTGTCTAATTAGTGGAAAAACTGCGATATCAACTAATTGTAAATTATCAGCTAAAATAAAATATTTATCATTAAGTCTATTTTCTATTTCTATAAGATGTAAACTTGCTTCTTTACGATAATATGCTTGACTATTATCTGGAAATCTATCATAGTATTTATATTTATCTAACCAGAATTTAAAATCATTATCTATTGATTTAATAATTGACAATTGATCATCAAATTTATTTATGAAAGAATCATTATTTAGACTCCATTTCATTATATCTAAACTTTCATCAATGATTTTTCCATCTGTATTATGAAGTACTGGAATAGTTCCTTTTGATGAGATATTATATAATTCTTTCGGACGATTTTTTAATGAAATCTCTCTTAATTCAAAAGTTTGATCAATTTGAGTTAATGCCATCCTGGCACGAATTGCAAACGGTCATCTTCTAAAAGAGTATAGTATTGGATATTTCATATATATTAATTATTTAAAAAAAATAAAGGATTATTTTATATAATCCTTTAATTTTTATCTTCTGAATTTAACCATAAATACTAATATAATAATAATGGATAAGATAAGAATTTTAGGACTTATGTCTGGAACATCTATGGATGGATTAGATTGTGGACTTTTCGATATTTGTTTAAATAAGAGTTATAATTTTAGTTGGAATTGTATTGATTTTAAAACATTCAATTACTCAAAAAGAATTAAAGATATAATATCTAATTCTCTAGATGGAAATTTATATACAATTAAAAAAATAGATAAATTATTAGGAAAGGAAATAGCAAAAATTTCACAAATTTTTATTGGCGATAGATATATTGATTATATATCATCACACGGACAAACTATTTCTCATAATGATGGTATTAGTACTTTACAGATAGGAGACCCTAAATATTTACATCAAATCTTTAATGTACCTATTCTTTATGACTTCAGACAGGAGGATATTAAACATGGTGGAAATGGTGCTCCTTTGATGCCTTTTTTAGATTGGTTACTTTTTAAGAAAATTGATAAAGATGTAATTACTTTGAATATTGGAGGTATATCAAATATATCTTATATACCTAAATCAAATAAAAGAAGTGAAGTTATAGGATTTGATACTGGACCTGGAATGTGCCTTATTGATGAGTGCTCTAATTTTTTTTATAATGATTATTACGATAAGAATGCAAAATATTCATCTAAGGGAAAAATTAACGATAAAATTTTACAAGAATTAATGTTCGATAACTATATTAATAAATCACCTCCTAAATCAACTGGGCGTAGTGATTTTGGACTTAATTATGTTACATCTATTAAAGATAAATATACAGATATATTACCAAATGATTTATTAAGAACTTTTTGCACTTTTACTGCAAAATCTATAGCTAGTAACCTTAAAAAGTTCCTTAATTTTAACTGTTTAGAAACTGAGATGATTGTTAGTGGTGGAGGTGTTTATCATCCTATTTTGATGCAAGATCTTAAAAAGTCTATATCAATTGATCAAGTAAAGTTAAGCGATACGTACGGTATTAAAAGTGATATGAAAGAATCCTTATTGATGGCTACTTTAGGTGTAGCTAAAATTAATTCAGTTCCTGCAAATATGCCATCTGTAACTGGTGCAAGTGATTTAACTTTACTTGGTAGTATATATAAATAAATATTTGAAATTTTAGATAAGGGATAGATTATTGAATCCATATATTTTTAGAAAGTATGATATTAGGGGGATAGTTGAAACAGATTTTAGACCTAAAGTTGTTAGAAATTTAGGCAGAGCTTTTGGTACTTATGTTATAAGAGGGGGTGGAAAAAAAATCTCACTCAGCGGAGATATTAGACTAACGACACCAAGGCTTATGAAAAACTTTTCTGATGGTTTAGTAGATACTGGTATTATTGTTTTAGATATGGGAATAATCCCTACTCCTACAAATTACTTTAGTATGTTTGATTTAGATATTGATGGAGCTGTTCAAATCACAGGAAGTCATAATCCACCTGAATTTAATGGTTTTAAAATTTCATATAAAAAAGGTGCTTTTTATGGAGATCAAATTCAAGATTTGAAGGATATTATTGAAACAAAAGATTTTGAAAAGGGTATAGGTGAGTTTAAAAAAATTGATATAATGAATTCATATTTAAATATGCTTAAAATGAAGATTCAAATTGAAAAACCTATTAAGGTAGTAATTGATTGCGGTAATGCAGCTGCTTGCCTTACAGCACCTAAAATTTTCAAGAAATTAGGTATATATACAAAAGAACTCTTTTGCAATGTCGATGGAAATTTTCCTAACCATCACCCTGATCCAACTGAAGATAAAAATTTGAAGGATATAATAACTGAAGTAAAGCAAAATAATTATGATTTTGGTGTAGCTTTTGATGGAGATGCAGATAGAGTTGTAGCTGTAGATGAAAAAGGAGGTATAATAAGGTCAGATATATTGATGGCGTTATTTTTACCTGAAATAATTAATAAAGGCGATGCTATTGTCTATGATGTGAAATGTTCTCAGGCTTTAGAAGATATGATTATTAAATATGGTGGTAAACCTGTTATGTGGAAAACAGGCCATTCATTAATTAAAGACAAAATGAAAGAATTAAATGTGAAATTTGCAGGAGAAATGAGTGGACATATTTTTTTTGCTGATGATTTTTATGGTTTTGATGATGCTATTTATGTTTCACTGAGATTAGCGCAATTAATATCAAGAACAACAAGAAAATTATCTGATTTAGTATCAGAAATACCTAAATATTTTTCAACACCAGAAATGCGATTAGAGTGTAAAGATGATGAAGAAAAGTTTAAAATTTCAATGATGGCTGATGAGTATTTTTCGGCCAACTATAATTGTAGTATAATTGATGGTGTTCGTATTAAATATGATGATGGATGGGCTCTAGTAAGAGCGTCAAATACTCAGCCTGTTATTGTTTGTAGATTTGAAGCAAAAAACATTGATCGAATGCAAATTATTAAAAAAGAAGTATTAGATAAGTTGAAAGAATTTGGAGATATAAAAATTGAAAATCTCTGATCTGCTCCCACAATATAGACAAGAAATAAATGAAGGCCTTTCTAAAATTTATTCAAGTGGACCAGACTCTCTTGTAAATCCAATACAATATGTTTTAGATGGTACAGGTAAAAGACTTAGACCATTATTGACAATATTTTCTGCAGAGTCATGTGGAGGTAGTAAAAATAATGTATTTTCTGCAGCTTTAGCAGTTGAGGTTCTTCATAATTTCACCCTTGTTCATGATGATATTATGGATAAAGATAGTATTAGGCATGGTAAGAAAACAGTACATCATAAATGGGATGATGGTGTCGCAATTCTTACAGGAGATGCAATGTTATCTTTAGCGCTTAAATTATTAAATGAAAATAATGATTCTTCATATACTCAAATGAAAATATTTATTGATGGTTTACTTGCTGTTTGTGAAGGTCAAGCATTAGATAAAGAATATGAGTCCAAATCAATAATATCAATTGATGAATATATTAAAATGATTGATTTGAAAACAGGACATATTCTAGGACTATCAGCAGAACTAGGTGCTGTTTCATCTGGGGCAAACGATGAAATATGTAAAAATATAAGGGATTATGGGTGCTTAGTTGGTAGAGCTTTCCAAATCCAAGATGATTATTTAGAACTATTTTCTGATAGTTTAAACATGGGTAAGTCGTTAAAAAGTGATATTGTTTTAGGTAAGAAGACTTTTTTAATGATTCAGGCAATAGAAAAAAATAAACATGAAATTAATGATCTTTTAGAACTGGCAAAAGATGATTTTAATTTAGGTTTAAATAAAATTAGAAGTTTTATGGAACTAAGTGGTATAAAAAAAAATACAGAAAATGAAATAAGTAAGATTCTGAATGTAGCTAATAAAAAAATTAATAAATTGACTATTGATAAAAGTAAGATACTTTATTTTAGTGAATTAATAGAAAATAGAGGAAACTAATGAAAGGGAAAAATAATATACCTAATTATAATCTTGATAAATCTAATATGAAATTAGCAATTGCTCAATTCCCCGATCAAATTTATCAATCTTTTGATATAATGAATAGCTGGAATCCAAAAAAAAAATATAAAAATATTGAAAATATATTAATTATTGGAATGGGTGGTTCTGCAATTGGAGGTGATGTAGCTAGAGTTATAGCTCAAAACGATTGCTCAATACCTATTTTTGTAAATCGTTCATATAATATTCCTTGCTGGGTTGGAGCACATACTTTGGTGATTGCATCGTCATATTCAGGCAATACAGCAGAAACATTGTCAGCATTTAATCAATGTATTGAAAAAACATCTTTGATTGTAGTAATAACAACTGGTGGTCAAATTGAAAACTATGCAAACCAAAATGATTTAGATAAAATAGTAGTTCCAAAAGGATATCAACCGAGAGCTGCCCTAGGCTTTTCTTTTTCAAGTATTTTAATTTTATTAAATAGACTTAATTTCATTTCTAAAGAAATTATTGATAATCTTAGGGACGTAATTGAACCATTAAATATCTTATCAATGCAAATTCAAAAAAATGAAAATGATGCATTTAACATAGCAGGACAAATACATAAAACTTGTCCAATTATTTATGGAAGTGAAGATTTAACGTGGGTGGTAGCATTAAGGTTTAGGGGACAATTAGCTGAAAATTCTAAGATGCTAGCTTTTCATCATAATTTTCCAGAACAAAATCATAATGAAATTGAGGGTTGGACTTGTAATCAGGATATAATGAATACTATGTCTATAATTTGGATAAATGATTCAAGTGACCATATTGAAGTTAAAGCTAGAATGAAAATTTCATCAACATTGCTTAATTCTAAAGCAGGTATACAAATAAATATTATGCAAAATGGTTTAAATAGAATACATAGATTAATTAAATTAATTCATTTCACTGATTGGATTAGCTATTATGCAGCATTACTAAATAATATAGATCCAACTCCAGTAAATATAATTCAGAATCTTAAATCAAAAATATCTAAGTAAAAATAATCTATTATTGAATAATTTAATGAGAAAATGTAAATTATGTTTATGAATTTAGTTGAAGTTAAACGTATATCTTATTATCCACCTTCAAAAGGTTATGCAGTTTTACTTGAAGAAAAAGAAAGTGGTAGAAGTTTACCAATAATTGTTGGAAGTAATGAAGCTCAAGCAATAGCTCTTTATCTTGAGGGAGTGGATATGCCTCGACCGATGACACATGATCTTTTGATTAATTTATTAGATTCACTTAATAGTGAGGTTAAAAGTATTTCTATTTCTAAAATGAAAAATGGAACTTTTTTTGCTGAAATTAAAATATATAATTCCCAAATAAATAATATAGTAATTGATTCTAGACCAAGTGATGCAATCGCTATAGCTCTAAGAACAATGACGCCTATTTATATTTCTGATGAAATTATGGAAAGAGCTGGAATGGATATATATGAAGAAAAATTAAATAAAACTGTAGATCATGTTGAATCAGATTCAATAAATAAGTTGAAAAAAAATACTATTGAATTATCTTTAAAAAAATTAAATAAAGCTTTAGAAAAAGCTATATTAGAAGAAGAGTATGAAAGTGCTGCTCAAATCAGAGATAGAATTAAAAGTTTAGAGAAATAATTACTTATCCATTAAAAAAGATATAGCGCGTTTAGCTCCATCCTGTTCAGCAGATTTCTTAGTAGATCCGGTTCCTCTCCATATCATATCAGAATTAATTGAAACTTTAATAATAAATAATTTTTCATGTTCTGGCCCTTTTGAATTAATAACTTTAAATTGGGGGGCTCTAAGATTATTACTGTGACAATATTCTATTAATTGACCCTTATAGTTTAAATCTTCAACAGCCAATTTTTCAAAATTACATAAAGTAGATTTAATGAAGTTTGATGCTTCTTTAAAACCTCCATCAAGGTATATTGCACCTACTATTGCTTCGTATACGTTTGAAGAAATATTTGTAATTACTTTAGGGTCTTCTATATTAACACTTTGTTCTATTTTTACTAAATTCATTACATCAAGATTTTTGCCAAGAACAGACAAAAATAGTCTATTTACCAATGAGGATCTTTTTTTAGTAAGTTTACCTTCATCCGCATCAGGATACTTTTTGAATAGCCATACCGATACAGTTTGATCAATTATTGCATCACCTAAAAATTCTAATCTTTCATAATTATCTTTTGAATTATTTTGTATAGATCTATGAGTGAGTGCATTTATTAGATAAGATGTATTTTTAAATGTATAATTTAATTTTTTCTCAAAATTTTTAATTTCAGGTGAAATATTACTTTGAGTAAGGAATCTATTTATATATTTAATTAATTTCAGTTTTGAAATGATTTAAATATTAAAGATGCATTATGACCACCGAATCCAAAGGTATTTGATAAAGCGTAATTAATTTTTGAGTTTATAGATTTATTAGGAACATAGTTTAAATCACATTCTGGATCAGGTGTTTTGTAATTAATAGTTGGTGGTATAAATTTATTATTAATACTTAAAATACACGCTATGGCTTCAATCCCTCCTGCAGCACCAAGCAAATGACCTGTCATAGATTTAGTTGAAGATACAAAAAGTTTTTTTGAATGAATACCAAATGTATTTTTTATAGCTTTTGTCTCTGTTTTATCATTAAATGGAGTTGAAGTTCCATGTGCATTTATATAATCAATATCTGTCAAGGAACAATTTGCATCTTCGATTGCTCTCTTCATAGATCGAATTGCACCATCTCCATTTGGATCAGGCATTGTAAGATGATGAGCATCTGCGGTTGCACCGTATCCAACCACTTCTCCTAAAATCTCAGCATCTCTATTAAGCGCATGTTCTAATTCTTCTAAGACAATAATTCCTGATCCTTCTCCCATAACAAAGCCATCTCTGTTTAAATCAAATGGTTTATTTGCTGTATTGATATCCGAGTTTTTCGTGAGAGCTTTCATATTTGCAAATCCTGCAACAGCCATTGGTGTAATTGATGCATCTGCTCCACCAGTTACTATAACATCTGCGTCCCCATACTTTATCATTCTCAATGAGTCACCAATAGCATGGCTTGCTGTAGCACATGCTGAAACTACACAATAATTAGGGCCTTTGAAGCCATATTTAATTGAAAGATGTCCAGAGGCAATATCTGATATCATTGATGGAATAAAGAATGGACTCACTCTTCTAGGTGATTTTAATAACCTTATGTGTTGTTCTTCGAATGTATTAAGACCACCTATCCCTGAACCAATTATTACACCAACTCTATTTTTATCAATTCTAGAACTGTGAATTTTAGATTTTTCTACAGCCTCCGTGCCCGCAATTAAAGCCATAGCTGTAAATCTATCAATTCTATTTAATTCATGTTTTTCAAAAAAGTCTTCGAAGTTAATTCCAAGTTCACCAGCAATATTGACACTAAAATCTGAAGTATCAAATAAAGATATAGGCTTGATACCATTTGATCCATTTTTTAAACTTTTTAAAAACTCAGTTGTATTGTTTCCTATAGGTGATAGAACTCCTGTTCCTGTTATAACAACTCTTTTTGACATTTTTATTTAGCTAAACTTACTTTCAATATATTCTACTGCTTGACCAACTGATAGTAATCCTTCAGCATCTTCATCTGGAATTTCAATACTAAATTCCTCTTCAAATTGCATAATTAATTCTACAGTATCAAGCGAATCTGCACCAAGATCATCAATAAATTTTGCTTCCATAGTTATTTTAGCATTATCAACACCAAGTTTATCAATTATTATTTCCTTAACTTTATCGTAATGTTCTGACATTTTATCTCCTTTATTTATATCATTACCATACCACCATCTACATTTATAGTCTGTCCAGTTATATAGCTAGCATTATCTGATACTAAAAAACATACTAAATTAGCTATATCATTTGGAGAGCCAAATTTTCGTAGTGGAATTGATAATTTCATTTCATTTTTTATTTCATCTTTTAAGTTTTGAGTCATTTTTGTAGAAATATAGCCAGGTGCAATAGCATTAACAGTTATATTTCTAGATCCAAGCTCTTTTGCTGTTGATTTTGTTAATCCAATTATTCCAGCTTTGGAAGCAGCATAATTTGCTTGCCCTTGATTTCCTATTTGACCTACTATTGAAGTTATATTGATTATTCTTCCATATTTATTTTTTACCATAGTTTTTGAAACTGATTTAATTCCATTGTAACAGCCTTTAAGATTAATATTTAAAACATCATCCCATTCATCTTCTTTCATTTTAATTATAATATTATCTTTAGTAATTCCGGCATTATTTATTAATATATCAATATGGCCAAAGTTTGTAATAGCATCATTTACTACTTTAGAAAATGAATCTAAACATGAAACATCACATTCCATTACTTCAGCAACTCCATTAAAAGAAATAATTTCTTTTTTAACTTCATTTAAAGATTTAAAGTTTCTACCATTTAAAATAATTTTCACACCATGCTTTGCAAGCTCTTTAGCTATAACTGAACCAATACCATGGGATGCACCAGTTACAATTGCTACTTTATTATTAAGATTATAAGACTGCAATATTTTCTATATCCCTAATTTTATCATAATTTAAAGTTGTAGATTCTGGATAAATTCTTTTATTAAGTCCCTTTAAAACTCGTCCTGGACCTATTTCATGAAAATATTTTATACCATTCATTTTCATATTTAATATTGTATCACTCCATAATACCGCTTTCTCTAATTGTAATAATATATTTTTAGAAATTTCATGACCATTAGTTATTTGTTTCGCACATACATTTTGAAATACTGGTATTGATGCATCATTAAACGTTATTGTATTTATTAATTTAGCTAAAAGTAATTTAGAGCTAGACATTAAAGGAGAATGAAAGGCGCCAGAAACATTTAATTCTATAGCCTTTCTAACACCAATTTCTCTAGCTTTTAGTATTGCATTTTTAATACTTTCTTTTTCACCGGAAATTACAACTTGTGCTGGAGCATTTATATTGGCAGGAACTACAACACCTTCTTGATCGCATATAGTTTTTAACTGTTGTTTATCAGCACCCAATATAGCAGCCATTGAACCAGGAGTCCTTTTTCCTGCACTTGACATAAGAGATGATCGTAATTTTACTATTTTTAACGCATCTTCAAATGATAGAACCTTTGCTGAAACTAAAGCCGTAAACTCTCCCAGGCTATGACCAGCAACTGCATCAGGATATAATTCTCTATCTTTTAACATTTGATCTAATATGTACGAATGAATAAAAATAGCTGGCTGCGTATATGCTGTGTCTTTTAGAATATTATCAGGGCCATTAAAAGAAATCTCTTGAAGATTGAATTCAAATTCTTCTGATGCATAATGATATATTTCCTTAGCAAAACTTGAAGAATTATATAAATCTTGACCCATACCAACATATTGAGAGCCCTGTCCTGGAAAAAGAAAAGCATTATTCATTTGAATCACAACCCCATTTTAAATACATAGCTCCCCATGAAAATCCTGCTCCAAATGTTGAGATTATTAAATTCTCCCCAATATTAATCATATTTTTTTCTGATGCTTCTGCAAGACAAATTGGTATTGTCGCAGAGGTTGTATTAGCATATTTATCTATGTTAATTAGTACTTGAGAATCTTTAAGTCCTAACCGTTTAGCTGTTGCATCAATAATTCTTTTATTCGCCTGATGAGGAATAAATAAATTTATATCTTCTGGTTTTAGATTATTTCTTTGAGTAATTTCAAAAGAAATATCTGACATACCTCTTACAGCATGCTTAAATACTGTTTTGCCATCTTGGTGCACATAGTGCAAATTGTTATCTATTGTTTCATAACTAGAAGGGTTTAAAGAGCCTCCTCCAGGTATTTTAAGAAATTCACCCCCATTTCCATCAATCTTAAGACTTGAATCAATAATACCGTAATCTTCTGAAGGCTCAAGCAGTATTGCACCTGCACCATCACCAAATAAAATACATGTATTTCTATCTTTATAATTTAAAATAGAGCTCATAGTATCTGCACCAATAACCATCACCTTTTTATATCTACCTGATTCTATTAAAGTAGCGCCTGTTTCTAAAGCAAATAAAAAGCCTGAGCAAGCCGCTGATAAATCGTATCCCCACGCGTTTACAGCATTGATATTTTTTTGCACTAAAGCAGCAGAACAGGGCAGAATCATATCTGATGTTACTGTTGCAACAATGATTACATCTATATCTTCAGGTGAAATATTATTCTTATTAATTAAATTAAGGGCTGCTTTTGTTGACATATCAACAGTAGTCTCACCTTTTTTAACCATTCTTCGTTCACGTATACCTGTTCGAGATTGAATCCATGAATCATTAGTATCAACGAGTTTTTCAATATCAAAATTACTTATTATTTTTTCAGGAAGATATTTTCCTGTTGCTGTTATATTAGCTTTAGGCAGTTTTTTGCTCACTTAATGATTTATTGTTATTAAAATTAATATTGTGATTAGATAATATATTTCTAATATTTTCAATCAAATTTTGCTCTAATGACTTTTGAGCAGCAATAATTGAATTTTTAATTCCTTTTGAAGATGAAGAACCATGACATTTCATTACAATACCATCAATTCCAAGTAATGGAGTAGCTCCATGCTCTTCATGGTCTAAAGTATTAATGATATCATTGAATACTGGATTTATTTTTTTAACAGTATCTTTATCTATATGATAAGAAGTTATACGTTCATTTATCCAGGACATAAGGTGAGATGTAATTCCTTCCGTTAATTTTAACACCATATTACCAGTAAAACCATCACATACAACTACATCAGCATGACCTTCCAAAATATATCGAGATTCAATATTACCAATAAAATTTTTTATATGTTCTTTAAGTAGAGGGAAGGCAGTAATTGTTAATTCATTCCCCTTATTTTCTTCTTTACCAATGTTTAATAACGCAACTTTTGGTTCAGGTCTATTTTCAAGATGTTCAATATATGCAGCTGCCATCAATCCAAATTGAACTAAATGTTGAGGTTTAGTATCAGCATTTGCACCGGCATCACATAGAATAAAGCCCCCTTTATTAGAAGGTATAAATGGAGCAAATGCAGGACGCTTAATACCAGGAATTTTACCTATTAAAAAAAGTGAAGATGTAAGAAGAGCTCCTGTGTTCCCAGCACTTACTGCAGCATCAGCCTTTCCATCATTAACTAATTGAATAGTTTTAACTAATGAAGAATCAGGCTTATCTTTAAATATCCTAGATGCTTTTTCATTCATTTCTACTTGTTGGGTAGTATGAATAATTTTTACATCTAAAGGATTTTTACCTAAGCTTAAAATGGAAGATTTAATTAATTCTTTATCTCCTAAGAGAATAATTTCTGCAACTGGGCTGCTTTTATCTTCTAGATATTCAAAAGCCCCTTTTATATTTGATAAAGGTGCATTGTCTCCTCCGAGAGCATCTAATGCAATTTTCATAAACTAGGAGCTTAAAGCTTAACTTGCTTTAGCTGAAATAACAGGACGACCTTTATAATAACCGCAACTAGGACAAGCTCGGTATGGTAATTTAGGTGAATTGCATTGCGGACAAACACCAACTTGAGGCATTGCGCAATTCCAATTCGTTCTACGTTTTCTACTTCGTGCTTTAGAATGTTTTCCTTTGGGTACTGCCATATTAAAACCCTTTTTAATAAAGTTGATTTAAAACTATTATAGCTTTAAAATTTAATGATATAAAAGTAAAATGAACAAGAAAAAGTAATTAAATAACTATTTATTTTGAATTACATCTATCCATGTACTAGAATTTATAATTGATTCTAGTTGTTTTTTAAAATTTATTGCATTAGTTTTATTTTTAAAATTTCCTACTCTGACTCTGTACCATATATTGTCAGACTTATTTCTATAATATCTTTGTATATATGCATCTATATCCTCATTGATTAAGCTTAACTGTTGATTTCTAGCTTCTTCAAGAGATGGCCAAGCTGCTATTTGAATTGTGTAGCTTAAGTTAGAACTTTGTTTTGAAACTCTCTTTTTCTGCTTGATTTTTTTATTTGTTTTTGTAATTTTATTTCTTTGTACTTTGACTTCATTTTTATCAGTATTCACGTGGGCTGATTTTTCATTGTTATAAACTAACTTTTTATCATTAAATAAATTCATCGATGTATCTGGAATTGCATTATAATAGAATATTTCATTAGCAATAATTTCATCAGAAATATTAGTGATTGATAAATGAATTTCATAATTACCTTCAGCCTTTGGAGTAAAAATTAGCATATCATTTTTAAGATCAAAAGGAACAACTTTGTCTGTGGGGCCTATAGGAGGTTCCCATTTAAAGGTATAATTATCTGCATTATCATGATAATCATTTGAGTATACCTTTACAGTCTTATTTATAAAAATTTCTTGAAATTCAATTTCTGAACCACAAGCAATTAATAAGATAAGTCCTATTATATATATATGCTTTATCACAAAAATTTACTTTATTGATTAGCTATAAGTTCACACTCTGAAAAGAAAAATCCTATTTCTTTTTTTG